>AMFJ01005859.1_pt1 | contig 23715 bp, 25 predicted proteins | sample 427208 | NCBI WGS metagenome assembly AMFJ01 (sample SAMN02954298, study PRJNA114691) | groundwater metagenome | biome: aquatic; feature: subsurface aquifer; material: sediment; isolation source: subsurface aquifer sediment | place: USA: Rifle, CO | collected 2008-08 | reverse complement strand
CCGCCGCCGCCGCCAGAACTTCCGGAACCGCCTGAACCGGAGGGAGCTGAAACATTCGAAGCAATGCTTGACGATAAGCTATCAAGAGTCGAATTGAAACTATCCGCATTAAATCCTCCTAAGCTGCTACCCACATACCAAGCCGGCACATGGCTCGCAAAATATTCTTCTCCGTAGATTTCCTTGATTTTTTTGATCCAAAGATCAGTGATTTCAAACAAAACAGCGTAGGGGAGAAATCTTTCAAAAATGTTTTCTTCTTCATAGAACCTAGCCCGGTCCTTATCCACCGTTTCCATGAATAATTTGAAGCCTTTTATTTTCCAATAATTTTCAGCCCCCGCCAAAGTTCTTTTGGGCATGATGAAACTGAAAATAAGAAAAATCAATCCCGAAATCAGAAGTGCCAATCCCAATCCGATAAAATTGCTGATTAAAATTATACCGACAAATATCACCACTATTCCTATGGCTAAAAAAATAGCGCTGTAACCGATTCCTCTTTGTTCAATCAATCTTTTATCTGCCAGAATCTTATTTGTTCTGTCTCTGACTCCGTTTAGCACCTTATAAAAATCATTCTTTAAAGAATTCAGCTTTATGCTATTCCCTTTTTCAAATATTTTATCCAAAATATTTTTTTGAGCTGCATTCAATTTTTTTTCCGCTTCAGAATTGCCAATCCGGATAAATTCATAGTTTTTTGAGCGGAGAAATAAAATCTTACTGTCATTCTCTTTGATAGTCAGAATTTTTCTAGTGGCAAAATTAATAATCTCAGCTGTAATAAAATGATTTTTTAAATTTCCATTAGTCATTAAAAGGCCCATCTCTAATGGAGACATATCTTTCGGCGGCTCATATTCCGCAATCACTGTCCTATCAATTTCCGGGTCATCGCCATATTTTTTCCAAAGCCGAAAACAAACAAAAAATATGATCATCGGAACTATCAAAAAAAGATACATGCCATAGGCTTCCCAAAAACTTGGCTGATATGGAACAAAAATATTTTTAGGAAAAGCCACTGACGCCGTAATGCCCTGCCTTTTGGACAGCATATAGATTGAATCTATTTCTAAAACATTCTTTTCTCTCCATCTAAAATCAGCTGATGCGTTCTCTTTTTCTCCCGAATATCCTGAATACATGTCCACTTTTACATTTTCCTGATTCACTTCTTCGGGAAAAATCAGTTCCACATGGGCATTATCAATTTCCAAATCCCAAAAATTTCCAGTTAAATTCCAATACAGCTCATCAAAATCATTATTCCAAAAGCGAATGGCGTTTTTCACTTTATATTTGATAATATAGGTATTTTCGCCTTGTACCGTCTTATTAGGATCGCCTATTTTCCAAGTAATCGTTTTGTCGGAGAAATTAGTCGATTCGCTATATTCATAATCATTACCTTCCAGATCTTTTATACTAACCAGATCAACCGGCGTCTTAACTTTTCCCCTTCCATCGATATCTACTTCCATAGGCAAAATTCTGAAAATTCCATGCTTATCCGGGACATTGCCGCAATCAGCCAGGATGGTTTCCGTAATCTCCAAACTGGAATCCCTATTGACTAAAATCTCGGAATCAAAATCTTTGATATACCAGTCATAAATCTCTTCTCTGTTTCTGGCAGAAGCTGGAAGAATGAGTATATTCCATCCTAACAAAAATATGCCCACCGAAGAAAAGATTCTCACAAACATATTTTTTCTCATATAAATTATTTTAAATTTTTTAAACTGGTCTTTTGTTTACATTATGGCACATTTCACCCTAAAATCAAAAACCGCTCCATTCAATGAAGCGGTTTTTCTATATAAAATAGCTCACATTGGTCAAAAAGATTACTATCTTTTCGCCCACTGTGGAGATCTTCGAGCTTTTCTTTTTCCTGGTTTCTTTCTTTCCACCACTCTTGCATTTCTGGTTAGATATCCCACGTCTTTCAACGTCTTCTTCAGGTTTTCATCATATATTACAAGCGCTCTTGCCACTCCCAATCTTGCAGCCTCAGCTTGACCCATCACTCCTCCACCACAAACTTTTACAGAAACATCGAACTTTTCTGCCATTCCAACAGTAACAAGCGGGGCTTTCACAAGTTCTGAGTGCCTTTCAATAGTAAAATATTCTTTTACATCTTTTCCGTTAACAACAATTCCCTTAGCTTCTTTCGCAATTTCATAAATTCTTACTTGAGCGATAGAAGTCTTTCTTTTCCCAACAGCATAAAAATATTTTCCTGAAAATTCCACTTCCACACTTCTAACCGCAGCTTCTTTCTTCTCGGTCTTTGTTGGTTTTTTCACTTCTTTTTTAATTTCTTTTTTTACCTCCTTTTTTGCCTCCTTGGCAACTTTAACCTTGGCTTCTTTTGCAGGAGCTTTTTTCTTTACCGTCTTAGTAGTTGTGGTTTTTTTTGTCGTCATAATTATTACAGAAAATGTGGTTTATAAATATCTAAAAAAAATTATTAATGTGTCACTTCAATTTTATGCTTATGCTGATCATTGGCATAGAGAAGCAATCTGGTCATCATCTTATCTCTCAATTTGTTTTTGCAAAGCATCCCATAAACAGCGCTTTCAACAGCTTTTCTGGAATCTTTTTTGATTTGATCTTTTAATTTTATAGATGTCATTCCTCCCGGATATCCGCTATAGTGATTATATACCTTCCCTTCCATCTTATTTCCAGTCACCTGAAGCGCGTCCGTGTTGATAACCACCACGAAATCACCTGCATCAATATTGGGAGTAAAATCAATTTTGTTTTTCCCTCTCAAAATAAGCGCTATTTCAGTAGCCATTCTTCCCAATGCCTTGTCTTTAGCATCGAATAAATGATATTTTCTTTGGATTGTTTGCTTTGCTTTGCTCATAAATTTTGCCCACTCACCAATTCCAGTTAATTATTTTGAATTGATACCAGGTCCTTATATTTTTTACTTGAGGAATATTAGTCTACAAATTCTATAATCGCAATCTTTGCAGCATCGCCTTTTCTTGGCGCTAGCTTTATAATTCGAGTATAACCGCTATTTCTTTTGGAAAATTTATCCAAAAAATCACCTGTAATTTTCTTGACAGCCATCAAAGGAATTTTCACCCGTAAATCACGCATAACAGCCACTGCTTTTTCTTCCTGTTTTACTAGCTTAGCCTTGTTGATAATTTTATCGATCTTCGCTTTCATTTCTTTAGCTTTAGCTTCAGTGGTTTTGATTTTTTCTTTCATAATCAAACTTCCCAAAAGCGTTCGAAACAAAGCTGTTCTTTGGTTTCTAACCCTGCCTAATTTTCTTCCTTTTTGTAGATGCTTCATATACTAATTTTATTATAATTATATCCGAATTATCATCCGAAAACCTCTTGTTCAGATTCGCATATAATTCGTATTTGCTTTGCGCTTATTTCTCTTGCCTTAAATTTACTCCAAAATCTCCGATAGCTTTTTTAACTTCCTTTACTCCTTTAGCTCCCATCCCTTCAAGTTCGGTAAGTTCAGCTTCGGTCATTTTGATGATATCCCCTACTGTAGCGATCTTATTTGATTCCAAAACATTCATTGTTCTGGTGGAGATATTTTTTAATTCTGTTATTTCAATCTCTCCCGTACTGTCCTTTTTTTCTTCAACCTTTTCTTTTTCTTTTTCCATCATCACTTGTTTTTCTTCAACACCAGCTTCTTGCTTCTCCTCTTTTTCTACATCTGTAAAAACTGAAAATTGATCCACCAGAATTTTGACTGCCTTAGCGAAAGCCTCTTTCGGTTCAACGCTTCCATCAGTTACGATTTCAAGAGTGATTTTTTCGTAATCAGTTTTCTTTCCTACGCGCATATTCGCCACATCGTAGTTAACTCTCTTTATCGGAGTATAAATAGCATCAACAGCGATAACTCCAATTTCTTTTTCTCCTCGCTCTTGCTGCTCCACAGGAACATAACCAATCCCATTGCTGATTTCCAGCTCCATATCCAGCTCTCCTTTCGCGCTAGTTATGGTCGCAATAACTGCGTCTTTCGTAACAACTTCAACGCCAGTCGGACATTCTATCATACCGGCTGTCACAACTTTTTCTCCCTTAACTTTCAAGGATATTTTCGTTGGCTCTTCATTATATGACTTGAATCTAACTTGCTTTAAATTTAAAATAATTTGAATAACGTCTTCTAAGACATTGGGAATAGTGGAAAATTCATGTGTTGCTCCTTTAATTTTAACTGAAGTGATCGCTGAGCCGGGAAGCGAAGATAGAAGCACTCTTCTTAAGGCGTTACCTAAAGTAGTTCCATATCCAGGATAACATCCTTCAATTTCAAACTTGCCTGTTTTTTCATCAAGCATAGTAAACTTTGGTTTCTGAGGAAGTGTTATTGATTGCATATTTTTTTGATTCGTCTTCACTCAAAGCGAAGATCTATTATTATAAGTTAAGAAAAATGCTTATCTTGAGTAATATTCAACAATAATTTGAGCATCTACATTAATTCCGATTTCATCCCTGGCTGGCACAGTCGTAACTTTCCCTTCCTTTTTTGCAGTGTCAAAACTGATCCAAGATGGAAAATCTTTTTTATTTCGAAGAGCTTCATCTAAATTTTTAAAATAGTTTTTTTCTGCCTTAGTAGAATTGATAGAGATTGTATCTCCTACTTTTACTTCATAGGAAGGAATGGTTACTTTCTTTCCATTGACGCTTATTAGTCCATGATTGACAATTTGTCTGGATTGGGTCCTTGAAGAAGCAAGTCCGCAGCGGTAAACGATTGAATCCAATCTCATTTCCAATCGAGCAAGCAGCAAGTCTCCGGTTATTCCTTCTTTTCCAGCTACCTCATCAAAATGTTTTCTGAATTGTCTTTCTAAAATTCCATAAATACGTTTAACTTTTTGTTTGGCAGAAAGCTGAATGCCATATTCGCTTTGTCCGCGAGAAACTTTCTTTCCGTGTACTCCGGGCGCATAAGCACGTCTAACTACACCGCATTTCGCAGTATTGCAACGATCACCTTTAAGAAAAAGTTTTTCACCCGCTCTTCTGCATTTTCTACATTTTGCTTCTGTATCCCTAGCCATATTTTAATTCTTAGTTCTTAGTTAATAGTTTTTAGTTAATAGTCGGCAGTCTTTCATCTGGTAAATTGGCATTTCTACCAACTACAAACTACAAACTACAAACTTTTTTAGCTATATTCTTCTTGGTTTCTTCGGTCGACATCCGTTGTGCGGAATAGGAGTGATATCCTTGATAAGAAGCAAGTCAAATCCATTATTCGACAGGGCTCTTACCGAAGCTTCTCTTCCGCTTCCAACTCCTTTTACAAAAACCTCTAATTCCTGGATGCCATATTTTTTAACTTTTTCTGAAACATTGGCTACAACTTGAGTAGCTGCATATGGAGTAGCTTTTTTTGCACCCTTAAATCCCATCATTCCGGAAGAAGCCCATCCCAGAATAGCTCCGTTAATATCAGCGATGCTTACAATCGTATTATTATAAGTGCATTTCACAGTAGCTCTTCCTTTCATTATTTGCTTCTTGACCTTTTTGCTCTTGCCTTGCTTGGCAACAGGTTCCTTCACCTCGTTTGCAGCCGATGCTGATTTTAATTCTTCCGCAGAATCACTCTTAGCATCTTTAATTTCTTCAGTTGTAACTTTTTCTTCAGTCATTTTTTAATTCTTAGTTCTTAGTTAGCAGTTAGCAGTTTTCGTAGGAAATTTGATATTTTCATCAATAACCAACTACAAACTACCTTCATATTTTAAGTTTTTTCAGTCTTAACCCTTCCGCTTCCCATGGTGCGTCTGACGTTTCCTCTTACTGTTCGATTGTTTGTTTTTGTCCTCTGTCCCCGCACTGGAAGTCCTTTCTGATGTCTAGCCCCTCTATAACAACCGACTTCTTTCAATCTTTTGATATTGGTTCTCACTTCATGCTTGAGTTCTCCCTCCACGCGTAAGCTTTTCTCTACATGCTCTCTGATCTTATTTCCCTGCTCTTCTGTAAGATCCTTGGTTCTAACTTGCTTTGACACTCCCACTTCGTCTAGAATTTTTGACGCCAAACTCGGACCTATTCCATAGATGTAAGTAAGAGAAATTTCTATTCTTTTTTCATCAGGGATATTTACTCCAGCAATTCTTAACATATTTTTAGTTCTTAGTTTTTAGCTCTTAGTTAGTGACTAATAGTTATCAATTAGCAGCAACATGTAAAAACCTAAAAGATTCTACAAACTGCCAACCATAAACTACAAAGTTTATATTAGCCTTGTCTTTGTTTATGCTTTGGAGTAACACAGATCACAAAAATAACACCTTTTCGTTTCACTATCTTACACTTGTCGCAAATTTTTTTAACTGATGCTCGTACTTTCATATTATTTTAATCTTTGAATTATTCTGCCTTTAGTTAGGTCATAAGGACTCATTTCGATTAGAACCCTATCGCCAGGAAGAAGCCTGATATAATTGACTCTCATTCTTCCAGAAATATGAGCCAACACTACATGCCCATTATCCAATTTTACTTTAAAGGTCGTGCTGGGCAAATTTTCTTCAACAACACCCTCTAATTTGACTAACTCTTTGTTGCTTTCCATATTTTATATTTGACTATCTTAATGATAGATAGAAAAAAACCATAAACAAAAAAATAGACGGAGATTATCCTGGGGCAAAAAATTACCTCCAGGAATAAAAATCAATCCTAATTCATGCATTTCATTCCCTCTATTTTGAAAAATTTATGTGTTTTTTTAACAGCTTCTATTATCTTAACTATATAATCAATTCTTGTCAACCCCATCCATTCACTTAGAAGCCATATGCAAAAAAATATTAGCTTTATAGCCTTGTGTTCATTTTATATCGATTTCATTTGCTGGTCAAGAGTAATATCCACTCGACTTCCATATGCCGGTATTTTTCCGGTCATGAAAGATGGCCAATATATCACTTCTATCTTTTCAATATTATTAGAGCGTTCTTTTATATACGGCTCAATTTCATTCTCATTCTTCCCCAATAAATCTTCTTTCATTTTTTCCAAATTGATCTCCGGAATAATGCTTCCCGTGGCATGCACCCTAATAACAATGCTTCCTTGCTTAAAATCGACGTCTGCTTTGCCAAAATCCAATTTAATCAAATTATCAGGAATATTAGCATCTTTCTCTCCTTTCTTGCTAATAGAATTTGAAACTATAACCTTAATATCACTCTCTTTAAAAACAATTGCACTTGCCCTAGCTTTTACCGTTATTGAGAAATTGTCCGCTATGTCTCCTGAAGACTTCGTCTGAGTATAGACTGCATCATCAATACCTATTGCATCATCCAAGAATGTATATTCTTTTCCTACTGAATCTTTCAGCTTCTGGATAATTGCCGTCTTGAGTTCTTGCAAAGCCTTGCTTTTTGCAGAACGTATATCTTCATCCGATACAATTTTCACCTTCTGACTGCCTTTTCCCCCGCCGATCATGGCCTTAAAGGATTTAGCATAAATTTTTGTGAATTTTTCACTGCCGCTGCTTTCAAATCCCGGAATACTGAAAGAGCCGGGCTCTATGTTATATTCCTCTCCGGATTCGTCAGCTATAACTTCCGCCTCAATGGCACCAGGCTTGTTTTCACTGCCCACTTTTTCCATTCCGGGAACCGTAACCGAGCTAACCAGTCTAAAAACTTTTTTATCCGTGCTTTCAAATCTTGTGGTTGCTACCAATGGCTGAGGGCTGGTGCTGAATTCATTGTAGATTGTAATGGTTCCTTTGGCTTTTTGGTTGGAAGAATCTTTAGATCCTGTCGTCTCATAGCTCTTAGATATTTCATCTGTAAGAGTGACCGCCTTAACTGGAATAACTTCATTTACCACATCAACCTCTCTAGCATTGGAATTTCCATCTATCTGAGCTTCTATTGATTGGGTTTTGCTTTTTACAGAAACATTAATGGAAGCTTTAGGCAGGAATAGATAAGCAGCTAAGCCCATAATAGCCAAAATAGCGACCAAGCTGAACATGAAGAAGTATTTGCCGATTTTACTTCCCACATTGACGCTTCTGTACTCATCTTCATGGCTATTGCTGGACTTTCTGTTTTCAAAAAACCTACCTACTCTTTCTATCTTTTCTTCTTTATCTCCGGAAAATTCATCTTCGCTTGCCAATTCCAGATCTTCTAGGGGCTCTTGTTTGAATGGTTCCTTGGAAGTATTTTTTTCCATTTTTTTGTTAAAACTCATCTCTTGAGAATTCTTTTCTACAATTTCTACATTCCTGATCATATCCATAGGAGCGAAAAAACCGCTCTTGGCATTGTTTTTCCTAAACGAAGGTTGTTGTTTTTTTAATTCCGTGCTCACATCAGTCACCAATTCTTTATTTAAAATCTTCTCTTCGGATTCCTCAGGAATTTCTTGATTTCTTTTTTCAGGATACGCATCTAATCCTGCCATCAAACCAACTGATTCCGACTGATAATACCCGGTTGATCCTATCTTATCAAAATTCTTTTTACTTTTTCCTATATTTTCATTCACAATGCCGTTAGCTAAATCCATATTCACGCCTCCCTTATCAAAATTGTCCATCTCATCAATCTCCCATCCGTCAATATCATCCAGTTTTTGTTCCACTTCAATACCGGCTTTTTCAATGAGCATCTTTCCTAATTTATCTTGTGTAACTATAATGAGTTCTTTTTTGAAATTGTCTGCCTCTTTTTTCAGCAATTTCAAATTAACGATGCTTTGGATAAGGATCGCTCTTTTTGGAACAACTATAATCACCTCTTTAGATTTAGACTTTCTCAATCTATCTACGATAGAGGTTATTTCTTCATCTATGTCAATATAGAATGTTTGATGCATATATGCGAATATCGCTAATTATAAATTGAATGTATTCAAATCCATCTGCCTTTTCATTTTAATGAATCGGCGTTTTATTTTTGTATCATTTTCACTGCTCGCCTCAATATGCCTGCCATCACTTTTTCCTCCCCAGCCAAATCAAGCGCCAAATTAGCCAGTCCCATTGGAGTTATATCTTGCGGATCTCGCAATTGTCCGGTTGCATCAATTATATTCACTACATCCTTTGGCTGCAAGAAGCTGACTTGTGGCATTTTAGCAAAAGGCAAATTTTTTGTCCACTTAGGTCCAAGAAGAGCTTTTTTGATTCCTGGAAGGCCTGATCCGCCGCCACACAAGAAAAATCTGGATGGCAAGACATCGGATTGTGCAAATTCAGCTAGAGACAATTCTACTCCAGAAAGCCAAACTGCGCAATCATCGCTTAACATTTTTTCAATCTTGATAGTGACATCTTTGCCTAATCTTCCTTCTGCATACTTTATTTTTAGAATTTCGGCTTCTTCAAAAGTTATGCCCAGCTCCTGAGCCAATCTCTTTGTAAAAGCTCGCCCGCCCAAAGCAAACATTTTTGTTCCTTCCAATCCTCCATTTCTCACTACTGCAATATCAGTGGTTCCGCCTCCGATGTCTATAAAAACAGCATTGAAATCCAACGCATCTTCTATTCCCATGGATCTGGCAACTGCATACGGCTCCGCAGCAATGCTCAAAAGTTCCAATTTCAATTCCTCCGCAATAGATTGCAAGGCTCCTAAATGAACCATGGGAGCATAGGCGTTAAAAACAGATATTGAAACATCTCTTCCCTGAAATCCCACCGGATTGGTTACGCGATAGCCATCGATTCGCACATCCACAATAGCTGCGTTGATAAGCTTCACTTCAATTTCGCTGTGTCCTGTTTCCCAAGCCAATTGTTGGCGGATGCGATCAAAGGCTTTCCATTGGACTTTTTGAATGATGTTTTTCAACTCTGGCAAATCAATGCGTATTTCCGGCTTTATTCTTTCATAATGCACAGTAGTGGTTGTTCCTTTGACCAGCTCTCCTGCAATTCCGACAATGGCCTTTTCCACTTTTTTCACCCCAGCCATAAGCTTGGCTGCCTGAATGGCCTTTCGTGAATTTTCAATTACCCCGGCAATGTCAGAAACCGCTCCACTTTGCATATCTCCCAATCTCTGCCTTGATCGCCCAACTCCGGTCACAACTCCATTGCCAGTTTCTTTATCAATCTTGAAAATAAGCGCTTTTACCACCTCTGTTCCAATATCAAGAGAAAGTATATGATCTGATGATATACCGTGGCTGCCCAAAATTTTAGAAAAAATTCCCATTACAAACTAAACTTTTTTATTTTTGTTTACGGTTTTATTATAAAATAAATTATGTATTTTAGCAAAAAAATATTCTATGGAATCTTTTAATTTTGTTGTAAGCCAAAAGTCATCAACTACAGATAATTTTACTCAGTAACCGCTTCAATGCTCTTCACCCCACTGCTTGAACTTTCTTCTTTCTTAATTATTATACAAACTGATTATCAAAATTTATAGAATCCGACTTTGAAAAAAATCTTTTTTGGCTTCATCAATCAATTCACGTTTATCCGCTACCCAAATATTTTTCAAATCATACACAACTATTTCATCCGCCCATTTGATTCCCCCAACTCCCTCTTTATTAATAAATGAATCATGACCATCTCTTCGCGCCCAATGCACATCAGCTCTTTCAGTCACATCAATTCTGGTTTCTATTTTAGGATTTTTAGATCGGATAAAAACAGTCGAAAGAGCCAAAGGCTCTGTGAGATAATCCAATCGTAATTTTCTAAACTGCAACATCCATTCCGGCTTATGCCAATTATTATTTCCTGGATTTCTTTTTAAAAAAGCGGAATGCTCACCAAGAACATATAAATTAAATCCCTCCATCAATCGCTCAAAATTTCCTGATTTGACGAATAGATCCATATAGTGGCTGGGTTTCTCGTGCCTCCTCTGAGCAGTTATTTCATCCCACAAATCATCCTCGCCTTTCCCAAAAATGCGCGCTTCCCGGCACATATCATGAAAACGGTATTTGTATTCATCTTTTTCCACTTCCGGGCTATAATCCAAAATATTTCTCGTAATATCTTTCCAAAAAGACGGATGATTATCCGCAAAAGATTCGAGCCAATTTTTTAATTTTGAGAATGTTTCCGGGTGATCCTTCTCCGACTCCAGACCTGCCTTTCCTAATGTATCGGCATTTATATCCACTCCGTAACTCACTGCAACTTCTTTATTATCAGTAAAAAACACTCCCTGCCGTCTTGACAGAGCCTTCATCCCTTCATTAGTGAAAGGAGAAATATCCTCTCCCTGTTCATTAACTAATTTTCTTTCGTCTAGAGTACGATCATAATCGTCCAAAACGATAAAGCCTGGCTTGAAACGCGATTTATCTCCGCGATAAAAAGCTTGCGGCTCGCCCGTGTCCCCGTCTACCATATTGTTCGCTTCACCGTCGCCATTTTCCCAATCACCAAACCATTCTTTGAATTCATCTGATCGGACCAGTTCATAAAACTTCCTTTCAAGTTTTGACGGCAATCCTTCTTTAGTAATCAAAAATCCATTCGCTTCCCATTCTTCAAAAGAAAAACTTTTATACGGCCAATTCTCTTTATATTTTTCTCTTGCTGATTGATCAGCAATAATAATTTCAGGTTTTTTGGAATCTTTCTCCAATTGGAACAACGTGTGGGGATGACCTTCGGGCTTTACATATTTTTCGCCTTTTTCCATCTCATGCCAGGCTTGGGCGAGCCTATAGTAAATCGCCCAATCCCTGGGATCAGTAATAATTTCCCGCACTTCCCTGCTTATTTCACAAGGAAATATGTTTCCGTCTTCTTTGGTGGCAAGATTAATAACTTTATCACGTCCGTACTTTTCAATCAATTCCGCGCTAAGCTTCCTATAAATGTCTTGCGGATCTTCTCGGTGCAATTCTTTATCCTTAAAAACAGCAGATTTTCCATTCTCTTTAGGGGCAATAGAATTATTTTCTGTTTCTTGAGGTTCTTTAATTTTTTCCTTTTTCAGTTCATTAGAAGCAATAGAATTTTCAACTGAATTGCTCATATCTCAATAATTTAAATAATATATCTATTCAATAACCGCTTTAATTCTTCGCACGCCAGCCGAAGAACTCTCTTCTTTTTTGATTTTGAAAACTCCTTTAATATCTCCTGTGTTCGCCACGTGCGGACCGCCGCAGATTTCATTGGAAAATCCTTCGATCTTGTAGACCTTCACGATCTCGCCATATTTGTTTTCAAAAGCCCCTTCCGCTCCTTGGGCGCGAGCTTCTTCCAGTGTCATTTCTTTCATCTCAACCGGCACCTTAGCTTGGATTGCAACGTTAACAAATTCTTCCACTTGTTTTTTTTGTTCATCGGTCATTTTTTCGGGATGGGAAAAATCAAAACGAAGTCTCTCGCCATTAATATTGGAGCCTTTTTGATGTACATGATCACCTAAAACCTTTCGAAGTCCGGCCAGCATCAAATGAGCCGCGGTATGAAGCTGAGTTGTTTCTTCTTTGCTGTCAGCCAATCCTCCCTTGAACATTCCAGCCGAAGCTGTGCGAGATAAATCTTGATGTTTCTGTAGGAGATTACTAAATTTATTTTCAATCTTAATTCTTTTATCACTATCTATATCCACTCCAGATTTTTTCAACTCCTCAAAGACCATTTCTATAGGAAACCCATAAGTCTGGTATAAATTAAACATCATACTGGCAGTATCATCATTTGGATATAAACTTGCCTTTTGTATTTCATCACCAACTTTTCTAGTTATATAATTACCCTCTGGGTTACTCATGTATTTTTCAAATTCTTTCAATCCATTCTCCAGAGTCTTCCTAAACTTCTCCTCCTCCTTTTCCAATTCTGCTAAAACTTTTTCTTGCAAGATTTCTGGATAAACATCGCCGTACATTTCTTGCACTACTTTGGCAATTTCAATTGTAAAATTATCCTTGATTCCCAAAAGATGTCCTTGGCGAATCGCGCGTCGGATCAAACGGCGAAGCACATAACCGCGTTCTGTGTTTGAAGGCTCGATTCCATCCGCAATAATGAAAACGCTGGCTTTGATATGATCAGCGATAATTCTCATAGAACGCATATCCTGAACCCAACAGTCTGGCATTTCTTCAAATCCCAAATCACCTTTTGTAAAAAAATATTTCTTCCCGGACAATTCTTCGATTCTAGAAATAATCGGCAAAAACAAATCGGTGTCAAAAACATTTTCTTTGCCAGTTAGAACTGTAATGGTCCTTTCCAATCCCATTCCCGTATCTACATTTTGTTGTACCATTTTTTCAAATTTTCCAGGAGCAACCTTATTGAATTCCATGAACACATCATTCCAGATTTCCATGATGCGAAATTCATCCACCCATTCTTCATGAGTTTTCCCGGTCAATGCGCCCTCCCCTGGTCGCACATCATAAAACATTTCACTGCACGGTCCGCATGGTCCAGTCTCTCCAGCCGGTCCCCACCAATTATCCTTAGCACCCAAAAGAAAAATTCTGGAATCAGCTTGAGCTTTTTCTCCTTCACCGCAAACTCCCGCCTCAATTCCCACCTTTCCATATTGTTCTTTCCAGGTTTCAATCGATTCGCTGTCTACCGGTGAATTTTCATCTCCCGCAAAAACAGTGACGTAGATTCTTTTCGGATCCAGTCCCAACCATTTTTCATCAGTCAAAAATTCGAAACTCCACTCAATAGCTTCTTTTTTGAAATAGTCTCCCAAAGACCAATTGCCCAACATTTCAAAAAAAGTCAGATGGCGGTTGTCTCCCACATCATCAATGTCTCCGGTGCGGATGCATTTCTGGCTATCAGCCAATCTTTCCCCTTGCGGATGAGCCTCGCCCATGAGATATGGCACCAATGGATGCATGCCGGCAGTCGTAAAAAGCACGGTTGGATCGTTTTCAGGCACCACTGAAGCCGAAGGAATAATCGCATGCCCCTTTGATTTAAAAAATTCTAAATATTTTTGACGTATCTCTCTAGCATTCATAATTTTTTTATTTCTATGGTTATTTTATAGCTCTTACGACAGCTTCGAAGTCATCCCTGGAAAATTTCAAACGGAAATCTTTTTGTTCCTTCAATTTTTCCGGCACTTCATCAGGGGTTATTTTCTTGTTTTCCAAGTCTTTTTTTATCTGCCATACCGCTCTATCATTAGAACCGATAATTTCCACTCCTCTTTCCTGGGCTATTTTTCTGACTGTCTCTTCAAATTTATAAATTGACATTTTTTTGAATGTAAAAAAATTATACGATGTTCAGTTTCTTTTTTAGGCGCATCAGCTCTTCGCGAGCCATATCAATATTTCTTTCCACGACTTTTATTTTATTTTCTTTCTCCTGCATTTCCACGCGCAACCTGTCCATATCTTTTTTGCATTTCCTCTCTTCCGCATCTAAAACATTTTTTTGGCTCTGAAGCTTGCCTAAATCTGACTCTATCATCAGAATTTCCCTTTGAATATCTGATATTTTTCTGTGCCTTTCTTGTCCATCCAGATCTGCCTGATCAGATCCTAAATTGCTTGAATACATATATTTATTTTTAATTTTTAATTCTTCCTCCGCCTATCATTTCTCCTTCTGATGTGTAGAAAACGGCTGATTGTCCGGGAGAAATGGCCCTTTGCGGTTCATTGAATCTAATTTTGTATGAATGTCCGTATCCTGATTTTATTATAGCAGAAACCATAGAATGGCGATATCTTGTTTTTATCATAATTTCGCACGGCAATTTCGGTTCGGACACTATCCAATTCACCCTTTCCACATCCATATCTTTGCGAACGAGAGCCGGATCCTTTTCATTGTTAGTCACTATTAGAACATTTTTTTTCAAATTTTTATCAACCACATAATAGGGACCATCTCCTCCGATGTTTATTCCTCTTCTTTGCCCTATGGTATAGAGAGGCAACCCATCATGCTTGCCTAATATTTTTCCTTCGGTATTTATAATCTTTCCTTTCTCCAAACTGAGATTTCTTCGAAGAAAATTCTCCGGATATTTTTCCGGAGTGAAACAAAGCCCTTGCGAATCATCTTTGTCAAAAACCGGAAGTCCCATCTCTTTGGCGATTTTTCTGATTTCGTGTTTTTCATATTCTCCCACAGGAAAAAGAATTTTAGACAATTGCTTCTGATTGAAATTATACAAAAAATATGACTGATCCTTTTCTTTGTCCTTGCCGCAAAATAAGTGACAAGTGATCTTATTATTTTTATCTTTTGTTTCTTTCAAACAAGCATAATGTCCTGAAGCGATGTAGTCGCCTTCCATTTCCAGCATTTTTTTCAAAAGAACATTGAACTTAATATATTCATTGCAAGCCACGCATGGATTAGGCGTTCTTCCAGCTGCATATTCTCTCAAAAAATAGTCGACTACTTCTTTTTTAAATTCCTTCTGAGCATTGGCAGTGTAGAGGGGAATATCTAGGATTTGACAGACCTTTCTTGCATCTTCCAATGACTCCAAAGAACAGCATTTGTTCTCCACCAGACTATTTTCTGCCGGTTCCTTCCAAAAATGCATAAAAACTCCCACGACATCATAGCCTTGTTTTTTGAGAAGAGCTGCTGCCACGGAAGAATCCACTCCAGATGACATGCCTACAATTACCCGTTTTTTCTTGTTTCTTGCCATAGATAAATAATATTACAGAAAATGGCAAAAGTAAAACAAGCACTTGGTCAAAAAATACTCATTTTTAATCGGATGCTTGTTGAAAAAATAAATATTCCTAACAATCTACAATCCGTATTTTTTTCTATTGGCAACATGCTCTTCGAATGTTTTTGAAAAAATAGTCGTTAACTTCCCCCCCTCCTTAGCTGTCAAGAAAAAGTGATAATCGCTTTTTTCAGGATTTATAGCAGCCAAAATAGCATCCATTCCAGGATTTGAAATAGGTCCTGGAGGAAGGCCCTTATTTTTATAGGTATTATAAGGAGAATCCAGATCCAAGTCTTTCAAGCTATGCTGATCTTCTTTGTCTCCCAAAATATAAGTTAGGGGGGCATCGCTTTGAAGGAGCATATCATTATCTAAGCGATTTTGAAAGACACCGGCAATTAGCTTAGCTTCTGATGCTCTTGCCATTTCCTTCTCCACAATACTTGCTAAAACAATAGTTTCAAAAATCGTTTTTCTATTTTTTTCTATATCCGATATCAAACTATCATCCATTTTTTCTTCGGTATTATTAAGAATTTTCTTGATAATGCCCTCCGCTGTGGCTTCCTTGGAAAAATAATAAGTATCAGGAAAGAGATATCCTTCCAATGAAGCGTCTTGCGGTTTGTCTTTTAAAACTTTAAATTGGGAGATCGTCTCTTTTGATGGATTATTGACGACATCTAAAAAATCCTTGCCGGAAAATCCATGCGACTCCAATTCCTCTGCCATAATCTTGGCTGTCCATCCTTCTTTGAATAAAACTTTTTCATAGATCTTTTTTGGATTGGTAATGACAGTTGCCAATTCAGGAATAGTCATATTTCCATTTATTAGATATTCTCCGGGATAGATTGATTTCGTTTCTCGCTTAATCGCAAAGTATGCTAAAAAATATAATTTGTTTTTGATGATCCCTTTTTTTGAGAGATTTTCTCCGATTTCATCCTTGCTCTCTCCTTTCTCTATCTTAAAAAGAACGTTTTGTTTTTTATCTCCCTGTGAAAAATATATCTGCGCACGAAAATAAAAAAAGGCTGCGCAAAGCGCAATTAAAAAAAACAAAAAGCCTGATAAAAATTTTTTTCTCATAACAGGAACTAATTAAGAATAAATGGAACAAAATCAAATCCCGGAAATTCTTCTTTAAAAAACTCTTTTTCGCCTTCTCTTTCCAAGTAGACAATGGTGTTGCCGATTGGTATCACCATTTTCCCTCCCACTTTAAGCTGATCCTTAAGGCTTTGCGGTATTTCATCAGTCACAGAAGGAGATACTAAGATTCTGTCATAAGGAGCGTCCTGCAAAAAACCTTCTTTCACATCTCCGACATAAAATTCCGCGATTCCCTTTTTTACAAAGTCAAATTTGTCAGCGTTGCCCCTGGCAAAATCGGAAAGAGATTTTATTCTTTCCATAGATATGACTTTTCCATTTTCTCCGACTATTTTAGACAAGAGGGATGTGGTCCATCCAGCACCGCTTCCAACGTCTAATACTTTTTGTCCCTTGCAAGGATCCAGAAGTTCCAGCATCAAAGCTATAACGATCGGCTTGGGAATTGTCTGCCCATACCCGATAGGCAAAGCTACATCGGCACTCACCAAAAGCTCCAGTTCAGGCGGGACAAATTCTATCCTATCAATATGTTCAAGCGCGTCAATAATCAAATCATTCTTTAGGTAGCCATCTTTAATTAAATCGTTTACCAATTTACTCATATTTTTATTACATTCCAATGATCTGAATAATTACATCTCTTGTTCTCGCCCCGTCAAACTCGACTAAAAAAACACTCTGCTTTTCTGTTAAAATAATTTTTCCTTTTTCTACCGGAACAGTCTCACTTACCCCTAAAAGCATGCTTTTACAATGGGAATGCCCGTTGCTCCGTCCATCTGACTTATTGTTATTATTAAGCTCGAATATATCATGGGAATATTTGTCATTAATAGGAACCAGCCTATAGAGAACTCTCATAAAATCTTGAATGAGCATGGATTCATTATGATTGATGATCACGCTTGCCGAAGTATGGGGAGAATAGATGAGGACTTGCCCCGTTCTCACTCCGGAATCTTCAACCACCTCGCTTACCCTATCGGTTATGTCGATAAACTCTACCTGGGTCGTGCTTTTTATATTGATTGTTTTTTTATGAATTTTCATATTTATTTTTTCTATAAACTACCAGTTTTATATGCGGATATTGATTCGCCAAATTGATAATTTATAAAATTATTTTTTAAACACCGTCGCCACCGCTTTTGCTACGCGTGGATCAAGCGCTTCTGGTACTATCATATCAACTGTTGGCTTTTTTATCAAATCAGCAATAGCACAAGCTGCCGCTAATTTATGAGCATAAGTTATTTTTTTTATTCCATTGTCCAATGCTCCTCGAAAAACGCCTGGAAAAACCAAAACGTTGTTGAGCTGATTGGCATAATCCGATCTTCCGGTAGCCACTATTTTCGCTCCTCCTTTCTTAGCTTCTTCGGGCATGATTTCCGGAACAGGGTTAGACATGGAAAATACGATGGCATCGGCATTCATTTTGGAAATATGCACCGAATTTAAAATATTCGGCGCAGAAACGCCGATAAAAACATCAGCTCCCTCCAAAGCATGCTCTATCGTGCCTTGAATATTGTAGCGATTGGTTATGGATGATATTTCCATTTTTGAAGAATTCAATCCGCCATCCCTATTTTTAAAAATTATCCCCCTGCTATCTACCACAACGATATTCTTAGCTCCATATCTTATAAGCAATTTAGTGATAGCCACTCCGGCTGCTCCGGCTCCAGAAATAACAATTTTCACTTTTTTTATATCTTTTTTAACGACCTTTAGGGAATTAATTAGTCCTGCCAAAACTATGATGGCAGTTCCATGTTGGTCATCATGAAAGACCGGAATAGACAATTCCCTTTTTAATCTCTCTTCTATTTCAAAGCATCTGGGAGCGGAGATATCTTCGATATTTATGCCTCCAAATGTAGGTTCTAGAAATTTTATGGTTTTTATAATTTCTTCAGTGTCTTGGGTAGCCAGAACGATGGGAAAAGCATCCACTCCTCCTAATTCTTTGAAAAGCAATGCTTTGCCTTCCATTACAGGCAATCCGGCTTCCGGTCCGATATTCCCAAGCCCTAAGACAGCCGAACCGTCAGAAATGACTGCCACGCTGTTTTTCCTAATAGTGTATTCGAAAGAAAGTTTTTTATTTTTTGCTATCGCATTGCAAACATCCGCCACTCCCGGAGTATACAAAACAGCTAAATTATCTTTGCTTAATTTAATTTTTGAATTAACTTCTATCTTACCCCCGATCTTTTTTGAGAGTTCAATCGAATTCATATTTTTATAACTTTATTTTTTTGTAAACGCCATTAGCGGCAAGAGCCCCTTCAGCCGAGGCGGTTATCAGCTGCCGGAATTTATTAGAACCGGTGGTGATGTCTCCAGCGGCAAAAATCCCTGACACGCTCGTACTTTGATCCGGTCCAACCTTAATGAAATTTTGTTCATCAGTTTCAACTCCCAATTTCTTGACCAGCTCTACGCCAGGCTCACTGCCGATTTCAATAAAAACACCGTCTACAGATAAGGAGGTCTTATCGTTATGAGGCCGGTCTAAAATTATTTTTTCCACTTTTGCCTCCCCTTTTATTTCAATTACATTGGTCTGCGTAATAATTTCTATTTTCGGATTACTGGCAATTTTTTCCAGCCAAATCGGTTCGGCGGATAACTTTTCTCCGCGATAAATGAGATATATCTTTTCTCCATAATCAGCAAGGTTTATAGCCGCCACAGCCGCTGAATTTCCGCCTCCGATAACACTGATGATCTTATTGCGGAAAAACATAGCGTCGCATGTTGCGCAATAAGAAACTCCTTTGCCGGTAAGCTCTTTTTCTCCCGGAATATTCATTTTTTTATAGCTAGTTCCCATGGCCATAATAAGGGCTTTGGCTGCATATTTGCCTTTAGAGCTTTCGATCTCAAAAAAACCATCAGCATTTTTTTGAACCGACATGATGGAATCATTCCTAATCTCTACTCCGAAATTATTCACTTGTTGCACCATATTGGAAATGAGATCTCTGCCAGAAATAGAAATTTCTCCAGGCCAATTTTCAATGCTATGGATTTCATTCATTTGCCCGCCAGTTTCTACGCCGAAAATAAGATGATCCAGCCTATAACGAGAAGCATAGATCGAAGCCGTGAGTCCTGCTACTCCGCTTCCTACAATTATCAAATCGTAAACTTTATTTTCCATATTTTTATAACTTTCCTAATTCGTCTTTTAATAATTCTTTGCTTTGCACTCCTACGAATTCTTTTACCACTTTCCCTCCTACAAAAATTTTAATGCTAGGAATGGACATTACGCCATAAGCAGATGCGATAGCAGAATTTTCGTCCACATTTATTTTTCCAATTTTAACCTTATCTCCCATCTCCGAAGACAATTCATCCATAATCGGAATCATCACTTGGCATGGACCGCACCAAGGAGCCCAAAAATCAACTAAAACCGGCTTGTCGCTTTTTATAACTTCTTGATCAAAATTTTGATCGGTAAATTCATGCGCCATATGATTGTATGATTTTCTAATTTTATAGCTATGAATTAAAAAAATTCATCCTGCTTTATAAAATTATAAATTTAAATTAATGATTAGATGATTAATAAATCCATGTATATATCAAATATACTCCGATAAACAACATTATGGTACCCGCTATAAGATGCAAAATTCGGGTATTTTTCTGCCTCCAATTTTCCAGCCCCTTTGCCCTAATTCCAAAATACATTCCCAGTGTAATCAAAACCATCGGCAGAACAAATATCAGATTATAGATAAATAGAAGCGATATTGTGCGCGTTAAATTTTCTTTTTGCGCTAATAATCCAAGTATGACAATGTACGGTCCGCTCGTGCAAGGCAAAAGGAATAAGCTTACTAAAAAACCCGCGCCCAGCGCTCCGATAGGACTGGTAACATTTTTGATGATTGCTTGCATCTTGGGCCTCCAGCTAAAAGGAACTTCCATGACAAAGATCTTACCGTACCAGAAAAAATCCTTTAGATTGGCTAATCCTATGATAATGGCGACTATTCCGATGACAATAGAAAATATCTTCGTAAGATTGAAAAATCCAATAGCCTTGTATAATCCCAATCCCATCATAAAATAGGAAACAAAAATCGCCAAAGAAAACAGCAAACCCGAATAGAGCGCTCCTTTTCTTCCTTTGGCAGAAATAACCGTAGCCATCAAAAGTATAAGAACAGCAAAAGCGCAAGGATTGATGGCATCCACCAGAGCCGCCCAAACAAGAACTACAAGAGAAACATCAGCAGAAGATCCTAGGTTATTATTTTTTACATTCAACATTTCACTCACTTTCTCCGGAGTGGGAGATTCAAGAGCATCAACTTTTTCAATTTCTATCAAAAAATTGTTAATAATGGGCTCGTCTCCCAAAATCATCTTATCCTGAAAAAATATTACGGGAAAACCCCTTTTGTCCGCCGGCACGCTGAAAGCATCAAAAAATTTATTAAGGTACGATGCATTATATGGTCCGGAAGCCTCTATTTTTTCAATATCATAAATATTATAAATATCTTCTTCCTTGAAATATCTATCCACTCTTTCACAATGAACGCAAGTTTCTGAATAGAAATATACAGCTTTTTTCTTCAGAGGAGCCTCCTCGGCTTTGGCATTGAAAAAAAATATAAGAGGTGTTATAAGCAATATAAAGATAATAATGTATTTTTTCATATTTTTTAGCTTTGCCCTCATAATTTCAAAAAAATGCTCTTAAGCGGATATCAGAGACCGCAATTGAACAAATATCCAATCCCATCATTTTTCAAAAACAGATCTTTGAAAAATACAACCGAGGCAACGCTTCTTATTTCCTATTTATTTGCCAAATCTTCTTTGTCTTCTTGAATATTCCTCCAATGCATCATGTAATTTTTCCTTATTAAAATCAGGAAATAGTTCATCAGAAAAATATAGCTGTGCATTGGCCACATCCCACATCATAAAGCCAGCACTCAAATGGGCATCTCCCCCGGTTCTGACCAAATAATCAACTGCTGGCAATTCAGCCGTCATCAGACTCTGTTTCAATACGTTCGCTGTTATCTTGACTCGTGATTCGCATTTACTGTGTATTTTTTGCACTGCTTGAATTATATCATCATCTCCATTATAAGCCAACATGAAATTTAGCATTTTTTTCTCGTATTTTTTGGTTTTTTCAATGATGGCGTACAAAATATTTTTAAGTGATTCAGGAAATTGTTCCTCCCATCTTCCGATAAAATTTATTCTAGCCTCTTGTTTATCTATATCGGAATTGTTCAGCATTTTTGTAAAATATCTATTATAGATATCCAATAGCGCTTTTTTTTCTTGAAAGGGACGTTTTTTCAGGTTATCCATGGAAGAACCCCAGAGAGTAAGACAGTTAATGCCTTTCTCCAAAGCATAGCGAATAAGCTCTTCCGTGTTTTTAGCACCCGCTTCGTGGCCTTCCCACGGATCCAACTTTCTTTCCTTGGCCCACCTTCGATTGCCATCCGGTATAATCGCAAGATGATTGGGAATTTTCATGTTTTTATCTTCAATCATATTATAGATTTTACATTTAAATTTAAAAATAGGCAATTAAAAAAATAATCGCCTCCTTTTTTCTTTATTATATATCCCTATTTAACATATGGTCTGCTATTCCCAGTAAAAATTCCTTAGCTTCCGGATCAATATCGGATTTTTCAAGTTTTTTCTTTCCTTTAGCTATCAAAGTTGTTGCTAATTCTTTTGCATATTCCAATGAACCCGTGCTAATTATTATGTTCCTAAATTCTTCCAGCTCATGCTGGGATAAATCCTTTTTTCCTAAACATTTTTGCAGGATAGCTTTCTCCATCTTATCTGCTTTTTCCAATGCTTTCACTACTAAAATTGTCTGCTTTCCTTGCCTGACATCCGACCCGACTGGTTTTCCTATCTTATTGATTTGGCCAAAAACACCTAGAATATCGTCTTGGATCTGAAAGGCAATTCCAACCGGAATAGCATAAGCGCTCAAAATTTTCATAAGCTCTCCTTCGGATCCGGCCAAAATCGCTCCCAAATGAAGAGGGCCTTCAATGGTGTATTTAGCTGTTTTGTTTTCATACATCCGCAGAATCTCTTCTTCGGTTGCTTGTCCCCTATTTTCAATAAACACATCTTCCGATTCCCCTATGACAGTCAGGGTAACGATGTTTTGTATTTTATGAAGAGCTTTTATTATTAATTCAGAAGGAAATTTTGACTCAAACAATACTTGATTGCCCAATGCCCCCATCATATCTCCGATAATTATGCCCATAGAATTTCCGAAATGTTCCGGGTCCTTCTTTTTGAAATGTTTTTTCGCCAGCTCGCCATATCTTACATGGATTGTTTTCACTCCATGCCTTATCTCGTCCCTATCAATAATATCATCATGCATAAGAAGAAAGGAATGAATAAATTCAATGCTGATGGATGTTTTGATGATTTCTTCGACTTCTTTTCCGCCAGCCGCCATATATCCAAAATACATAAAAGCCGCCCTGGCTCTCTTTCCGCCGGACATAGTAATATCACGAGCATATCTTATAGCATTACCGACATTCTTATCTATTTTCTCATTTTCAGCAATTACCCGAGAAAAATAGGCATTCAATTCAGGGTCAATTTTTTCCTTGAGTTCCGCTAAAGTCTTTTTCGCATCCACTGTTTTTTCCTTATTATTAATATCAACGATCGTACAAACTACTTTTTTTACCGCCAAGGGGATTTTCGTCCTCTGCGCTTACAGCGCATCGTAGTCCTGGGCAGCGCTAAACGCTCCTGTGGTCGCATTTATCGACGCTCGCTTCTGCCCGTTCAAATCCTCTTGTCAGGAATTCATGAACTTTATTTGTACCCCATGTCGAGCAGCAACTCGAACTTCTGCCTGT
>AMFJ01036158.1_pt1 | contig 23731 bp, 23 predicted proteins | sample 427208 | NCBI WGS metagenome assembly AMFJ01 (sample SAMN02954298, study PRJNA114691) | groundwater metagenome | biome: aquatic; feature: subsurface aquifer; material: sediment; isolation source: subsurface aquifer sediment | place: USA: Rifle, CO | collected 2008-08 | reverse complement strand
TCTAAAATAAAAACTGGATTGCTTCCCCCGGAGTACTCCGGGGTCGCAATGACAATATAGAGAGGAACGAAGCAATCTAAAAAATAAGTAAATATATCTATTTAGATCTAAATAAAGCTGGATGAAAATCTCAATCATCACTCCTTCCTATAATCAAGCGGAATTCATAGAAAGAACCATTCTTTCTGTCATTACCCAAAAATGAGATTTTGAACTGGAATATATCATCATGGATGGAGGATCGACGGACAATACAATTAAAATAATTCAGAATTTAGAATTCAGAATTCAGAATTGAAAAATAAAAACTCATTGCAAAAAAATAAATTTTATCTGGAGGTCTGAGAAGGATAAGGGGCAGTCTGATGCGATCAATAAGTGATTGAAACTTGCTACCTGAGATATCGTGACGTATCTTAATAGTGATGATACCTATGAGCCTGGGGCATTGGCACATGTCGTAAAATATCTTTGAAGATCAGACAAGATGCGATGTTATGGAAAATGCAGAATCATAGATACACAGGATAAGGAAATCAGAAAATGGATCACTTGATATAAAAATCTTTTGTGAGGAAAATATTCATATGCTAAACTTCTCTCGGAAAATTTCATCTCACAGATGACGGTGTTTTGGAAAAAAGAGGTGATGGGAGAGTTAGGATATTTTGATATCAATGAACATCTCTGTATGGATTATGAATATCGATTGAGGATAGGAGCGAAATATGCTCCCGTATATATTCCGCAGTATCTCTCTAACTTCAGATTCTATCAAACAAGTAAGAGCTGATCAAGATTTGTCAACCAATTCACTGATGAGCTAAGGATAGCAAGGAAATATGCTCGTGGAGGACACAAATGGGCTTTATTTTTGCATAGGATTAATTACTATAAAATTGTTATGGCATATAAGATTTTACATCTGTTTAAGATATAATGCAAAAAATACTGATAACGTGATGAGCGTGATTCATAGGCTCAAATTTTCTCGATACCTATGTTATCTTACATCCTGAAATACATTTCATCAATGTAGATTGTTTGACTTACGCAGGGAAACTATCTAATCTTGCTGAAGCTACCAAAAATGCTCCTAACTATTCTTTTGAACAAGTTAATATCAAAGATGTGGAGGCATTAGAAAAGGTATTTCAAAAACATGCTCCTACGGATATCATCAATTTTGCTGCAGAATCGCATGTGGACAATAGCATCAAAAATCCGAAGATATTTACAGAAACCAATGTCATAGGTACACAGAATCTATTAGATTTATATAGGAAATACAGTCTCAAAAGATTCTATCAGGTCTCTACAGACGAGGTGTATGGTGATGTTCCTGAGAGTTGATATTTTGTAGAATCTACACCTATCAATCCGAGTTCACCGTATAGCGCCTCCAAAGCTGCTGCTGATATGCTGGTAAAGGCATATGGAAGGACTTTTGGTATAGATTATGTCATCTCTAGATGTTCAAATAATTATGGACCAAATCAAGATAATGAAAAACTTATTCCTCATTTTATTGATTTATTAAGAAATAATAAAGTTGTGCCCGTTTATGGTGATGGTCTGAATATTAGAGATCGGCTCTATGTCCAAGATCATTGTGATGCTATACGAGAAATATTCACCCAAGCAAAATCATGATCCATATATAATATTTGATGAAATAATGAATATACCAATCTTGAAATAACCAAAATCTTATTGCAAGAGATGGGAAAGGATGAAAGCTCTATAACATTTGTGACTGATAGACCAGGACATGACAAAAGATATGCTATAGATGCTTCAAAACTAAAAAACGAATTGTGACGAGAACCCAAAATACTCTTTGATGAATGAATCAAAACAACCATACAATTTTATCTGTCTAAATAGTGCATCCATGAAATGAATAATCCTTGCGTGATGATTCGGCACGAGATTATATCCGACAACAAAAGCTGTAAATAAGCATCTCTTGCCTATCTATGATAAACCGATGATTTATTATCCTCTGGAGATATTATTGGAATCTGGCATAGATAAGATACTTCTCATCACCACGCCAAATGATATCTCTTCATTTGTTAGCTTGCTTGGATCGGGAGAAGAATTCAGAGAAAAATATAAGAGACCTATACAGATAGTCTACGCTATACAACCTAAACCTACAGGAATAGCTGATGGTCTGCGGATGGCAAAAGATTATGTCGGGAAAGAGAATTGTGTATTGATGCTTTGAGATAACTTATTTGAAAATGCATTGGAAATCAAAGAAGAGATAAAAAACTTTGTGGATGGAGCAATTGTTTTTGTAAAAAAAGTGAAAGATCCTACGAGATTCGGGATAGCTGAAATAGATGCCAATGGAAAAGTTCTCTCTCTAGAAGAGAAACCCCAAGCACCAAAATCAGATCTTGCGGTCACCTGAGTATATCTTTATGACACTACTTGTTTTGATAAATGTGTGGGACAACCTACCTCAGCGAGAGGTGAATATGAAATCACGTATATCAATGATCTGTATAGAAAGGAAAATACACTTAAGGCAGTGACGCTTTCTTGAGAATGGCTTGATACCTGAACTTTTGATTCTATGCTTCAAGCAAGTAACTTTATTTATGCTAAAAAAAATGGAAATTAGATATATAGAACTGCCAAAAAAATCAGATGAAAGAGGAAGCTTGAGCTTTATGGAATCACATAAGCAAATCCCTTTTGATATCAAAAGGGTCTATTATATCTATGATCTTAAGAACGATAAAAACATCAGATGAGAACATGCTCATCATGAAACGGAACAAGTCATCTTTTGTATCCATGGATCTGTGATATTGTGATTTGATGATGGACAGGAAAAGAAAGAGATAAAAATGACAGAACCAAATATCGGCGTATATATCCCTATCAATATGTGGCATTATATGAAAGACTTTTCTGACTGATGTATCTTGCTTGTTGTAGCATCTCAACATTATGATGAAAAAGACTATATAAGAAATTATGCTGACTTTTTACAATCTATCAAAAAATAATGAATATCTTATTCAATGATTTCAAAAAACAATATCAAGCCATCAAACCTGAAATAGATCAAGCCATACAAAGGGTCCTAGATTCTGGATGGTATATTTTGGGTAAGGAAGTGGAACAGTTTGAGCAAGAGTTTGCAAAAAAACATGGTGCGAAATATGCTATCGGTGTAGGTAATGGTCTTGATGCTATCAAGATTTCTCTGCTCGCATTATGAGTCTGACAGTGAGATGAAGTAATCACTACTTCTCATAGCGCAGTAGCTACTACGCTTGCGATACTTGATGTAGGAGCACTCCCTGTTTTTGTGGATATTGATGCATATTATCATATGGATGCCAATAAGATAGAAGAAAAGATCACGAGTAAAACCAAAGCTATTCTCCCTGTTCATCTCTATGGTCAAGCTTGCGAAATAACAAAAATGCAAGAAATCTGCAAAAAGCATGATCTTTTTCTTATAGAAGATTGCGCACAATCCCATTTTACGAAATATGATGGACAATTCGTCTGAAATTTCTGACAAGTCGGATGCTTCAGTTTTTATCCTACCAAAAATCTCTGAGCGTATGGGGATGCAGGAGCTATCATCACCAATGATGAAGAACTCTACAAAAAATGTAAAATGATTAGAAATTATGGACAAGAAAATAGATATGAACATAAGATATATGGAATCAATTCACGTCTGGATGAAATACAGGCGGCAATATTACAAGTACAACTTAAACATATCGATCAAGGTACGCAAAGAAGAAGTGAGATAGCTCAAAAATATAGGGATTGATTGTCAGTTCTTCCACAAATCTCATTGCCTAAGATCAAGGAGCATTGCGTCCATACCTATCATCTTTTTGTGATAGAGATAGATGAAAGAGATGCACTCATGGCGTATCTCAAAGGAAAATGAATTCCAAGCCTGATCCATTATCCATTGTCTATCCATAAACAGCCATTCTTAGAGTGAAAATACGCTGAGGCAACATTGCCTGTCTTGGATCAGAAAGTCAAAAATATCCTTTCATTGCCTATCCATCCTTTGCTTACTGATGAAGAAATAGAATATATCATTTCAACTATTAAAATGTTTTATAATGAAAAATAAAAGGATACTTATCGCGTCCTGGACATTCTATCCTGCATGGAGTTATGGGGGTATCGCTAGGGTGATGTATGAGTTGGCAGCTCAATATGCTAAAGATGGATACGAAGTGGACTGTATAAGCACTGATGTTTTTGATAATACTACAAGACATGATAAATCTGAAGATACTGTTGATTGAGTGAAGATATATTACTTCAAAAATCTTAGCAATAGACTTGCGAATAAACTTAAATTTCCTGTCCCTCTTGGACTCAAAACACGATTGAAACATAATATAAAAAACTATGATATTGTCCATATAGCTGACTTTAGGAATGTCTTCAATTATCAGATATATGCACAATGTAAAAAACATGCTATACCCTATATAGTCTCTCCTTTTGGTTGTGTCCCTTATGAGATGGATGCTAAGTTTTTCATAAAAAAAATATTTGATCTTCTATGGTCCAAGAACATGCTGAAGCAAGCAAAATATGTGACCGTACAGACACAAAGCGAATTTGATGAGGTCCATAAATTTTGAATCAAAAAAGAGAATATCAAACTGATTCCTTTGATGGTGGATTATGAAAAATTCAAAAATCTTCCTGCTCGTGGATCTGTCAGAGAAAAATATGGGATTTCAAAAGATGCGAAGATATTGCTTTTTGTAGGAAGAATACATAAATATAAGGCGACTGATATGATGATAGATTGTTTTTTTGATTATCAGAAAAAAATATCAGATTCTTATCTGATCATCATAGGCAGGGATGATGGATATGAAAATCATCTCAAGCAGTATGTCAAAGAACTTGGCATAGAAAAAAAAGTCCTTTTTGTATGAGCGATCTATTACCCGGAAAATATGAATTATTATGTGGATGCTGATATCTATTTCATGGCTCCGTCCCATCGAGAAGAGACTTCTACGGCAAGTTTGGAGGCATTAGCATGCGGAACCCCCTCAGTGGTGACAGAACAGGCTGATATCCCTTTCATATCTGAATATAACGCTTGATCTATTGTGAAATTTGCTAGAGAGGATATCGTACAGAGACTCCTGGATGTGCAAAAAAAAGATAGTGATAGTTGTAAACAATTGATACAAGAACATTTTGATGTGAAGAGCATAAAAAATAACTTTTTAGAACTTTATTTTTAATATCATGCACGTAGATACCTTGATTGCACAGCAAAAAAATAATATGAATAGGGATTGGGCAAATGCTTCAATTGACGATATGGGAAACGAATTACAAAGATATTTGTGAACATTATCCTTGGAAACTGGATATTCACTGATAGGACATCCTCTTACATGAAAAACTGTTTTGATTATCTGTGCATGAACTTGATATGATGCAGATTTTTGGCATAAGAAATGAGCGAAAGTGACTGCTACGGATTTGTCTGAGACTGCTTGCAAAAAAATCAAAGAAAGAAATCCAAATATTGAAGTACAAGTGGAAAATGCAGAACAGTTATCATACGCAGACAATAGCTTTGATTATGTGATCGTGAGAGCGTGACTTCATCATCTTCCTAGACCGATACTTGGAATCTATGAAATGTTGAGAGTGGCTAAAGTATGAATTCTTTTTATGGAAGCTCAAGATAGCTGGATCATGAGATTGTTAAGGATGAGTTGATTGGTATGTCAGATAGAACCCTCATGAAATTATGTCTATTCATTTACAAGAAGAGAAATGCAAAAGTTATGTAATTCTATGTTTTTACCAAGACCAAAAATAAAAACTTTCTTTTATCAATATATCCCTTTTCTGAATAATAAGATTTATGCTAAATTAAATGGAAAATGACCGTTAGTAATATACAAATCTATTCTCTATGTATTGAATATATTTCTTTGATATCGAGGTAATAACTTTGTATGTTATATACCCAAACATGAGAAAAATAATTTATCGTAGTAGTTTAAATTTGGAATATTTTATGTTGTAAAGAAAAATAGAGATGCAAAAAATTACTATTCTATGACTTGGATATGTTGGATTTCCGCTTCTTTGTGCTATAGCGAAATCATGAAAATACACTACGTGTGGTTTTGATGTGAGTAGCAGACATATAGAAAAAATCAAAAAATGAATCTCTCCGATTGATGATGCATTAGCCAAAGAGGATATGAAAACTGTAAAATTTGAGGTATCAGAAAAACCTGAAATATTGTCAGATTCTGATATATTCATAGTCTGTGTCCCTACTCCTATAGATGAACAATATAATCCTGATTTCTGACCTATCATCTGAGCATGCAATTATATACTGCCTTTTATGAAAAAGTGATGCTCTGTCATCATAGAATCAACCATCAATCCTTGAGTGTGTGAAGAGATTGTTCTTCCTATACTTGAGTCCACATGAATGACATGAGGTGTAGATTTTGAATTGGCTCATTGTCCAGAAAGGATCAATCCAGGAGATCAAAAATGGAATGTCTATAATATCAACCGTAATATCTGAGCGTTGACAAAAGAGTGATGTAAAAAACTTGCTGATGTATATAGGAGCTTTTTACATGCAGAAGTGAATGAAACACATACGATCAAAGAAGCTGAAGCTACCAAAATAGTTGAAAATACTTTTCGTGATATCAATATCGCATATGTAAATGAATTGGCAAAATCTTTTGATAAGTTATGAATAGATCTTGTCAATGTCATCAAATGAGCGAGTAATAAACCGTTCGCTTTTATGGCTCATTATCCTGGATGCGGGGTAGGAGGACATTGTATCGCTGTAGATCCTTATTATCTTATTGAAAGAGCAAAAAAAGCATGATTTGATCATAAATTTCTCAGAACAGCTAGGATGGTGAACAATAGCATGCCTGAATATACCATAGAAAAATTGGTCCATGCATTAAATAAAGTGAATAAATCCGTAAAATGAACAAAAATATGACTTATGGGATTATCCTACAAAAGAGATATCTCGGACTTGAGAGAAAGTCCTGCATTGAAAATCAAAGAAATGCTTATCAAAGAATATGAGGCAGACTTGAGAATATTCGAACCGTATAATCTTGATATCTCTACACATAAAGATATTGATAGTTTCTTGTCTGATTGTGAAGCGGTCATCATCGCTACTGATCATACCGTATTTAAACAGTTGCCTATAGAAAAACGAAAACATCTCAAGGTTATCGTTGATGGAAGAAATTGCTTGGATAAAGATGCTCTTGCGAATACTTGAGTTCTCTATACATGAATAGGAAGATAAATTTATTATGTAATCACGGGTATCAGATGAAAATCCTTATCATAGTCGACTATTTCCAACCGATGATCGGATATAGCGAAACTTTCATAGCCAAAGAATTCATCAGACAATGACATGAGGTGTTAGTATTAACTTCAGATCATTATTATCCTTTTCCTGACTATGAAACCACTTCATGAAAGATCTTATGACCAAGAAAACAGAAAATCTGATTTAAGATAGAAGAGTGAATACCTACACAAAGAGAGAAATTAATTTTTGAGATATTTAATAGGGCGTCGTTTGAACACATCGAAGAAAATATCAAAAAATTCTGACCCGATATCATCATAGTAAACTGAGTTGCGAGCATCAATGCCGTAAAAGTCGCTAAATTAAAAAATACATATACATTTAAATTAGTATGTTTTGATAGTAATCTGATGTCTATCATGAATCAGTGATTGGCAATCAAAAAGATATTCTATTTTTTCTTTAGATTGTTTTTTTCTAGATTCTTAGAAAAAAAAGTGGATAAATTTGTGGCTGTACAAGAAGAGACTAAATATATCATCCATAGATTTTATGGAATAAAAAATAATCTGATTGAATTCATCCCTTTGTGAACTGATATTCATAATTTTAGGTTTGATAAGACGCAAAGAGAAAAGATAAGAACTCAATATAAGATTCCTCATGATGCGATAGTACTGATTTATACCTGAAAGCTTTTAAGGGATAAGGGATATGATCTCTTGATACAAGCGACAGCAAAAATCATCAAAGAATTTCATGATGTCTATGTCATCATCATATGATCCGGTCCCCAAGAGCTGATCAATGAAATGAATGCCTATACCAAAGATTTCGCTTCAAAATATATTTACGTGGATTTTGTAAAAAATACTGAATTATATGCGTACTATTCTGCAAGCGATATCGGTATCCGGCCATTACAGGAATCAGTAAGTATGGTGGAATGAGCTGCATGCAATGTCCCATTCATCGCTAACGATAAGATCTGAACTAAGCTGAGAATATCCAATCATAATGCCTTATTATACAAACAATGAGATGTTGAAGATCTGTATGAAAAAATCAAATACCTGATTGAAAATAAGGATGAAATGGTTAGTATGTGAAAAAGATGAAGAGAGCTTGTAGAACAAAAGCTTTCTTGGACAAATATAGCAAAGGAATATTTAGCCGTTTAAATGATTCTCCTTATGAAAATTCTTATCATCGCTTGAGCAAGACCAAACTTTATGAAGATTTCACCTATCATCAATGAAATCAAAAAGCATCCTGCGATTGAATATAAACTTATCCATACAGGACAGCATTATGACAAAAATATGTCGGATAAATTTTTTGAAGACCTCCAGCTCCCATATCCTGATACTAATCTCAATATCCATTGATGATCGGTCTCTGAACAGATAGGTCATATCATGATCGCTTTTGATGCTGTTCTCTTACAAGAAAAACCGGACTATGTGTTAGTGGTAGGTGATGTGAATTCTACGGTTGCGTGCTGACTTACTGCAAAACAACATGGAGTCAAAGTCATCCATGTAGAGGCAGGATTGAGATCGTTTGATATGACTATGCCTGAAGAGATAAATAGGATTGTCGTTGATAGGTTGTCAGATTTATTGTTTGTATCAGAAAAATCTGGTATAACAAATCTTCTCAATGAATGAAAAAAAGAATGAGTCTATCTCGTATGAAATGTCATGATAGATTGTCTTATCCATAACTTAGCTAATATCGAAAAGAGCGCTATCATGGAGAGTTTATCTGTAGAAAAAGATACGTATGGAGTCATCACTATCCATAGACCATCAAATGTGGATGATCCTCAGACTTTGACAAAAATAGTCGATTATTTCAATACGGTGTCAGAGAAGATTAAACTCATCATACCTATTCACCCTAGGACAAAGAAAAATCTTGAATGATTAGGTCTGTTTTCAAAATTGGAGAGCAATAAAAATCTGATTATCACTGAACCGTTGGGATATTTGGATTTTATCAAATTAGTTAAAAATTCAAAATTCGTACTTACGGATAGTTGAGGAATACAGGAGGAGACAACATTGCTTCAGATTCCTTGTCTTACCATGAGAGAAAATACTGAGAGACCTATTACCGTTGAGATTGGAACAAGTACTCTTGTAGGAAATGATTTTGCTAAGATAGATTTACTCATTACTGATATCATAGCGTGAAATTACAAAAAATGAAAGATTCCAGAAATGTGGGATTGAAAAGCAGCTGAGAGGATAGTGAAATTTATTATTGGATAAATTATTATTGGGCTATATGATAAATTAAAAAAATATTTTAGATTCTTAATCCAAAAATAATATGCCAATTTGAGATTTTATGATTGATATGGATCATTCTTGAGGTATGTATAAAATACATAATTATCTGGTAAAAAAAATTTGAGTTATGGATTTGCATACACATTATAGAATCTGAGCGGTTTCTGACTACTTTAAAAAAGAAAATATTAAAGATAAATATATCAATATTCTAGAAATATGATGTTGAATGTGAAATAATCTTATTGAAATACATAAAATCGATACAAATATTTCTGCAGTATGATATGATATGGATCTTGAAAGCATTAATTATTGAAAAAAAGTAATTAAATATAATAATATAAAAAACATACATCTTCATAATGAAAATGCAGTTAATCTAAAAGTTTCATGAGAGAAAGCATATGATTATATTCTACTTATTGATTTTTTAGAACATATAGAAGATGATAAAGGATTCATCAAATCTATTTCGCACCTTTTTGCAAATAATCCCAAAATAGTTGTTTCTGTGCCCACTCATAAATATAAAAAAATATTTTGAGAAAGCTTTCATAAGGATATTTGACATGTCAGGGATTGATATTCTATCAATCAATTGATTCCTTTATTTGAACCATATGGTTATACATTAGAGTATAAAAAATATCATTCTTGATTGATCAGTCAAATATGACTTTATTTATCATATAGAGTACATTTTAAGATAAGATATCTTGAATTTTTGAAAAAATTATTTTTATTGTTGGTATTCAAAAAACTAGATTTTATAAATTGACCATCAAAGAGTTGTAGCTTGTTTTGCGTATTTAAGAAAAAATCATAAATATTTTATAATAATAATCTGTTTGATGATGAAAATTAAAAATCTTATAGTTTGAGCATGACCTTCATGAATAGTTTTGGCTCAAAGATTGGCTGAAAAATGAGAAGAAGTCATGATAATAGAAAAGAGGGATCATATATGATGAAATTGCTATGATTATTATGATGAAAATTGAATTCTAATCCATAAATATTGACCACATATATTTCATACAGATTCAGAAGATGTATGGAATTATATAAATAATTTTAGTGAATTCACCAATTTTCAGCATAAAGTTCTGGCTTTTATAGATTGAAATCTTATCCCTGTCCCTTTTAATCTAAATAGCATTTATTTGTCATTTTCTCCTAAATTGGCAAAAACAATAGAAGAAGCTTTACTTAAATATTTTGAGTATTGAACTAAAGTTTCAATAAATGAATTAAGAGAAAAGGCTAAAAAGGAACAAAATAAGGAACTGGGTTTTGTAGCAGAATATATATTTGAAAAGGTATTTAAAAATTATACCATCAAACAATGGTGAATAGCTCCAGAAGATATAAACCCAGATGTTCTGAAAAGAGTCCCTGTTCTAATAAGTAGAGATAATAGATATTTTCCGCATAATAAATTTCAGTGAATGCCTAAAAATGGGTACACTAAAATGTTTGAGAAAATGCTTGATAATAAGAATATAAAAATAGTATTGAATTCTGATTATAAGGATATTATTAATGATATTGAATATGAAAAAATGTATTTTACATGACCTATTGATGAATACTTCAATTATAAATATTGAAAATTAGACTATAAAAAAACATTATATAAATTAGAAACCTATGATAAAAAAGATTTTCAAGAAAATATAGTCATAAATTATCCGAATGATCATGAATATACAAGAATCACTGAATTTAAAAAATTCTATCCAAATAGCTCAACTTACAATATAGAAAAAACTGTTATTTGTAAGGAGATACCTTGAATCGGAGATATTGATGCTTATCCAGTTGAAATAAAAGAAAACTTAGAAATATTGGAAAAATATAAAAAAGAAGCTGCATGATTAGAAAATATCTATTTCTTGTGAAGATTGGCAAATTATAAATATATTGATATGGATAAAACTATAAAAAATGCTTTGGATTTTAATCTTTCATAAGAAAATGAAGAAAGTATTGGTTTTGCCTGAAGTATATTCAGATGTAAATATATGATGATCTTTGTCTATCGTAAAAAAAATGTATGATTTAGATAGATATCATTTCGATTTTATTGAAAAAAAATGAAATGTAACATACTGAAAGACAGCTGTAAACTGAATTGGAAATATTTGAGATACTTTATTGATGAAAATAGTGAGATTTGTCGTTAAAAAGGTTACATCATTGCCGATTAGTCTTTATTCTATTTATCTTGTGTTTTTTAATCTTAAAAAGATAAGAAAATATAAGATAACTAAGTATGAATATATAATATCACATGATTTGATAATGTCTTTTGCTATCATATTTTTTTATAAAAATATCAAAGTCATAAATGTCTATCATTGACAATGATCCTTATATTATGAACATACAAAATTACTTGGATATAAAAAATCTTTCATTCTAAAATCTATTTTAAATGGTATAGAAAACTATGTATATAAGCATGCATACAAAATATGATTCCCATCAAATTGAGCTTGTGAAGCATTATTACAAACTCATCCTGGGATAAAAAAGATTATAGATAATAGGAAAGATCAGATAAAAATCTTATATAATTCTGTCGATATAAAAACAGAGACTAAACACAATATAAATATCGAATCCAATCTAATATCTGATTGATTCAATTTCGTTTCTATTTGAGCTATCAATCATGCAAAATGAATTGATAGGATTGTTCCTTTTTTAAAGAGTTTGAAGAATCATTGAATTAAATTCAAATGGATACTTATATGAAGGGAATGAGATTGCAGTAATATCTTAAAGAAATCAATTACTACTCTTGGTTTGAATGATGACGTTTTCTTATATGAACAGTGAATACCAAAAACAGAAATTTATTGATTATTATCAAAAACGGATTTTTATATAATGTTCCAGAGATATTCAATCTTTGATTTATCAACTTTGGAAGCTATGTATCTTTGAAATGTCCCTGTATTGTCAAACGTTTGAGGAAATAAAGAAGTTATTTTTGATAATAACTGATTGTTGTTGGATGAAGATTCTTTGCATAATTCAGCTAGTTTCCTTGATTTCATAAAACAAAATAAAATTGAAGATTTAAGACAAAAAAATAAAGAAATAGTTAAAAAACATTTTTTTGATGATAATTTCATTAAATGATATGTTGATTTATTCTAGATTATGATCTTTTACTCTTATATTTAGCTGCTTCTTTTCAAATTAATGAAAAATATTTTCTTTTTTATGTATGCAACTAACTTTAAAAATAATCTTTGGTATAAAGATCATATTTTAAATACGTTACAAAAAATATCAAATCTGACCTATTGTAATCCCTCTGATGATAATATCCATGATGTCTATGAATATAATAAAATTCTTTTAAAAAGAATAAAATCTGCCTGAAAAATCGATTTATTCTTCTCTATGGCTAATGATTATATCATATTGCCAGAGACAGTACAAGAAATCAAAAAATTATGAATTTTGACTGTAAATCTATCATTTGATGATCTATCAAGATCGTTTGATCTTATAAAAATGGCTAAATGCTTTGATTATATGTGGGTGATAGAACCTGAAGCAGTTAAGATATTAAAGTCTTATTGAGCTAACCCTATTTATTTGCCAATGGCTGCAAATCCTGATACATACAAACCATATCCTGAAGAAAAAGAGATTTATGATGCAGTTCTTGTATGATTTAAAAATAGTTCTCGTCCTCAATATATATATAAATTATTGGACAATGATATTGATGTCAAAGTCTGGTGATATTGATGGAAGGCTATCCAGCAGAATGATACCGCAAAAAAAAGAGCATTAGCAAATCCATTCAATACTATAAGACATATATTTCATGATATTAGGTATTCCCAATGAAGAGAATGATTGTGGGCGGATTTTCTTAATGTTTTACGTGAACCAAAGCCATCTCAAAAAGTTTTATCAATCTTGGATAAACATGTTTGATGAGAATTAAATTTTGAAGATATGATCAAACTGTATTCACAAGCAAAAATCTCTTTATGATTCAATGAAAGGTTAAATACCTATCAATTTAAGAAGCCTTCATATATCATGAGATTGAGAGATTTTGAAGCTCCTATGTCTTGAGCTTGTCATTTGATGTATCGTATCCCTGAAATGCTCAAATACTTTGAGGAAGACAAAGAAATGTTATTTTATAGCAGTTTTGAAGAGCTACTAGAAAAAATAAGATTTTATACCAAACCAGAAAATGATTGACTAAGAAAAAAAATCAAAGAAAATGCCAGAAAAAGAGCATTAAGGGACCATACTTGGGAAAACAGGTTTAATGAATTATTCAAGATTATCTGAATATAAATAAAAAAATAGCAGATCCTAGAATGGTCTACTATTTTTTTTATATGTACCGATTTATACAATTTCTAATTTTGGTAGATAGAAAACAATATGTCATCATCTCTCTAAGAATTTTTTTTCATTTTCCAAAATTCATTTTTTGAAATGCCAAGGCAATACCATAAGATAATCAGGCATCATCGCATGTCATTCAGTTTCAGATATAATAGGGATATTTGTTCATGGTGTGAATCTTCCAAACTTATAGTCATTAACATCCATTATGTATGGCATCATATCAGCTGTTATTCAACAATATTGCAATACCACATTACCTTTGGTAGACGCTCAATATCATATGACTAACTTGTTATCTTTTTTTGCCTTTTCAAAAAAGCTTAATACATCTTTTCTATTTGTTATGACATTGTTTTTGAATGTTTCAAAAACATCGAGCCCATTGTATCCATTATCTTCTTCAGCTTGTAGTATCTTACTTACATCATATTCATCAAATTTTTTAGATCATTTTTTTGCTAATATCGTTTGGAAACTTCATCAATTCAGATCGTTAAATTCCAAACCAATAATTTTAAGTCAGACCCTATCTGCCATCCACTTGATTGGTGTCAGTCAGTAATATTCCAAATGTTCATGACACACCGTATCGTATGATGTCTTCTCAACCATTGTAGGCATATAACTTTGTTCTGATAGCCAAATACCATCATCATCCAAGGATTCTTCAATCTGTTTCATAAATTCCATAGGTCTTTCTAAATCATAGAACATACATATAGATGTTATGACTTTTGCTTTTTTGTCGCTATATTTTTTTACGATATCTCAAGAAAAAAAGTCTGCTATATATTTTACAAAACTTGGATAGTATTTGCTGAATTTTTCTGCTGTTGGATCTATTCATAATAAATCAAATCAATGATCTCAATATGCATTAAGCAATACTCAATCATTACTTGCTATATCTATTATAAGATCTCATTTTTCTATACTAATCATTTGTTTTATTTTATTGACGACTTCTTCCAAGTGTTTGACCATAGATTTATTTAATCAGGATCTGTATCAATAATTATCTCAATATAAAAGATTCAAATCATAGTTATGTCATAGTTGGACTAATCAACAACCCTCGTTTCAATGGCATTTTATGAGTTCAAGTGGACCAACCCCTACTTCTTCTCCTTTTTGAGGAAATACTCCTGTAAGCGCTTGCTCTCATAAGTCTAAAATTTTTATCAAATTTTTATTATCACAAATCCTACATTCTGTAACTTTTTTAAATAACATTTTTGATTTTTAATGAATAAATATGGATGTATATCTTATGTGTAATTTTTTAGATAAAATGTATATGCTTTTAATATTCCCTCCTCCAAATCAGTTGTATAATGCCGTCATATTTTTTCTAGTTTGCTGACGTCAAGCAATTTCCTAGGTGTCCCATTTGGTTTACTCGTATCCCATGTTATTTTACCTTCATATCCTGTTATTTTTTTCATAAGTTCTGCCAATTCTTTTATTGTAATGTCTTTTCATGTACCTATATTGAAAAATATGTCTCATTCTTCATTCTGTTCTTTAGTCGGATTAAAATTTTCCATTAGAAAGATACATGCATCAGCCATATCCCCCACATAAAGAAACTCTCTGTATGGTGTTCAATCTCACCATAGTATCACTTCAGATATATTATTTATCTTAGCTTCATGAAATTTCCTCATCATTCAAGGTAATACATGAGAATTATGTAAATCAAAATTATCTCAAGGTCAATATAAGTTTGTCGGCATACATGAGATGAAATTTGTTCCATATTGGCGATTATAGCTTTGACATATTTTAATTCAAGCAATCTTTGCTATAGAATACGGTTCATTGGTAGGTTCGAGTTTTGATGTCAACAAATATTCTTCTTTTATAGGTTGAGGACATGCTTTTGGATATATACAACTAGATCCTAAAAATAGGAGTTTTTTGACTCATGAAGCATAAGAATTATAAATCACATTGTTTTGTATTTGAAGATTTTGATATATGAAATCGGCAGGATATGTTGTGATAGCACCTATTCCTCAAACTTTTGCAGCAGCAAGAAAAACATATTCCGGTTTTTCTGTTTCAAAAAAAATTTTAGTAGCTTTTTGATCCATCAAATCAAGTTCTTCATGGGTTTTATATATGAGATTAATATATCATTCGGATTGTAATTTTTTAAGGATAGCTCCTCCAACTAATCAATTGTGTCAAGCTATATATATTTTAGATTGTTTTTGCATATTTTTATATGGTGGAATAAAAGTAAGAATAACCCTTTATAAGGACAGGTTTTTATATAAATAAAAAACAACTAATATCAATACAATAAATTAATTTGTAAAGTTAAATATTCTCTGATTTTATAAAATCATTAATCCTGTCTTGTAACATATCATGCAATGAATCATCTTTTGGATTAAAAAATTTTAAACCTTTATGCTGGTTGTCATTGATATGAATATTCTGCTCTTCTGATTTACTTAGATGATATAGATACGTTCTAGATGTATAATGAGATCATCATCAAGGAAAGAAGGAATCATTTGGATAAACATCATCATACACTCATAGAAATTGTAATTTTTTGATATCTATATCTATTCAAATTTCATCAAGCGCTTTTCTTTTGGCTGCATCAAAAATGTTCTCATATTTGAAAATCCTTCATCAAGGCAAGTAATAAATATCTTTTAATGGAGCATTGTTTCTCAGCCCCAAAAGTATTTCTCCATGGGTATTGATACACATCAAATCTATAGTAATAATTATCGCATTTTCCATAATCTTTTTATATATGCTTTCTTCTATAAACATCTAATTATTCATATTGATTTAAAATTTCATACCCATGTTTTTTTAATATTTCTTCTTTTTTGAATGTTTTTAGGTCTGCCTCAATCATTTCGGAGATTAGTTCTTCTAGAGAATGTTTGGGTTCCCATCAAAGAATTTTTCTGGCTTTAGCGGCATCTCATAATAATACATCAACTTCAGATGGACGAAAATATCTGGAATCTATTTCTATCAAACAGTCACCACTAACAGCATCGTATCATTTTTCTTCAATTCATTCTCAACGCCATTCTATATTAATTCAAATTTTTTGAAAAGCAAATATTACAAAATCTCTGACTGTATATATTTTTCATGTAGCAAGTACAAAATCATCAGGGGTTTCTTGTTGGAGCATTAACCGCATTCATTCTACATAATCTTTTGCATGTCATCGATCTCTTTTAGCATTTAGATTTCATAAATATAGTTTTTTTTGAAGACCTAATTTTATCTTTGCTATAGCCCTTGTAATTTTTCTTGTAACAAAATTTTCTCATCTAATGGGAGATTCATGATTAAAAAGAATTCAATTAGATGTAAACATATTGTATGCTTCACGATAATTTCTTGTTAACCGATATCCATATAGTTTAGCCACTCAATACGGGCTTCTAGGATGAAAAGGCGATTCTTCAGTATATCATGTTGTTGGCATATTATATCAAACTCAACCGTACATTTCTGAAGTAGATGCCTGATAAAACTTACAAGTTTTTTCCAATCAAGAAATCCTTATGGCTTCTAAAAGCCTTAATACTCATATAGCATCTGAGTTTGCTGTATATTCGGGCATTTCAAAACTTACTTGTACATGAGATTGTGCAGCTAAATTATATATTTCATCTGGCTGGATCTTTGTGATTAATTTTATAAGATTTGCCGAATCTGTCATATCTGAATAATATAAAAAAAGATTTACATTCTTTTCGTGAACATCCTTAAAAAGATGATCAATCCTTTGCGTGTTCAAAAGAGAAGATCTTCTTCTTAATCAATGCACTTCATATCATTTATTTAAAAGCAATTCAGCCAAATAAGCTCAATCTTGACCCGTAATTCATGTAATTAATGCCTTTTTCATCTATATATATTATTTTTTTAAAACTATTAATTTCTTTATCTCTTTTCACAATAAAACAAAACTCTTATAATTAACTCCTCAAATTATTCAATAATAAACCAATAAAATAATCATTAAATTGACGATATTTTTCCATCTATATACATTTTCTAGCACAAAAATACGATCCTGGAAGTAGTAGAGGAGGAGTGAAAATCAGAGAATGATCACTAGATTGTTGAATAAAAATCTCCAATCAAAATCAATTTTTTGATGTTTGTTTATTATCCTAAAACTCAATAAAAATAAGATAATCCATCCAGCAATCATAGCTATGACTGCTCCTATCAGTCACATCTTAAAGACTAGAATAAGCAGTATATTTAGTATAATATTCACTCATAAGGCTCGTCATAATATTTTCACTCTGTCTTTTACTTTGCCTAGTCCCGCTAATATCCCGTAATTTATGGAAAAAAGTACATGTAATACAAGAAATGGAGCAGAATAGGAAATCAGGTGTCCTGAATACGTGAATTTAGATCAGAATAAGATAGTTGCGATTACTGGTCATAAAGCGAAGAGTATACCACTGATTGTCAACACTACGAGAGAAAAATATTTGTAAAGCAGGTTTTGGAGCATTTCGAGCTCTTTATCCCTATTTTTTGTGATAAGCTCGGTAACAAGAGGAAATAGCAATGAAAGTAATGGTGCAATCAGAACAAGATACATAGTCATGAGACTGAGATAGTTTGAATAATATCCAGCTTGAGTAGGTCATAGAAAGTTAATCACCATCTGTTGATCTACTTGCCCAAGTAGAGTCATGACATTAGCTCAGAGAAATATCCAAAAGGCATATTTGAATTGTGTTTTTACTAAATTTTGTGATCGTTCTATAGTTCAGCGTTTGAGTGTTTTCCAATATTTTTTGAAGAAAATGATAGAGGAGGCTACGAGTCCTATACCGACTCCGGAAATCCATCACATGCTAAAGTTTTCTATTGTCAGGCTATGACTTAGCCAAAAAAATAGTGTGAATGCTAATATCCCGTATACCTTGAAGAACTCTGTCAGACTTGAATATAAGGTGTCCTGAAATGCTATATATACCGAGTTGAATACCTGAAGAAAATTTATTCATATGAAGTATCGGCATAATGTCTTGATGATCCCCACCGCTTCTGGTGAATGGAAATGATGTACAGCCAACCGATTCGCTCAGAAATAGATGATGCATGCTACACCTATTCACGTGATGACTTGTACGATCAGGGTAAGATATAAGATAGTCTTGTACTCATTATATTTTTTTTGTATCCGGTATCTGGGAAGATAATATTGTAATGCTTCTGTCAATCAAAGATCATGATAAAGGGAAATCAATAGAATAAATCAGATGATACTATAAAAAAGTCCCACATCAGCTACAGGAAGCTGGTTGGATATAATGACCCTGATGATATATCAAATAGGTGCGGTCACTATCATAAAAAGATATAACCGACCTCACTTCTTGATTAGTTTATGACTTAGGGGTTGATCTGCGAGTAATTCTCCTTCTCCGTCCATGTATAGAATGCAGAATGTAAAATTCAGAATTTAGAATTTGAAAACAAATAATTTAGAATTTGAAAACAAATAATTTAGAATGAATAATTAATAGTGTTGGTAACAAAACCATTTTATCTTTCAACTGTATCTTATTGCTCAAATTCAGTCTGTTGGATAATCTCTTTGAATCTAAGGACTCTTGTATCATTGGGATCAAAAATGAAATATGCCAAATCTTCTTGCATTTCTGGTAGTGAGAGAGCATGAACCTTTTCCAAAATACGTTCTTTAAGTTGCTGCGGAGTGGTAATGTGGATCTTCTTGAGTATTTTTCGATCAGGTTTTTTGTTGTTGGCAGAGATAAAACAGATATCATACATATCTCTTCACTTATGCCTGCTTAAGAGGGCATGAGTCTTCATAGAAAGAAGCTGTGGCAATTCTGCTATAGATATAGTGGTAGAAACCTCAAACTTTTCAAGTAACATTTTTTTGGGTTGATAATCAAATCATTGAGAAACTGTATCTACTTTTATCATGATTTTTTCGGTTTTCATCTGAGCTAGATTATTATCAAAAAGTATTTCTGGTATTTTGATGATGCAATGGAATGCTCATTTATATATATGCCTTATTTCTACTATATATCCTTCCTGTTCAAGTCTTTTTTTGATTGTAGTTGTGATTGCTTCAAATTCTTCTGGCGTCAATCCTCGATTATCAAAATCTAGATCTTCAGAAAATCTAGTATTCCCATATCCTATTCTCAAGGCAGTTCCTCAGATAAAACAAAGTTTTTTTGACTCAGGACAAGAAAATATGTAGTCCAATATCTTATATTGGAGATATTCTCTCAAAATATCTTTTTCACGCGATTGTAAAAATGGGGGATAAGAAGACTTGATATATTCCAGATTAAGCATTTTTTTTCACATAAGAAATAAAATCGGTCATCTGTTTTTTAAATTTTTGGGAAGAATACTGTTTAAGATATCTAGTAAATTTTTTAATATCAGCTTGCTCGAGAAATTCATAACAATCGAATCTCAAATTTTCAAATTCTTTTTCCGTGTTAAGATGGGGTTTAAAATAAAAGAAATCTAGAACGGTCTTTTCTATATCGGCTATTTTGTAGGTTAGATTACCGATTTTCTTCAAAGTATAACCAAACATCAAGTTTTCCTTGACTGAACGATAAATAAATTTTCCAAAAATAGTATCAAAGTGTTGGGTTTTTTTGCTGGAAATCGATGTGACGGTAAAAACCCCTTCAGGGATAAGATGATAGTAGGAAAGCGCCATTTCAAGGGAAATATAAGAGGGCTCATAAATTTTATTGGCGATATGATAAAGAATATCTTCATATACATGTACATCGCCAAAAATATACCATCACTTAACGATAGGTCTGATATATCATTTTTTAGTCCAATTAATGATATTTTGTTTTAAAAAATTAGCCTCATATTTTCTGATTTCATCCAGAGAAATAATGACTCTTGGTCTAAATTGTTGATAAAATGATTGATAATTCATTTCTTAAAAGTATATAAAACTATATCTATAAGAAACATAATAATACTCATTTTTTTGTAAATTGCAAAAGATTTTGGTGTTTTTTGTAGGGGTATAAAATTATACCCTTCTATTATAGATATAATATTATAAAATGGAAAGGAAAATGTATTCATTTTCCAATTGTATCTTATTTTACTTTGGATATAACGAAATTAATTAAAATATTAAAAAATTAAAATATTAAAAGATTCATACACGAGTTCACAAAATATTTTAATCTTAATATTTTTTTAATCTTTTAATCTATCTCATATGAAAATTTCAATCGGCTTCTCATGAGCTGCAGGGAGTGGAGTCAATACTTCTGGATTGCTTCTCGGACAGCTCTTGTCGTCCAAATGATATATGATTTTTGGTGATAAGGAATATGCTTCTACTATCAAAGGAGACAATAATAATTTTTTCCTTTATATCTCCGATACTACTCCGTTCATCACTCAGAGCGTTGATCACTTTTTCCCGTTTGATGCTTTTTCGGTGACTAAAAACACTAAACTCTATAATCTCAAAAAAATACATCTCGTTAAAGATAAAGATAAGACTATCAAATATAAGAATGTCTATTTTTTCTGAGCTGCATTGAAGCTCCTTGGTATCGCTCGTGAAGAAGGTGAAAAATTGTTAGCGAATCAATATGTCGGTGATGTTCTGGCTACCAATATGGACTGTTTGGTCAAGTGATATCAGTATTTCAAAACTGCTAAATATGACTTATCCAAAAATATTTTACCTGCCAAAGAATTTGTATTCTGAAACGAACTTATAGGTACTTGAGCTATTGCTAGCGGTATGGATTTTTATGCTGCATATCCTATGACTCCTGCATCATCATTGATTGAAGTCATCCAACCGCATAAGGATGTCACTTTTTTCCAATGAGAAGATGAAATCGCTGTAAGCATCACCATGCTCGGAGCAAAATTTGCTGGTAAGAGAGCTATGTGCGGAACGAGCGGAGGATGATTCTGTCTGATGTCAGAGTCTATCGCTTTTTCCAATCAAGCTGAGCTTGGAGGAGTCTATATCCTTTCTCAACGTGACGGTCCAAGTACAGGGACACCTACCTATACTGCTCAGTGAGATCTTAATTATGCTTTGAATGCGAGCTTTGGTGATACCCATCCAATAGTCTTGGCACCTTCCACTTTTGAAGAATGATATACTCTGATCTGAAAAGCATTGAATCGATCGGATATCTATCAACATCCGGTTATTTTCCTTATCGATAAACAGCTTTCTGAGTGATATATCTCTATGGATAAAAGCACATTAGTCTCTGAGCCTATTAATAGAGGAAAATTGATATCTCCTGTCACCCTGAATGAAATGAAGGGTATAAATAAATCCACATTAGATTCTTCGCTATCCGCTCAGAATGACGGGGTAAATTACAAAAGATATGAACTAACTCCTGATGGAATCTCACCTGTTATGTTACCAGGAACTGAGAATGGCGAATTCATCGCTACTTCATACGAACATGATGAATACGGAGCAACCAATGAAGATCCTGTCATCAAGAAACAGCAACAAGATAAAAGATTCAAAAAAATGGAAACATTTATCCAACAAGAATTCACCAAAGATTTTACTGGATACGAAATCGTCAATCCTGAAGCCAAAGAATTCTTTGTAACGTTTGGGGTCAATAGGTATGTGATAGAAGAGTATATGAGAATTAAGAATTCAAAATTCAGAATTCAGAATTGAAAATTAAAATATTGATTGATAGTCGTTAAGTGTATGCAACCGTTGGATATGAGATTAAAAGAGTTTTTGGATCTTAACGTGAAGAAAATCAAAAAATTAATTTTTGTGGAAATGAATTATTCAGGACAACTCCAAGAATTGATAACAAATAAATGCTGGCTCAATGATAAGAAATGGAATAATAAGGTTACGAATATCAGAAAATATACCTTGTATCCGATATTTGCTGAAGATATTGTATTCTAGTTGTTTTACTTTGTAAATTGATTTTTATGAGAGCGTGACTTACTAAAATCCAACGATGTCCTGGTTGTTGAAATTTTCTCATCAACGCTGCCATCAAAAGTGCCCTCAAGCAATTAAATATCCCTAAACATAAGGTAGTTATCGTCTCTGGTATCGGATGTTCCGGTAAGACCAGTCAATATATCGATAGTTATGGAGCTGAAACTTTGCATGGCAGGGCAGTCCCTTTTGCTACCGGCATAAAGCTTGCCAATCCTGATCTCACAGTGATCATCTATGGAGGAGATTGAGATGGATATGGTATCGGACTTGGACATCTTTTACACGCATGCAGAAGAAATATCAATCTGACCTATATCGTCGCAAATAATGAAAACTATGGATTGACTACAGGTCAAGCATCTCCTACGACTCCGCTTCACATCAAAACGAGATCTACACCTGAAGGAAATGAGATATTGCCATTTGATCCTAATGCGCTAAGTAAGGCTGCAGGATGTGCATATTCTGTACATGTTATAGACAAGGATTTACCTCTTCTTACGCAAGCTATCGTTGATGGTATCAAACATGATGGATTCTCTCATATCGACGTTGATCAGGCTTGTCCGACTTGGAGAAAATGGTAACAGCGCGAATAAATCCTCCATCCGCAAAATGCGGATACCTCCTCCTTTTTCAAGGAGGACATTAGTTACTAAA
>AMFJ01007603.1_pt1 | contig 23890 bp, 17 predicted proteins | sample 427208 | NCBI WGS metagenome assembly AMFJ01 (sample SAMN02954298, study PRJNA114691) | groundwater metagenome | biome: aquatic; feature: subsurface aquifer; material: sediment; isolation source: subsurface aquifer sediment | place: USA: Rifle, CO | collected 2008-08 | reverse complement strand
GGTTTTTATTTTTGGAGAATAAAAATACAGGAAATATTGTATGAGTTTTATGTAAAATCAAGCTAAATTCTCCTTTCGCTTTTTTCGAGTGGCCGTCGCAATTTGGACAAATAAAAAACCATTGATACTTGACAACGGTTTAGAAGGCTGAAATTTTTAGAAGTTTAAAATTTTTCTCTGCTCATCCCAATTGAGAGTTTTGATATCGAATAAATTCTTTAGGGTAAGATCTCTTGGTTGATTACCATTTAAAATTTTATCTATAATATCAGGTGCAAGGAATCTCAAACTGAGAATGCAATTAATGTAAGACTTGAAGGATATTTAATAGCTATCAAAAATGCTTAAGAATAATAAAATTGATAGTATATTTATATGTTGGATATTATTTATTATATTTTTGGTAATGTTTGTGCCTATCAGCTTTTATCTTACAGTCCCTGCCGTCAATCTTAAATGAACAGTACTTTTTGTCTTTGCGATATCTCATTACATTTTCACAATGGCCACAAATTAAAGCAATATGAGGAAATATATCCAGGCAAAATGACTTTACGCAACTTTTTGCCCAATTATGAAAAATATAGCCGTCTATAAACTCATTCACAAAATTATCAAGATATTTCATGCTTAAATATTTCTTATTCCAGGTCATATCGGAATAAAACAGGTTAGAGTTATTAAGAAATTCCTTATAAAGCTTTAAAGTCTTAGAAGGCACAACTTCATTTTCAATAAGATCACTTATTACTAACTGAATTTCATTATTAAATTCAGCCAAATTTCTCATATATTCATCAGATAGTTTATAAAAGGCCTGAAATAACAAACCATAGCTCATTGTTGAGTAAAAAATAGGTAATTCTTTATTCTCATCAAAAGCTTTTTGGTATATATAATAAGGCTGCTCTTTAGGAGTGGGACAACATTGCTCTAATTCTGTTAGTAGATCATCTTTTGTTATTTCATATCTGATATTAGAATAACCACTTTTAATTGCTTGATATTTCTGTTTCGAGGTTTCTAATGATAAAGAAGAAGACCGAACAGTTGTATTATTCCTGTATTGTTCGATTCCTTTTTGTTCCCTCTTTAATTGACCTAAATGAAATTCAAGCCTGATAACTTTCTTCAAATAGGGATGATATAAAGAAGTAGAGATAATACGCTTTTCTAGAAAATACTGATTATCAAAATATAACCTGTCAGATAATAGATAAGTTATTTCTATAGCAGATTTTTGATTCATAATAAGTCATTCTTAAGTATTTATATATAATTATAGTACAAGTATTAACTATTGCCTCTTTTTTAATTCTTCAAGAATTTCTTTGTTTACACCTTTATTTGCTTGATGCGATTGATATATAAACAATAAAATGTTACCTATTATTGGAAAAATACATAATAGAATTAAATGTAGAATCAAATAAAAAACAAACATATCACCTTTTTTGATTTTCACAGCTTTATCCTTTCATTTTAAAAACTATTTTTCAACATCTCCAGTAATTTCAATGTTATTAATAAAGTAATATTTACGGTTTTCATGATTTTCTACTTCTTTAAACTTCCATACTTTTTTACTTGCACCTAAAACAGTCCTATAAGTATAATAACCACTATAAACAAGATACATTTGCTGCCTGATCATTTCTCCATCTGCAAACTGCTTTTTAGTTTCGATGAAAAATGGCTTTGAATCTCCCAGCATATAATCATATGGTTTCTCTGCTAATATTCCGCCTGCTAAAGATTGAATAACTTTTATCCCTATTAGTGCTTGCCAGTAATTATCATCACTGACAGCGTTCCCATAATACCCACCATATAAGGGATATACACAAGTAGAATTTAAATTTGTATGTTGTTCTAAAAGTTCTGCTTCAAGAGAACAACTACAGGTTTTAGCTCCAGTATCATTTTTTATCCTGATTCTTTCATAATTTAGACTATATAATTTAATCTCTTCAGCATACTTCCTGTATTTTTTATTAGTTGAATCAATTTGATCACAAAATTTCAAGTAATTATCAAACTCAGATATATGAACTCTGGCATAAGCTAAGTATTCATAATAGTTTTTGACAGGAAAGCCTGTTATATAGTATTTATTGTATAAATCCATAAATAAATTTCTATATTCAGCTGATACCCTAGAATAATCTTTTGAATAACTAATTAATTGGTTATATAGATCAATATTAAATCCCATATTAGTTTTATCAGTTAAAAATTGATTATAAGCCTTATCCATCTTATTTTGCTCAATCTTAATAGCCTGATAAATGTTTAAAGAACCATTATCTGTAGTTGAATATCTAGTATTAATAATCTTTTTATGCCTTTTAGCTACTTCTTCATTTAACCTTTGAAATTGCCGATTAATTTTATTTTGATTATATGAATGCTTACTATTACTAATAGTCTGAGCTTCAACAAGATTCCCATAAAACCAAGATAACAGTATCAAAAGAGTGAAAGTTAAAAATATCGATATAATCTTTTTCATTATTTATTACCTTAAATAGTGATGTATTACTTCACAGATTTATCAAGATGATACGTCTAATATTCTTTATATGCAAGAATATGAACAAAAATATTTAGATATAATCAGTAAGAATATTAAGAAACTTCGTGAGAGCAAAGGAATATCTCAGGAATCATTAGCTGAAAAAGTTGATTGTTCTAGAGAATTTATTAATAGGGTTGAAAATCGGAAGGAAGATGTTAGTCTCAGAATGCTTTTAAAAGTTGCTCAAGCCCTTCAAATTCATCCACAAAGACTTTTTGAAGATAATTAATTTTCACTGCTAGATTTCCCCTTTAATTCTTCAATATCTTCCTTAATTGTAATGATAGTTGCAATAAGATCATCAATGGCAATTTTTAAGTCATTACCTACTCCATTAATAAAAGTTTCAAAATCTACTTGCTGCAAGGTTTTATCTCCTGTATTTTCTAACTATTGTTGATATTACCTTGCAATCCTAAAAAGTGTTCGATATATGTCTTAAACTTTACTTTTTCTAGAATTATACAGAATGCTGTCAAAGGAAAATTTCGATAAGAAAGACGGACCCGTGGACACTTTACTAAATTTACTATAAAACAACGAACTAAAAAGGCTACTAACCATAATCCTCTAAACAAAGATGGACTTGCTGTTTCAGCAAATATGATAATAATTCCACCATTACTCGTAATACTGAACGAAATTTTTCTAGATTAATAAAAACAAATTCCGAACTTGAGATTTCCTGCTTGCTAAAAACACCTATTAATCCTTATCAATTTATTATAGGAGCTAAATTTTTATTTAAAATGTCGATTGAGATTGCTCCAAATTTAGCAGACAAATCATCGATATGATGCATTAAGTATAATTCTGGTTGAGTTCAATATCTAGAATCTCTTGAACAATATTTAAATGTTCGTCTTTAGAAAGATCATTATATTTGTCATAAAAAGACTGTATATATTTTGGAATTTGTTGATTTTTGAAACCTTTCTTTTTATTAGCTACAAGTGTATCAAACCAATCTCTATTGAATTTAAGAGTGGTAGCTTTTACCCGAAGGACTTCTGCTGCTCTTTGAAAAACATCTGATTGAGTTGTTTTAAATAATTCTTGATGTTCATATTTACTCATATACAATGCTACAAAAAGCACTGCATCTATGTTTTCTATTTTCTGATTTGTGCTTATTTCCTTTTCATAATCATATTCGATATTTGAAGAGTTATATTCATATATCTTTAATTCGTCTTTAAAAACTTCTTTATATTTATCTAGAAATATATGATTTTCTTTTATTTTAATAAATTTTTCATTTGAAAAAATCCTTAAATATTCTTCCTGAGCTAGAATGTTTAAATCTATTGCTTCCGGTGTATCTAATTGATACAAAAACCTTGGTATCAACTTCAAAGTTTCTTCTTGAATATTTTTATTTAAATTATCATAGGCATAAATTAACTGATTCAAACAATACCACGCATATAAATTATTTTCAAGTCTTAAATTCTTTAAGCAATTTGATATTATTGTTTGCTTTTCATTGGTTATTGGCAAAGGAACTGGTTTGCCGCTAAACAGATAATCTTGCCTAATGGTTAATTCATTCTCACTTTCTCTTAAATATACAAAAGGAGGTAAAGCCTTTTGAGGGTCAATGCATTCCTTAACATTAGAGAGAAAATATTGTAAAGATTCTTCTAAGGATAGATTCTCTTGCCCATTATAAAAATCTTTTAATATCCCGGGATGGGATAGAAAAGTATTTTGTGCCTCTGGCCAACGTTGTTTTATAGCCATCATTAAAGTAAAAAAGCTAATATTGCTTAGTAAATAGTGTTTTTTACCATCAATTTCTTGAGCAAGATAATAATACATGGCAAAGTCATTAATAAATCGCTCTATTTGCCTAGGAGTAAGTCCTTTATATGCAAAAAACAAGATTTGTTTGATTTTATATATATCATCTGTGCAGGGAGTTTGTATGTTCAGCTTTTTAAGCGATTCTTCAATAAACCTATCTCTATCATGCTCCTTTAAATCAGGAATTCTAATATAAGAATCAAAAAGCTTATCGATAAATTCGTGATAAAAATCAATATATGTAGGTCCATCTGGTTTACATACGAGACCTGAATATAACTCACTGGTACTTAATTGGGCATTGGGATAGAACTTAAACTTAAAATGTTCCTTTAAAGGTGCCTCATCAAAGGGTATTATATATACGCAGTTATGTTTTTCTAAATATGTTTTTATATCCGATAATATTTGGTAGGAATCTTCACTATTACATCTGTCAATATCATCAAATATAATGACTAATTTCTTGTCTTTTAGCGTATTTATTATCTGATCAAACTTCTTTTCAAATTGTTCTATGGAAAACATAGATTTATGAATATATTTATCTTCTCGAAAGATAAATTTAGGCAAGATTTTTTCATAAAATAACGATATACCTACTAGAAATAAAGGGGGGAGAAGATTTAAAGCCTTATTCATTGGCTCATAAAATAAAACTGCAATAATGGAGAGCAGTGCCCATAATCCTAATATTAACCAATAAACGATATGAAAAGATTCTATTTGTTTTTCCTCGTTTGTATAGAATGATTTTTCAAGCTCTTCTGTTGTAGGAATACCTTTATCTTTAATTTGGTCGCATAATTCCCATAAAACTGTTCTTAATAAAGGAGCTTTAGAATATTTCCAAGTATTAATATAAACAAAATGACACTTTTCTTTATTAAGATATGCCTTTAAGTTGTCAATAATAAAACTTTTGCCACACCCCCACGGACCAACCAAGCCAATAGTATAAGAATGTCTCTCAAGAGTAGAATTTTCTATTAATTTCTTAAGTGCTTTCGATATGTCGGTATGAATACCAAAAGAATCTTTCTTATTTTGACCTGATTTGATTAACATTATGCCTATTCTCATTAAACTGCATGTTTATAATATGTAAATAACCTTGTTAAAACAAGATTTTGTTATAAAAGATTATTAAGGATTTTATAGAAATTCTATGATTCTATATCCGGCGGTTCTATACAATCATCAGAAAACAAGCTTTTTTCATCTTTGCAAAAATCCGGAAGCCCTGGTCCTTGTATAGTTAATCCTTCGTGTTCTGCCTCATAACAGACATCATTTAATTCTAATAAGAATTCAAGGATATTTTTTGATTGTATTTCTTTGGGGCAGCCAAAGAAATACGCCTCCTGAACAGCTTTATCGAGATTATTTTGAGCCACTTTAAGAGAATTATCGCCAGGAAGCTCTAATAATTTATATATTTCTCTAAGAGATAGGTCATTTTCTACTTTTATTTTATTTCTTATTTCTCTTAATTCTTTTGCTGCCTGGGCAATTTTCAGTATTTTATTTTTTATCTGACTTTGATATTTATAAAGGTGTTCTTCTTGATTATTAGTAAATACTATTCCCCATTGTGGCCACGGAAAAGTATCAAAAACTGTTTCTGAGGTATATCTAGGATCCCCTTTTATAGTAGAACATCTAGCTTTAAACCATTCCCAATGAATGCTACTACTTAATATTCCAAAAGAAAAATCATCACTTGTTGTAAATACTGTTAATGCGTCATTTGGTCTTATTTTGGAGGAAACAAATTCAAAGATAGGTCTTTTAGTATGCCTACTACAAACTATATATCGTGTTAAATTATTTATTTGATTAATTAAATCATTTCTTGATCTCCAAAATGTCCACCATTTTTTTAAATGATTTTGCCTGACATTAACTTTTTTCTTTGAATTTTTATTGTTTTCAATCTCTTTTTCTGCATTTTCTATTACTTTAGGTAAAACTTTTTGCTCTAATATTTTAAAAATTCTTCTATATTTTTGAGCTTCAAATAAGGTTTTGTTATTGATATCTATAACACATCTTTTAGGTTTAGAATCTTTGTTACCAACTAATTCATTAGCAATTAAATAAGGAAATATAACTTCCTTATTTATAGGTTCTTTTTTAATTATGTCATTTGCTTCTTGATAAGAGAGCAAAAAGCCATCATTGCCGTGAGTTTGCCCTTGATGACAAATATTGGAATTACCATTTATTTGCAAATTTTTTGCTTGTGTTACATCAGTTAAAGGAGATAAAGAAGATGGTATTTTATCAATCTCGAACATTTGCCATTCTGCATCAATTTTATCTTCTTTTTGTTTTAATAACCTTTTGTTGGAAATATTATCAGATTGTCCCTTTGTCCAATTTACAATTGAGACATACACAACAGCTTCACCACTCCAAGGCATAGAGGATATAGCTTCATAAATTTGTCCTCCTGTAGATACAATATAATCTAAGCCTCCTATTCTTGAGTAATTCTGACGTATAGTATTTGTTCCAACAAGACCTGCTCTCCCCCCTTCTGAGAGTTCATCATGTGCTTTTCTAATCCAATATACACAATAATCAGCTCTTCCAGGTATTTCAGGATATGCCTTTCTTACCCTATCAACATAGTCTATTCCTAACTCTGGAACCATTTTATTTTTTGATTGAAATGGAGGATTCCCAATAATTACATTGGTTTTTGGCCATTCACAAAACAATGCATCATCACAAATAATATTTTGCTCTAAATTATCGAAGGGTAAAGGTTTATCGAATTCAAATCCTTCCTGTATGCCATAGTCTTTTTTAAATTTATTTAATTCATCTGAAGCTAACTTTTTTGCCATTGATAGAGTGACTTTAGCAAGTTCTACAGCAAATGAATTCTTATCAATTCCATAAAATTGATTACAATTGATTCTTGAAACAATACTCCCCTCTTTTATAAGAGATTTATATTCATCTAATATCCTTGTTAGCAAATCGATCTCGAGATGTTTTAACTCTCTATAGGCTATATATAAGAAATTTCCACTACCACAAGCAGGATCTAAAACTTTAAATTCAGACATTTCATTCCAAATTTTATTTAGTTCGCCTAAAGTTTTAGCAGAATGAATTTTATTTCTAAAGGTTCTAAGAATAGTAGGTTCAACTATTCTCATAATATCAGATTCGTATGTAAAATGTGCGCCCCAAGCATGTCTTTCTTCTTTACCCATGCTATCTTCGAATATTGCACCAAATATAGAAGGTTGAATTTTTGACCAATTAGCTTTTGATGCAGCTTTTAAAGATTCTAATTCTTGTTTATTTAATTCAATAGGATAAATTTCACTAAAAATTCCACCATTAAAATAATCTACTCCTTTAAAACGCCCAGCTTCTGGAGTTTTTGATGAATTCATTTGGTTAAATAACATATGAAATAAGTCATAGCTAGATTGACCATCTAAACAGTCATCAATTAATTCTTTAAAAAAGCATGGACGAGGAAACAGATTAGTATCTTCAGCAAATAAGGCTATTAGGCATTGAAGAGTATATCTCTGGGCTATAGTAGGATCAATTTTTCTTGCAACTAAGCTATTGTAGACATTAACTAGTTTATCAGCAGCTTCTTTAGTTACTTCCACGAGATTATTTTCGAATTGTGGTTTAATTTCTTGATTTGGAGTTAGGAAAGCCAAAGCAATCCATCTATCTTTTAATTCTGATAATTGAACTTTATCAAGAGGATCCTTTTGATGATTCCAATCAAATATCCAGAATTCATCAAAATTACATAAGATAACGTATTTTGTTCTTTTTTCTCCAAAAGTATTGTCCCAATATGCTTTTGCCTGCCTCCAATGTTTATCCAGATTTTCTCCTCTGGATTTCATTTCTATTAAAACTTTTCCAGGCCATATTAAATCGGGAAATTTGGTTGTTTTGTCAATTTTAAGTTTGTACTCAAGTATAACTCCGGATTCTGCTAAGCCTTCATGGCCAAATGCTTGAAAAAGACGTTCTAGGAATACTTGACCTTCCCCTTTTTCATAACCTTTTAATAATTTGTTGTATTCTATAAACTTTGAAATTGCTGCTTCATTCATTTTAATTTTATCCAGAACATTATTAGAATTTATTTGATACTACTTCAAAAAATGTTTTTTCACAAAGATTTGCTGGTTTTAACTGATATTTACAATGCTATCTGTTCCAAACCAACTTTCGGCATTTTTTAATCCTTCTTTATTGATATCTGTTAAAAAAAGAACGGCTAGGTTGTTTTTACTACGTGAACAACAGACATATAACAGTTTTAGTGTTCTATAATATCTAGCATTCTTCTCATTATTTCTAATTGTTATGCCACCAAAAACTTCAGAAAAGCTATACAAATTCCATGCAGTATCATCAATAACAACTAAAACATTATCAAATTCAGCTCCTTTAATGCCATGTTTTGTAGAAAAAGGAGTATCTTCTTGTGTAAACTTAGAAAAATTAATTATTTGCTCATATTTTAAAGACATTAATTTTTCATAGAAAACTTTTACTTTGTCTTCGCAATCTTTTTCAGCCAACTTCTTCTCGAAATTTAATATTCTGTCAGTTTTTTTAAAAAGATTAGCCGTTGTTGCGTAATCAATAACCCCCTTAATAGTGCTTTTTATTCTTAAATCTACTAATTTAGTCACTAGATCATTAAGTTCTTTTTTTGATTCTTGGTTTTCTAATTTAAAATTAATAATTTTAAAGAATTCATTAAAATTATTTGCTGTATATAAATCAACAGCTTTTTCAATGTGTCCTATAAGATATTCTATAAATGGATTTTTTAACTCATTTAATTGTTCGGTAGCTACTGACCTATATCTCTCATTAAAGATTAGAAATAATTCATCAAAATTCATATATGATGATATTTTTCTATGTGTCAAAAATAAAATTTTTGTATTTTGATCAAAGTCCCATCCTTTTTTCTCAGATAGATATTTAACGCATTTGTCATAATTTTCATTAGGATTTTTTGTATTTGAGCAATATAAAAAGACAGTACTACCCTCTAGATTCTTCCCAGCAGGTTTTTGCTTAAAATCTGTTCTAATATGATTTAAAACATCAATAACTTTTCTTGAACATCTATAGTTATCTTCTTTGGTTATTATCTTTAAATCCAATGATGTTTCTACATTATTGATTGATTCAATTCCATTTGGATATATGCTCTGCATTGAATCTCCAAAAAAACCAATAACTAATATTGAATCTTCAGGCTTTTCTTTCAATAACACATTCAATAGTACGTCGATTGTTTCTTTTTGAGTATCTTGATATTCATCAACAAAAATATATGGATAAGAATCTATAATGATTCTGGATAATAATGGATATTTGTTAAAAATTTTCTGAGCCAGTTTTAGAACATCATTATGACTAATGATTCCATTAGGAATATCGGGATAATTTTCGTATTGAATACTATTTTCAAGAGTTAAATCACTATTTTCTTCAACTAACAACTGCTTGAGTTCTTTTTGGTAGTTTTTAATGCAACTCCAAAGAAATTCATGAATAGTACCAACATATATTAATTCATTATTATAAGTTCTTTCTATGATCTCATTTTTAGCAACATTAGTGTATGTAATACAAACGATCTTTTGATTATTTTTGATCAAAGTTTTTTTCTTGTTTTCGATAATATATTTTAAACTTTCAACAAGCGTCCAAGTCTTTCCAGAACCAGCACCGGCTTCAAGAATAAAACTTTCGCTTTTATCAATACATTCTTTAATATGATCTAAGCTATCTTTATTACTTATTGCTCTATCCATGTTAGCCCATCCTGAATATATTTAGGGGTATGCCATTTATCTGATCCAATCATAATAAGATCTAAGGAAAAATCTGTTTTATTAGTTACTTTGCTTGCTATTTCATATGCAGATTCTTTGATTTCTTGTTCAGTACTATAATCATCCAGATTATCCTCTAAAGATAAAAAACTAGATTTATGATTAATAAATATTTCTGGATTTTTTAATATAAGTGCCTCTTCCAAGCTTCTACCACAATCAAAACCTGCTTCTTCGGGAATCTGGTATACAACTTTTATATTTTGATCGATTTTTTCATTTTCTGAGCAATTTAGTAACTCGTCTTTTGTTTCTTTTTTTGGAAGCCATTCTTTTAGCGTTTTATTGCTCGTTTTAGTACCAGTTTTGACTTGACAAGCTTTCCACCTACTATTATTCAGAAAAACAGAATCAAAATCAGTTATTATAAGTGTTTTAACATTTATAAATTTCAATAATTCTTTAAATTTATAAGCATATGCCCCACCAACTTCAAACATCGAAATATATTGAGAGTTAAGATTTTTTTGATTATGTTCATCGAATTTATCTATCATTAACGGCAGTAGTAATTTCTCTGTTATTCCTTCGACCAAAATAATCTTATCTGCAAAAAATAATTCTGAGCAAGTTAAAGAAAGATATTGGCTTAGAAACTTCTGGGTTTCTCTGTTCGTATCATTTTCAATCTTAAATTCCGCTAGATTCTTAACTTCAACATGATTACCCTTTGAAATATCAAAATATCTGATTAATTCAAAGTCACTTTCAGCAACAATATGAGAAGAATGAGTTGTTATAACAATTTGAATTGGCCATTTATTTTCATTAATAAATTTCTGAACATTTTTTATAAAGGAATACTGCATTTGAGGATGTAAATGTGCTTCAGGCTCTTCAATGAAAAGAACCTGAAACTTTGAATTTTCTTCTTGAAATTCAGCATAAAAAGATAAGATCTGGCAAATTATATATATAAGATTACTAAATCCAAGTCCATTATATGCTTCAGGTAAATCCATCTGAGAATTTTGTTGATAATAAAGCTTGGTTGAGCCTCTTAATATATTCTCAGCACTTAATTCTGACTTTAATTTTAACTCTCTATCACGTAAACCTGGATAACCAAAGATTTTCAATTTATCAAGATACTCTTTAAAGATTATCTTATATTGTTTTCCAATTTCATCATTATAATTATCAAGCAAATTGCTTAGATCTTCGGTTATATCACTACTTTCAGCCGAATGATTTTTAAAATAACTTTCAAATAATTTTGATAAATTATGGCACTTTGAATTAGATTGATCATCTAATTCACGTTGAGCATATATATATTTTGTACTAAAAATACTTCCAATATCATTCTTACTAACTTTTGCCTGATCAATAATTTTACCTTTATCATCAAGTTTTATTGATGATAAGCTAATTTCGAAATATTTTCTGTGATTTTTTGATAAATAATCTAAAGTAGTTTTACCAGAAGTAAGTATATCTTTATACAATTTTTCAGGTTCTTTTACAGCATATTCCATTAGTATTATTACTTCATAGTTATCAGGATTAAGATCAAGGAAAAAAGGTCGAAGTACTGAAATATTATCTTTAACTGTATAGTCAATATGAATTTTTAAGGAAATTTTTGGAATAATGCTTACAAATTTTTCTCTAAACTTTTCAGTGTCTTCTTTTATTTCACATTTTTCATGGCATTCTTTATAGCTTTTATAAAGTTCTAGAGCGTTTTCAAACTCTTTCATTACATCTATTGAAAAATCTTCAAATCTAAAAGAATCTTTGCCAGAAAAGAATTTATAGAATATTTCTATAAATGAAGTTTTGCCACTATTATTTCTTCCAACGATAATAGTAGTATTTTCGTTTAATGCTACGGTTGATTTATTATCTTTTAAAAGCCTAAAATTTGTTGCACTTGCTTTTGTAATATACATAAATAATACGTACCTAGCTAAAATCAAAATCTTTTTTAAATTGTATTGTAAAATGTTAGGATACACAAATTATAAAATAGTTTATTAAGAATAAAATTAAAAATTAAATAGGTAGTATATTTAAATACTACCTATTTAATATCAAAATCATCTATTTATCGAGTATGACATAAGCTTGAGCAATAATAACAACCATCTACTTTATTATAGTATTCTTTTGCTTTTTTCACTGCATCTCTACAACTATCAAAACATCCTAAATATTGCCTATTTGAAACATCTGGTAGCCAAGAACAGTCTTCTGCATGAACTTCATGCTCTCCAGTTGGTTGTGCATTTTTGTTTACGTAATAATTTTTTGCCATAATTCAACTACTCCTCAAATGTATTTACAAAACAATTATCACATTTATATTAAATTAATAAACCAGAATTAACAAAAATTTAACTATTAATTTGCTTTAATATTATATTGCAATAAAGCTTAAATAAAAAATTTATAGTTCCTATAAGGTACTTTGAAAAAATAAAATTAACAAATAAATTTCTGCTCAAATTTCCTTGTATAAATTTGAGATAAATCACCAAATTTAAGTTGTAGTATTCTCCTGATGAAATATTGTTCTAAGTTTTTCTAATTGGATCGATTTCACCTACATATTTTAAAGCCCATTTAGTCCAGAATTCTAAATTTTCATCATCTTTTAAGCCCTTATTATCCTGCTTAGCAAGATTAACAGCACTAATATATTTTCTAATATTTTCATCCTATATCCAGTCACTCGTTTCCTGTAATAAATTTTGTTTTTTGTAGCTATACTGGGGTGGTAATTTACAATAGTTGTACATGTACCTCTCTATATGTATCTTCATGTTTTCTTTTTTAAACTCGATGAGGGAAAATTTGAAATCGGCATAAATCGCACTGATGCTTGAGTTTTGGAGTTATGTTCCTTGGACTGTAGACTCAACTTGCATCATTTTTAGTTTTTAGCTTCCTTTCATTTTTTATTTTTACTTAATATCATCTTTCCTCTGGTGTGTAAAAAGTGAAATTTTTTCGGTTATAAAGTTTACTGTTAGAGACATTTTATCTTTTTATTTCAGGGGAGCCCCTAGTGCACTGGTAAAATTATCTTCTGGTTTGAGAATCACTTATCGTTAGTTTATAAACAGACATAAAACTTAAAGTGAATTTTTTATAAAATATTTCCCCCTTACTTTCAGGAGGTTTGATAATTACCTAAAAGGCCATCAAGCACTTCAATTAATTGTTTACGCTCGTCGCTTCCGTCAGTTCTAAACCTCAATATTGGTAAACCATATTTATTAAGAATTTCATTCTTCATCGCATCACGCACTGCTTGTCTTGTTCCTTCTGCGTGAAATTTTGCACCATCTACCTCTACTACAAGCCGTGGCGATTTGTCTATTGCGTCGAAAACAAGAAAATCCACATGCGTTAAATTGTTCATAGCATATTCCTTTTCTGACGGAGTCATCAGGCTCGTGTCACGGATTATCATTTTCAACGGAACGTGAACATTGACTCCAAAACTGTTAAGCTCTTTATCTTTCAATACATTTGTAATAAGTGCATACATTAGGTTTTCGCTGTCATATTCTGATACACGTTTTTGTTTTGCAAGGAATTTTCTTCTGCGTTCTGCATAGCTCCGGTATAGATAGTCAAAAACTGAATATACCTTACTATCTATAACTGTGAAATTATTATATTCGATATATCGAACAAGATCACCTATATTTGTATCTTTCAGCGAATCACTATCATTTACAACAACAATTAATTGTTCGACCGCACGTGATACCGCGACGTTTAATCGGTTGGCATTGTCTGCGAACTCCGTAATCTCGTTATCAACCGTTGAGAGAATAATAACTGTGTTTTCCTGTCCTTGAAATTTATCCACTGTATCTGCTTTGACTTTCATTCCGACAAACGCCTTTTGAAGAGCGTTTGTTTGGTTGCGGTACGGAGTGACTATACCAAGTGAACCATCTGTAGTACTTAATTTCTGTTGGGGAATAATTTCATCCTTGGCTCTGTTGCATTAATACAATGATCATTCTTTTCTATAGGTTTGTATAGAGATATATGCGATTTTAATATTCCAGTTATACTCTATGTTTTGACCATTACCCCTTGGGATTAGGAACCTAAAAAGGCATAAACTTTGAAATTTTTGCTCAAAAATTAAGCGGTAAATTTTTTAGCAAAACTCGAAAAAATGTATATACTCAGAAGCAGAGTGATTTTTAAAAATCAGAAATGTATCTTTGATAGCAGCAATTTTGAGAAGATAAAAAATAGCTTTAGGCTAAAAGCGACCTAAAACCTAGTTTTGTTTGAATCTTACATAACAAACAATATAGTACAATAAGTTGCTATTTCACTATAAATAATTACTTTTAATACTTCTACTTCTCCAAATCATGTAAATAACCGGATAAATCAGCAGTTCTAGTATTGTTGATGTTACTACACCTCCAATCATAGGGGCTGCAATTCTTTTCATAATATCTGAACCTGCTCCATTGCTAAATAAAATAGGAATAAGCCCTGCTAAAATAACAGTTACAGTCATAATTTTAGGTCTTATTCTCTTCACTGAACCATACATAATAGCATCTTTAAGATCACTAATAGTTTTTAGTTTACCTTCTTTTTTCCATTTTTCATAAGCCAAATCCAGATAAAGAAGCATAACAACCCCTGTTTCTGCATCCAAACCGGCCAGAGCTATTATTCCAACCCAAACAGCAATGCTGAGATTATAATTCAATAGGTAAAGTAGCCAGAATGACCCGACTAGCGAGAATGGAACAGCCAAAAAGACTATAAATGTTTTTATAAGAGATTTAGTATTTAGGAAAATAAGTACAAAAATGATAAAAGCAGTAAGAGGAATAACCAGCTTTAACTTTTCCTGAGTTTTAACCAGATATTCATATTCTCCACTCCAAATAAGTCTATAGCCTTCAGGGATATTTAATGAATCAACTTTAGCCTTAGCTTTTTCAACATATCTTCCTATATCATTTCCTGAAACATCAATATAAACATAGGATGCTGGCATGCCTTCTTCACTTTTAATATTCATTGGTCCTGACACAAATTTAATATCTGCTAACTGACCAAGAGGAACTTGAGCAATAACTTTTCCTGTCATATTGCTGGACAAATCCATACCAGACAGATTCTTTTGAGGTAATAACGAATTTATAGTTCCTACTGCAGTTGAACTATAGCTAGGAATACCTGGGCTTGACTGATTTGCCTGAACCATTACAGGTACAAATACTCTTTTTAATTGTTCTATGTTATTTCTAAAATCACGCATATATCTAACATTAACAGGGTATCTTTCCCTACCCTCGACTGTAACAGTTAAATTCATACCTCCAATAGCGGATTGTACAATATCCTGAACATCATCAGAAGTCAGTCCATATCTGGCAGCTTCTTCACGGTTAACGACAATATCAAGATAATAGCCTGTATTTACTCTTTCTGCATATACGCTTCTGGTGCCGGGAATATTCTGTACGGCTTTCTCTATTTGCATGCCAATTTCTTCAAGTACATCAAGTTCTGGGCCAAGAATCTTAATTCCTACCGGTGTTCTTATTCCTGTTGCAAGCATATCAAGGCGGGCTTTAATTGGCATGGTAAAGGAATTGGCCACACCTGGAATTGTTAATTCATTATTCATCTCATCAATAATGCTTTCTACTGTCATGCCCTCTCGCCATTCGGATTCTGGCTTTAGATTTATTATGGTTTCAAACATTTCAATAGGAGCAGGATCTGTTGCCGTCTGTGCACGGCCAGCTTTCCCAAATACTTGAGCAACTTCAGGGATTCTTTTTAAAATCTTATCTTGCAATTGGAGTAATTTAGCAGCTTCTCCGATTGATATTCCTGGAGAAGTCACCGGCATATAGAATAAGGTACCTTCATATAATGGAGGCATAAACTCAGAACCAAGCTTTGAAACAGGATAAGCTGTACCAGCCATAATGATAACTGCTAAAATTATTACAATCCATTTAAACCTTAGTGAAATTCTTACTATTGGTTCATAGATTTTCCGAAGAATTATCGTTATTGGGTTTTTATCTTCAGGATGAATTTTTCCTCGAATAAACAAGGTCATCAGAACAGGGGTAAGAGTTATGGCAAGAAAAGAAGCAAACAGCATCGCAAATGTTTTCGTATAAGCTAATGGCTTAAATAGTCTTCCTGCTTGAGCTTCAAGAGTGAATATCGGCAGGAAGCCAACGGTAATAACAAGCAAAGAGAAGAATAATGATGGACCAACTTCTTTTGCTGCTTCTATAATTACATCAATTCTTTTTTCTTTTTTATCCGTTGCTTCCCATTCTTCTAGCTTCTTATGTGCATTTTCAACCATAATGATAGCAGCATCAACCATTGCTCCTATAGCAATAGCTATACCACTAAGGCTCATTATGTTTGATGTAACACCCATATGATACATGAGTATAAAAGATATAATTATAGCGACTGGTAGAGTTAAAATAACTACAAGTGCACTGGGTAAATGCCATAGAAAAACAATACATACAACGCTAACAGCTATAGACAACTTGATTATTTCTTCTTGTAAAGTATCAATTGATCTATGAATGAGATCTGATCTATCATAGGTCGTTACTACTTTGATCCCTTCAGGTAAACTTGGCTGAATATCATTCTTGATTTTTTCTTTTACTCTTTCGATTACACTAAGAACATTTTCGCCAAATCTGACTATGACAATTCCTCCTGCTACTTCACCGTTACCATCAAGATCAGTAACACCTCTTCTCATTTCAGGACCTAACTGGATATCAGCAACATCTTTTAAATAAACTGGTGTCCCGTATCCATCGGTATTAACCGGAATACTTTCAAGGTCTTTAAGACTTTTTATATAGCCTCTGCCTCGAATCATATATTCAAAGCCAGAAAAGTCTAAAACTCTTCCTGATACATCCTTGTTACTTCTTCTTACTGTTTCAATTACTTTCGTTAAAGGAATGTTGTATGCAAGAAGTTTGTTAGGATCGATAGTGATTTGATATTGTTTTATAAAACCACCGATAGAAGCAACCTGTGAAACTCCTTGCACACTTTCAAGTGACAACTTTAAGTTATAGTCTTGTAATGACCTTAATTCAGCCAGATTATATTTACCTGTTTCATCAACTAATGCATAAGAGAAACCCCATCCAAGACTTGTAGCATCAGGACCTAAATCAGGATTGACACCTTGTGGAATCTTATTTTTTACTGCTTGAATATACTCGTTTATTCTTGCTCTTGCCCAGTAAATATCAGTTCCTTCATCAAAAATCACATAGATAAAAGAACTGCCCAAAAAAGAATATCCACGAACCGCCTGTACTTTTGGAGCAGCAAGTAACGTTGAAACAATGGGGTAAGTTATTTGATCTTCAACAAGATCAGGACTTCGCCCCGTCCATTCTGTATAAATAATAACTTGTGTATCACTTAAATCAGGAATAGCGTCTAAAGGAGTATTTCTGAGAGAAAAATATCCCCATATAGTTAAAAATGTGACCAATATAAATATAATAAACTTATTTCTAGCGCTGTATTCAATAATCTTTTCTATCATTAGTTAACAAGCCCCTTTAAACGTGCTTCTGAATCAATAAGGAAATTAGCTGAGGTTGCTACAACTTCTCCAGACTTAAGGCCTTTTTGAATCTCAACTAAGCCATTTGCTTTTTGTCCTGTTATAACAGCCCTTTGTTGAAAATTACCATTTCCCATATCAACATAAACAATCTGTCTGGTGCCAGTATTAATAACTGCACTTTCAGGAACAGAAAGTCTATCTCCTAATCCAACAGCTATTTCTATATCTGTATACATTTGAGGTTTCAATATACCATTGTGATTTGGGATTGTAAACCTAAGTTTTGCAGTTCTGGTTACGTTATCCAATACTGGATAAACATAATCAATTTTAGCCAAAAAGGTTTTACCGGGAAAATATTTAAGACTAACAGTTGCTATCTGTCCGGATTGTATAAGAGGAATTTCTTGCTCATAAACATCTGCTAATATCCAAACGGTTGATAAATCTGCAATATCAAATAGAGCTTGCCCAGGCATTATTCTTGTACCTTCTAAAGCCTGTTTTTGAATTACAAAGCCATTTGCAGGACTATATATAGTTAAAGTTCTTCTTGGTTGTTTTGTCTTTTCTATTTGTTGAATTTGAGTTTCAGTTACACCAAACAATCGTAATCTTTGTTTAGCTGCTTCTGCTATGTTTTTTGCATCATTTGACAACATTCCATTCAGGTTATCATCTGAGCCATGTTGGGTCTGAGTATCATTCCACTTAAGTAAATTTATAAATTCCATCTGGCTGGACAATAATTCAGGACTGTATATTTCAGCAATAGCCTGTCCTTTTTTTACATATTGTCCTGTATAGTTTACATAAAGCTTTTCTATATATCCTTCAAACTTGGTATTAATAGTGGTTAGCTTAGTTTCATCATAGCTGACTCTGCCTACAGTTCTTATTATTTTATCCAGAGTGTTAATAGAAGCCTTTACTGTCTTAACGCCAATCAGCTGCTGTTTGTCATAAGGGATTTCAAGTGTTGGTAGTTCTGGTAATATTAAGCTTGGACTAGCATTTTCAGTATTTGGACTCTGATTTGTTTGTTCAAAACTATTAAGCGAGTTATTGTGATCATGAGCTACTTTTGCAATTGATCCATTATCAGGATTTTTTGTATCTTTGCTAATTAAACCAGCTTTTGAGTAATAAATTATAGCTCCTGATATTGTAATCAGGCCAATAATACTAATTATTATAAAATCTCTTTTTTTCATTTTTGACCAGCTCCTAAATTAACCGCAGTCAATGATTCTATATGTGCAATTGCTTTTTCTCTTGCTACAAATTGCTCCCAATAAAAAGTTTTATAATCAAGTAAAGCTTTTAGTCGGGATATAGTAGTTAAAGCATCATTTTTTCCTGTGATATATCCTGTTAGAGCAAGTTGAAAATCTTGATTCGTCTTTGAGATCAGCCCGTTTTTGTATATTTTCATCAATCTGTCAGCTGCATTAATGACGGAATGGTTATCTCTTATGCTGGAAGCCAAATCATACTGAACATTTTTAAAATTATATTCTGATTCTTGGACTTGGGCTTCTGCTTCTTTTACTGCGTTTCTCTGTTTGTCTTTGTAAAAAATAGGAATGGCGACTTGTGTGGAGAGATTCCACATATCACTTAAGCCATTACCTCTAAAGCCTGTCCCGCCTTTAATTGTAAAATCAGGATAATAATCTTTTTTAGCTAATTTAACCTTGATTTCATTCTGTTCTATCGATTTTTCACTTACTAATAACCAGGGAGAGTTTTTATAAGCAATACTTATAAGTTCATCTGGATTATATAAGATCATAGTTTGCAAGAGTTCAATTGGTTTTTCATAGGATAAATTATTTTCTCTACCTAAAATAGCATTTAATCTGGCTTCTGTTGATTGTATACCCTGTTTAATCTTCTCTTCTTGAGCTAATAGATTATATTTTTCAGTTTGCGCCATTAAAACATCTTGTTGCTCTCCAAGACCTGTAGTGTATCTTGATATGGCGGCTTTTTCAATCTTATTAAACAGATCGACGTTATCCTGAATAATATCCAGCATTTTATAAGCTAAAAATAAATTATAATATAACTCTTTTACCCGTGATACAGTCTTAAGCTGCACTGTTTCAAGTTTGGCATTTAAAACTTCTACCTCTTTAGAAGCTACTTCTCCTTTTAATTTACGTTTTCCGGGATAAAGAATAGTTTGACCTAAATTAAACATACCTTTTGACCCAGGCATATCGAGATTTGGTGAATAACCTTCACTTTGATAACCTAGCTCAATCATTGGGTCTGGGAGACTTTTTGCTTGAGGTACCCTGTATTGGGCAGCAGAAATTTTAGCTTCTGCTGCCTTGATTTCAGGATTATTTTGCAAAGCCTCATTGATAAGACTTTGTAAGGTTAACTCCTGAGAGAATACAGGAAGGCTTAAGGATATGTTTATAGTCAGGATAGCTAAAACTATCCACACTTTTTTAAACGTGTAGTTCATATATCCACCTTTAATAGCAGTTAGCTTTATTTTTTATCTGGCATCAACGCTAAATCTGGCTATTTGCTTGGTATTACCTCTTTGAATTCCAGCTTCAATATTCCATGGACCTGCCATATGTAAATCTACAGTGGCTTTATAGGCTTGGCCTGATAATACAGCATCTACCTGATGATCCATAGGAGGCATGCCGGGCATTGGTGGCATGGAAAACCTAACTACAACGTTTGCATCAGTAACTTTATTACCTGATTTGTCTTTAATATCCAAAGTTAATAAGTTCTCTGCTGCTATAGGCGGATTATGATTTATTTGCATATTAACCGTATAATCACCAGCTGTTCTTGTTGCCTGATAGGCATTTTTCTGGCAGCCTGTCATAGTAACCACAGCAATCAAAGCAAAAAACAAAGTAAATATAGTAAATTTCTTCATAGTGTTCTCTCCGTTATAATTATCTAAACTCATAGTATGTTCTGTATGACTACAGAACATTTATAAAATCAGCCAGATAATTTCTATATTAAGAGAACTATTGTTCGAATTATTTTCAAACTTGGATCGGAATTAAAATATGGATAATGAGCATGAACTAAAGGTATATTTGGTTCATACTTAGGTATATCAGACATAAAATTACTTAAACTAAATAGCTTATCAAATTGTATATTTTCAAATGCTGCGACTTGAACAATCCCACCAAAGGAAATATAGTTTTTTACACAATGACTACAACTTTCAGGAGCCATTTCCTGTCCTATACTAGACTCATCCTGCGATTGTGATACGCAGCAGCAAGAATGTTCAAGCATGTTTTTATTTACTGGATTTAAACAAGAAGCATAGCTTGTTAGGTTTATTGCTCCAAATAAAAAATAAACCATTAAACAAAACCAGATAACATATTTTTTAGTAGCTTCTACTCGCAAAAGTTTAAATCCTTATTGATATCTTTAACCTAAAAAGTTTTCAGTATGTCTAAAATTATACGGCATTCCGAAAGCTTTGTCTAGACTAAAATTGTTTTTTTATATTTTCGTATCAATAATGAAATTAAGAATCTGTCATTGCCGTTTGCAATGCCTGATCAATATCAGCAATAATATCATTTATATCTTCAGTACCAATTGATAACCTAACAAAATCAATTGTTACTCCTGTTGTTAATCTTTCTTCATTAGTTAATTGTTGATGTGTGGTGCTAGCAGGGTGAATTACAAGGGATTTAGAGTCTCCAATATTTGCAAGATGTGATAGAAGTTTTACATTATCAATAAACTTAACTCCAGCTTTCTTGCCACCTTTTATTCCAAAACCTATTATTGCGCCTTGTCCTTTTGGCAAATACTTATTAGCTAACTCAAAATTTGGATTATCTTCCAGTCCAGGATAATTTACCCAGGTTACAAGTTTGTGATTTTTTAAGAATTGAGCAACTTTTAAAGCGTTTTCAGAATGCCTTTGCATTCTCAGATGTAATGTTTCAATGCCTTGCAAGAGAAGAAAAGAATTAAATGGACTAATCGCAGCTCCAGTATCTCTTAATAGTTGAACTCTGGCCTTTAATATATATGCCAACTGGCCAAAGTCCTTTGTATAACTTACCCCATGATAGCTAGGATCAGGCTCTGTTAATTCTGGAAATTTATTTGATTTAACCCAGTCAAATTTGCCTGAATCTACGATTAAGCCGCCAATAGAAGTCCCATGCCCACCTAAAAATTTAGTGGCTGAGTGAACTACTATATCTGCACCATAATCAATAGGCTGAAGTAAATAAGGAGTTGGGACAGTATTATCAACAATAAGAGGAATATTATGACTATGGGCAATTTCTGCTATCTTCTCGATATCAGGTATATTTAGCTTTGGATTACCTATGCTCTCAAGATAAATTAATCTTGTTTTATCCGTAATAGCTCTGTTAAACTCTTCAGGATCGTCTGAATCCACAAATTTAACTGTTATACCAAGTCTTGATAGAGTATAAGCAAATAAATTATAAGTGCCGCCATATAAAGCGGATGATGAAACTATTTCATCACCAGGCTTTGCAATATTCAAAATAGAATAAGTTATGGCAGCTTGACCTGAAGCTACAGCTAATGCTCCAACCCCACCTTCTAATAAGGCTATACGTTTTTCCAGAACATCTGTAGTAGGGTTCATTATTCTTGTATATATATTTCCAAACTTCTTTAACCCGAATAAGTCCGCTGCATCCTGCGAATCCTCAAATACATATGAAGTAGTCTGATAAATAGGAAGCGCTCTTGACTTTGTTACAGGATCAATTTCTTGTCCCCCATGAATTGCTAATGTATTAAATTGCATATTTTTCTCCTTATACATTCTTTAAAACCTGATCAATAATGCCGCCGCCCAGAACAAGATCATCCTGATAAAATACAATAGATTGCCCAGTGGTTATTGCTTTTTGGTAATCAACAAATTCAACATATACCTCACTTTCCCCATGAGGTTTAATAATTACATCTTTTTCTGATTGAGAAGATCTGATTTTTGCCTTAATGCTCACTTCTGAAGTAAGATTATCAATTGCAATCCAGTTAATATCATTTGCAATAAGTGCATTTTGATACGTGTCTTCTTCATACCCGACAACTACTTCGTTTTTTTCCTTATTAAGTTCAATTACATACAGTGAATGCCTCGCAGCTATACCCAATCCCTTTCTCTGACCAAGAGTATAATTCCATATTCCATTATGAGTGCCCAAAATATTTCCTGCTTTATCAACAATATTACCCTTTTCTAAATTTACTCCCAGTAATTCATTATAATCTCCACTGTAAAAATCCTGACTTTCTTCTTTATCAGCAACATCAAGACCATTTTTCCTAGCAATTTCCTTTATTTCTTCTTTAAAGTAATCTCCAAGTGGAAAAATAACCTTGGAAAGCTGTTCTTGAGACAGGCGATATATGAAATACGTTTGATCTTTTCTTGTATCAGCAGCCTTTTTTAATAAATAACGACCTTTACTGGAATCATAAGCTACATTAGCGTAATGACCTGTAGCAAATTTATCAAACTTTATACCTGATTCTTGTGCTAATAGGGGTAATGCCCCGAATTTAACAAGACTATTGCACCATATACAAGGATTTGGAGTTCTTCCTAAAATATATTCATTCCTGAAATTTTCAAGAACAATTTTTTCATATTTTTCTACACAATCAAGAACATGAAATGGAATTCCAAGCTTATTACAAACCCTTCTGGCCTCTTTGATATCTTCTTTCTCATTAGGTCCATAGCAGGCGTTTTTACCACCCGCTTTTAGATTAGATTTTTCATTCCATATAGACATAGTAACGCCCATGACGTCATATCCTGCTTCTTTTAGTAGTAATGCGGTTACTGATGAATCAACGCCGCCACTCATTCCTACTAATATTTTCTTTTTAAGATCCATTTATCCACCTCCATAGAAACCAAAAATCTCTATTTCCCCTTCTGAAAAGTCCTTAACCATTTTCATTGTTATATTCCTTTTTTGTTTT
>AMFJ01021609.1_pt1 | contig 23999 bp, 18 predicted proteins | sample 427208 | NCBI WGS metagenome assembly AMFJ01 (sample SAMN02954298, study PRJNA114691) | groundwater metagenome | biome: aquatic; feature: subsurface aquifer; material: sediment; isolation source: subsurface aquifer sediment | place: USA: Rifle, CO | collected 2008-08 | reverse complement strand
TGGTTAAATAATAAAGATTATACCTCAATAATTAATTGAGGCGAAGTGATTATATTAAAAACTTTTTAAATGCAAAATATTTCGTTTAACTTATTATACAGTGTTTTTAGTGAAAAATTATTTACTACAAATTGTCTGGCATTTTGTCATATTGTAGCTCTTAACTCTGGATTTTGGAGTAGATTATCAACTTTTTTAATAAATTCAGTTTCATCTTTGGCTAGAAATCCTGTTTTTCAATCTTCAATAATTTCTGTGGCTCATCCAAGAGTCAGAGATACAACTGGTTTTTCGCATGACATTGCCTCAATTATAGTAAGTCCAAATGAATCAATTTTACTAGTAAATAAAGAAATATTACACATTTGATAATATGTCCTAACTTCTTCTTGATTTATTTCTCACAAAAAAATTATGTCTTTATTATTCTGAGATAATTTCTGTAATTTTGATTTTTCTTCTCAATTTCATGAAATATAAAGTTTTAAATTTGGATATTTATCTTTTAATTCAAAAAAGCTTCTTATTGCCAATTCCACATTTTTTCATTTTACAAGACGTCAATTTATAAAGAGATTCTGATCCTGAGACCGGTCTCCCGGAGGAGACCGATCTCTTATAAAGAATTCTGTATCAATAACCGGATAAATAACATCAGATTTAGCCTTAAAATACTTCAAAACTTCGTTTCTTATAAAATTAGAATTAGAAATAATTTTATCAATTTTACCAATAATTAATCTCTCAACAAATCTCTTAAAATAGACTAGAATTGATTTATTTTGAGGCAAATAATAAACTGGAATATTTTGCAAATACCAGAAAATTTTTAATCTTGGATTAAAAATTTTAGCTAGTACCGCCACGAAGTGCATTGGTGAATTTCAAGCTAGGATTATATCATATTTTCTAAGAGAAAAACTGAGAGATATTATTCAAAAAAATTTAGAAAATCATTTTAAGTTAAGATTTATAATATTTAAATTCTTGTTTAATTCAGGGAAACAATTGGCTTTATCAAAAGAAAAAGTATAAAAATCTACACTATTTTTATCTTGTAGGTAAGTTGAAATCAAGAAAAGCATCTTAACTGCTCATCCCATAACCTTCGCTTGTGGATGTAATACCGCGATTTTCATAATTTTATTCATTCTTATTTCTCCCTCGCCCAGTCGGGAGAGGGTTGGGGTGAGGGTTTTTTAAACCTTATCTCTCAAATTATATAAAATATTTGCCACATCTTCTCTTTTGATATAATCATTTGGGTAAAATTTTGAATTTGAAATATCTAGAAGTCAATTAGAGGCCACATAATAGACATATTTCTCATACCAAGCTCATTTTGGAATATCACTAAAAAGTGAGGTTGAAGTATTAGAAATATTTTGTTTTCAGATTATAGTATTAAGGATTACAGCTATTGCCTCCGCTCTCGTAATTGAATTATTTGGACCAAAAGTGCCATCATCATATCATTTAATTATTCAGGCATTTTTCGCAGTTGCAATATATTTATAAGACCAGTCTGACTTTGATACATCAGAAAAATTTATAGAAACATCACTTAGTGGTTTTTTTGCAAAATTAAAAGTAAGAGCCAGAAGTTCAGCTCTAGAAATATTATTTTCTGGCCTAAAACTACCATCGCTAAATCATTTTGTAATTCAAGTTTTTGCTAAATAATTTATTGGCTCATTACTAGTGTCTACATCTGTAAAATAAGCTTTATTTTCATCGCTATTATCAGTAAGTCAAATATCCAAAGATGCAATTTTTTCACTACTTTTTTCTATTCATTTATAAGGCAAACTATCAAGATAAACTAGCGGATTTATTGTATATTTTTTACCGTTTTCAATATTTAATCATTTATTTGCAGCCTCAAAAAAACTCAATCCAGCATCGCTCGCTTCTTTAAAAGAATATGGCCAATAAGGATGAAAAGGTGCGGTATTTCTATCAATTTGAAAATGTAAATGTTCTCATGATGAATTTCCTGTACTTCAACTTTTTCCAATTATATCTCATTCACCAACCTTATCTCAAGTACTTACGCTTAATTCAGATAAGTGCAGATAATTACTAAATAATGTAGTCTTAATATTATTTTCTGGGTCTACAGCATTTTCGTGTTTTATCACAACATAATTTCCGTTTGAGGCATTAGTTCAGGCAAAATGAACGGTTCAAGGTAAACAAGCAAGAACTACATCATTTTTTGTTTGGGGAAAAATATCAACCCCTGGGTGACTTCCTACATATTCACGAACATCTCCAGGAATATAATTACCCAAATAAGTTGTAGTAAAAATATTTGTAAGCTTATCTAAATTATTTGGATCGTAAGGTTTTTTGGTTTTTAATGGGTACATAAATTTTAAAATTAAAAAATACAGGAGAAATTGTATCATAATAAATACATAAGTCAAAAAAATATTGTTTACAATACAAATTAATGTATTTTAAAAGAATTTTTTTGGTTGTTTTTATCTCAATAAAAGCAAAAGGCCCTCGATGAATTTCACCAAAGACCTTTATTTTCCCTTCCTTTTTTCTTTTTTTGTTTTTGTTTTTACGCCACATTTTATTTATCAGGCCATTCTCTCAATTTCGTTACCTCCTCGTCTTTCTGGCAATAGCCGGTATGACAATGTAAGCAGATTCCTTTTCGGTTTCTGCACCCCTAAATGAATTGAAAATTGCGGAGACATTCAGTTCCTCTTTTTTCGGTTCCTCATGTCTAAATTTGGACAAATTCACCTTTATGTCACCTCCTTCTTTATTCAGATTTTGTACCGATGTGTTGGTTTGCCTTCATTATTGATGCCACAGGTTACATATCCTGTCATCATCTTTTCAAGTAAGGGCATTCCTGAAATCTTTTTTGCCGACACAGCACCCGCAACGATTAAAAACGTTAAATAGAGTGCGATGAGAAAGAATGGAAAATATGGAATGAGTTCCAAGAATATCACCTCCTAGCGTTGATCAAAACAGTTGAGTTGAGCGATTTTGCTCGCCAGTCCCTCATTTTTTCGAGGAAATCACACAGTTCGTGGGGCTTCCTATTTCCTCCTGGAATCTTGTCAAGATCGATTACAAAATCTAATCTCTTGGACTCTTTTGTAAGGGTTTCACCATAATTCCTCCTCGTGTTGATCAAAAGGAACAAACAGGTTCTTCGCTTTGGGTTTGCTTCCGCGGTTTGACGAAGTTTTCGGCAAGTTTGTCGATTGCAGACGAACTACATCTTCTTTGACAAACCTGCCGAGTATGACAAGTCTTGCATTGGTTGCAAGACTTGTCATACTTCTCACCACAAAGTTGTATTCTCTCAACCATGACTCACCCCCCTGTCGGTAAATGCGCAAGAATCGAAATCACGAAAAGTGCAAAAAAGACGATGGGAACGTAGGACGGAAGTCCTTCACGCTGATTAGATTCACCAACTTGTTTTTCTTCCATAACCCCCCTCCAATTGAGATTTTATTTTTGTTTGAGAAATCTTAAAATTAATGATTCACAAAAATAACTTAACGGTTTTTTTGATATTGTCAAATTTTTTGTCTAACTTAGGTCTATTTTGAGTCTTTTTGAAAGGGAGATTAGTTCTTTTGGAGATAATTTAGTATATTCTCACTCAGCCAAATCTCAAAGCATAATATTCTCTATTCTAACACGCTTTAGTTTCTTTACTTCGTGTCATACTTTTTCTACCATTCTTCTAATTTGTCTATTTCTTCACTCTTTTAGAATTATTGAAAAGGTTCCTGAGTTAATTCTTGTAATTTCTGCTTCTTTTGTTTTTTTTCAGAGAATATAAATTCACTCACTCATTGTAGACAATTCCTCATCTCATATTTTCCCATAAACCTCTACAATATATTCTTTTTCATGTTCATATCTTGGATGAATTAAATAATTACTCAGTCTTCCGTCATTTGTGAGAAGAATTAATCCTGTGGTATTTTTATCAAGTCTACCAATTGGAAATACTCTTTCTGGAATATTTACAATATCTAGAATACCAGTTTCTCAATCTTGACGACAAGTTGTAATAATTCAATACGGTTTATTTAATTTATAATAGACATTAGTTTGAATTAGTTTAATTTCCTCATTTTTTAGTGTAATTTTATCTAGTTCATCATCTACACTTTGGCCAATTGTGGCCTTTTTTCCATTTACAAGAACAAGTCCAGCTCCGATATATTCCTCTGCTTTTCTGCGAGAGCAAATTCCTGCTTGACTTAGATACTTTTGTAGTCTTAAGGTTGTCATAGTAAATAGGTTAGTAAATTAAATAATATAGCCTGTCATTTCGAACAAAGTGAGAAATCCCTTTTTATATCACTTTTGAGAAATATAATTTCCAAGTTTAACTTTTCTTTAAATTTTAGTCTCAAAAGATTTGATTTAAAGGGATTTCTCGTTATCACTCGAAATGACAAATGAAGTGCAGGAATGACAGAGGACTTAACTAAAATATATTAATTCTCCGTCTGGTTTTTTCACAAAAATTCTTCAATTCTCATCGCACAATGTTCAGTCAATCATAAATCCAGAAGCCTTACAATGTCATCATCAAGAGAATTTTGAGGCAATTTTTGTGAGATCAAAATCATCTCTATTGGTGCGCATAGATCATTTTACTCCGTCTCACTTTTGATATAAAAAAATCACATAATCAACTCCCGAGAGATGATTAAGTTTCGGCGAAATTAAGCCTCAATTAAATTCCACACTACATCAAATTTTCTCTAAATCATCACTCGTCATATAACTTACTGCATAATTATCTTTTGTAACTAATCTACTTAAAATAATTGAATAAAGTTGTAAAAATTTAAAATTTAGACTAGAAAAAAATTCTCTATCAATAATTCAAATATCTCCTCATTTTTCCATTAAATTAGCCGTAACTTCAAAAGAATATTTATTTACATTTGAATATGCAAAAGCTCCGGTGTCTGTATAAATTCCAGTCAAAAGGCAAGTGGCAGCATCTGGAGTTATAATATATCACATATGTTTGAAAAAATCATATAGTACTATTGAAGCGGCCGGAGTGGATGAGTCCACCAAATTAACATCTCCATAAAATCAATTTGTAATATGATGATCTATATTTATAAGCTCTTTATCGCCAAAAATAAACTTCTTGTTTTCTCAAAATCAAGACAATTTAAGTGTCGCAATGTCTACAATAAAAACAAAGTCATATTTATTGAGTTGGAAATTTTCTATGATTTTATTAGAATTTGGTAAAAATGAGAATAAACCACAGCTATCCTTGTTGATAATATCAACTTTTTTATTCTTAAAATTAGTCATAATAACCTCACAAAGTGCGGTAGCTGAGCCAAGAGTATCACCATCTGGGGAAATATGGGTTATTATTGCAATATTTGATGATTTTTTTATTAAATCATCAATATACTTATATATAGCTTCAAATTCAGACATTTAAATTAGGGTTTAATTTTCTATAATATTTATCTCTTGTTTTAATTCTACTCAAATTTTTTCAAAAGTCATTTTTTTTGCTAAATTTATCAAATAAAGTACATCTTGATGCGTTGCAGTTCCGTCAGTTGTGATAATATTAGAGTGAAGATCTGAAATTTTAGCTCATCAGCGTTTTGTTCAATTTAAATGGCATTCCTTATCTAGAATTCTTCCGGCAAAATCTCACGGCGGATTTCCAAAAACAGATCCACAACTAAATCATTTTGGTTGATTTTTAAGTCTAAAGTCCTCTGTAAAAAAATGATCTACATTTTTTGAAATATCAAATTTTACTGAAACCAAAAAGTATTCTCTATTGTTTTTTAGAAATGAGGTTCTATATCAAAACTGCATAAAACCGCTATCAACATTAAATATCATATTTTCATCAAAACTATATAAGCAAGCTTCTATGAAAATATCTTTTACCTCAAGTCAAAAACATCCCGCATTTCAGGCCACGGCTCAACCAACTGTTCCAGGAAGTGAGCTCCATGGTTTTAAGCTTAGATTTCCATAATCTTTCTCTAATTTTGACGCCAAATAAACAACACTTTCCCCAGAATTCACCTCTAAAATTCAATTTTTTACCTCAAATCATTTCAAATTATTTTTTATAATAACTCCTTCAAATACGTCAAAAGCAAACAAAATATTGGTTCCTCATCACAAAAAAATGATTTTTAAATCATTTTTATTAGCAAAATCTACAATTTCTCATAATTTTTCTAAATCATCTTTTTCTTTTAATTCAAAAAAATATTTGGCTACCGCTTTTGTTTTGTAGCCTGAAAAATTTGTAATATCTTTATTTTGTTCTAAATAGTCTAGCATAATGATTTAGTTTTAAGATTTTAATGAATTTTGTTTATCTGTCATTTCGAGCGAAATATTCCTTCATTTCGTCACCCTGAGCGGAACGGAGTGTAGTCGAATGGGTCTATTAATTTAATTCTCCCATTTTTTATAAAGGTATTTTATAAGTAAATAGATCCTTCGACTACGTTTCACTTCGCTCAGGATGACGAAAGTGGGGGTTTCACTCGAAATGACAGAGGAGACACTCGAAATGACATAATTCATTATTTTATTCATTTATTTTTAAAATAAGATTTTAGTGCCTGTCCAGTATAGGATTTATCACATTTTACAATATCGGCTATTTTACCAGAAAAAATCAATTCTCATCATTTATCTCACCCCTCAGGTCCGATGTCAATTATATAATCACTATTAGCTATCAGATCAAGATTGTGTTCAATAACTAGGACCGTATTTCATTTGTCCACTAAATTGTCTAGAATATTTAAAAGTTTTTGGATATCTGAAAAATGAAGTCCGGTTGTTGGCTCATCTAAGATATAAATAGTTTTTGAGGTAGATCTTTTTGATAAATCAAAAGCAAGTTTAATTCTTTGGGATTCTCATCAAGATAGAGTAGGGGCAGATTGACCTAGCTTAATATAGCCAAGTCATACGTCATTTAATACATTTAATATTCTTTTGATTTTTGGATGAGCAGTGAAAAAATCCAGAGCCTCCTCAATATCCATATTAAGAACTTCAGAAATATTTTTTCATTTATAATGAATTTCGAGAGTTTCAAGATTATATCTAGATCCGTGACATTTTTCACATTCTACATAGACATCTGGTAAGAAATGCATTTCTATTTTTTTAACTCCACTTCATTCACATATTTCACACCTTCATCATCTGGTATTGAAGCTAAAAACTCCGGGTCAAAATCATCTTTTTTGAGCTTCTTGAGTGGAAGCAAAAACTTCTCTAATAAAAGTAAAAACACCAGTATAGGTAGCCACATTTGAATGTGGAGTTCTTCAAATTGGAGATTGGTCTATAATTATCACTTTATCAAGTAGTCTGGCTCATTTTACCTCTTTTACCTTTCAAACTGGACGAGTAGAGCGAAGGAAACTATTTTGTAAATAATTTGATAAAATATCTAAAATAAGACTTGATTTACCTGATCCACTTGCTCAAGTTACTACTGTAAATAATCAAAGTGGAATTTTTACGTCTATATTTTTTAAATTATTTTCTCTAGCTCCTATTATTTCAAGAAATCATTTTATTTCTCTTTGTTTTTTGTCTAATTTAACTATTTTTTTATTTGATAAATAAGCTCCGGTGTCGCTTTTTTTATCTTTTAAAATATCTTTGAATGTACCCTCAAATACCACTTCTCAACCATGAATTCAGGCTGCAGGTCAAATATCGATAATATGGTCAGATTCTCTCATAATATCCTCATCATGTTCGACAACTATCACGGTATTTCCGAGAGATGCTAGTCTTTTTAGATTTTGAATTAACATATTATTGTCTCTTGGATGAAGACCAATTGACGGCTCATCTAAGACATAAATTATACCCTCTAGGCGAGTTCAAATTTGGGTTGCTAGTCTAATTCTTTGAGATTCTCCTCCAGAAAGTGTATTTGCTCTGCGTGAAATTGTAATATAATTAAGTCCAACTCCGGTCAAAAATTCTAGTCTTTCGCAGATATTTTTTAAAATATTTTTTGAAATTATTTTTTCATTTTCACTCATTTTTAATTTCCTAAAAAAATCTAAAGCCTTATCTACCGACAAATTAGATATTTCTCAGATATTTTTTCATCCCACAAAAACATTTAAATATTCTTGTTTTAAACGATATCCACCACACTCACTACATTCAATTTCTGTGATATATTGACTTAATTTCTTAAGTAAATTATCGCTTGCCTTGTCTGATTCTAGGTATTTTCTCTCAAGATTTGGAATTATTCATTCATATTTTGTTTTGTAAATTTTCCTCTCTTGACCAAAATCAAAAGTAAATGGAATTTCAAAAATATCAGAAGTTCAATTAAGTATTATTCATTTTTCTTTTGAATTTAGCTCTCAATATGGTTTATTACAATCAATTTTGTATTTTTTGCATACAGCATTTAGAACTTCAGTGTAATATTTATGCTGACTCCATGGCAGAATTGCTCATTCATTTAAAGTTAGGTTTGGATTAATTATATTTTCTTCCAAAAAAACCGGTCTAACTCCGAGTCAATGACAAGTTGGACAAGCTCAAAAATGAGAATTAAAAGAAAAGTTTGAAATAGTTAAATCCGGCAAACTATAGTGACAAATTGGACAAAAAGCCTCAGATGAAAAAATGCTTGATTTCTTAGAATCTAAGCTATAAATTTCTAAAATATTTCATCAATTTTTATAAGCCTGCGAGAGCGAGTCCCTAATTCTTTTTATCATATTTTCATCATTTTCTAGGTTTTTTTCTCGAATAAGTCTATCTATTACAATATAAATTTTTGAATTCTTTTTTAATTTTAGGCTTGTCTCATCTCAAATGGAAAAAACCTCTCCGTCCACCATAAATCTTATAAATCCAATGTCTAGAATTTCTTTTTTTACCTCATCAAAAGAAAGGTAAGTTTTATGTAAAAGTGGCGATAAAATAAGAAATTTCTCTCAAATTTTAAATTTCAAAATATTGTCTAAAATATCACCAATACTATCTTTTTTTAAAATAATTTCCGGATGATTTATACATTTTCAAACTCAAATAGTCGTAAAAAGTAACCTAAAAAAGTCATAAATCTCAGTAATAGTCCCAACAGTTGATCTAGGATTGCTTGAAACTGTTTTTTGATTAATACTAATAGTTGGTGACAATCATTTTATCTCATCCACACGAGTCTCATCACTAATTCCAGAGATAATCATTCTCGCATAAGTCGACAGACTCTCCAAATATCTTCTCTGACCCTCCGCATAGATAGTATCAAAAGCCAAGCTCGACTTTCCCGACCCAGAAACACCCGTCACCACAACAAGCTTATTTTTTGGAATATTAATACTTATATTTTTCAAGTTATGAGTAGAAGCTCATTTTACCTCTAAAAAGTCTGACATAGTTTAGTTTGTTTTATAAAAATATTTTAACCATACTTTCTTTAAAAATCATAATGATAGTGTGGATAATATAAATCAAGTTGTTGGAATTATGGCATTTATAAAAGGTTTTTGAATATCTAAAATAATAAATATTATTAATATAACAAAATATGTCAAAATTGCCACACAAATCTTTCTGAAAAAACTCGTTTCCCACGCCTTATCAATTTCAACTCTTTTATTTCTTTCAATTATTTCTTGTATTTTTTGTTCCATAATATTAATTTATTAAAAATTCTAATAATTCTGGGAATTCTCTTGTATTCATATCTCTGAAACAAAAATGACCCATATTTTCAAAGTTTTTTATATCTAAATTTAATATTTCATTTTTTAATTTATCAACACTATTTTTTATAGCATTATCATCATTGCTTGAAGCAAAAACTTTTAATTTAGTAGATTTTAAATTTAGATTTTTATCAATTTCAAAATCAAAAAAATTAATATCCTCTTCTTTATTTACATTAATCCAAGGAGCAACAAGAACAACTTTCCCAACCTTAACATCACTCTCAGAAAGCCATCTAACTATAAAGCCTGCTCAAAGGGAATGGCCCACTAAAATAGTATTCTCATTTATATCAAATCTTTCAAATTCTTTTTTCCACTCATTATATTGAGGTAAAAATGGTTCTGGCATTTCTGGAGTTTGAGCTAAAATATTATTAACTATTAATTGTTTTTGTAACCAAGGAAGCCAATGGCAATTTGATTCAGAATCTCATTTTGGATTAAAATAATCCTTTTTGCTTGGCATTCCATGAATAATAATTGCTGTTTTCATTTTTGTAAATTTATAAATATTTCTTTATTATTTGAGTTTTCTTTTATCATTTCTGTTTCCAACTGTCATTTCGAGTGATAGCGAGAAATCCCTTTTTATATAATCTTATTTGCAAATAATTGCCTTTTAAAGGGATTTCTCATTGCGCTTCACTTCATTCGAAATGACAGACGAGTTAGCTTCCGGTTGCGAGAAATAATCAGATTACTTCGCGGGCTCAATTTTGTTTTAGGACTTTTGTAATTTCGTTGGCTGTGGTGCCGGTGGAAATTATATCGTCTAGCAAAATTATTGTTTTTCAATTTAGTTTATTTTTGTATTTTTTCCTTATTTTAAAGGCATTTTCTAAATTTTTTAGTCTTTCTTTTTTGGGTAATCTGGATTGTGTTTTCGTGTATTTGCTCTTGTAAAGCAATACCTCAAATTCAAAGCTAAATTCTTTTGCAAAATCTTTTGCAAGTAAATAAGTTTGATTAAATCATCTTTTTATATAATTAGCAAAATGTAGTGGAACCCCACAAACAATGACATTTTCCTTGTCTAAATCTTTTGTGAATTCTGCTCAAAATTCCTTATAATAAAAACTTATTTTTTTATATAATGACTTATTATAACTAAATTTGTATTTTTTAAAAAAGTTTTTTATATTTTTTTCATAATCTAGGCAAACCAGGGCTTTATCAAGCTGAAAATTTGGTAGTTCTTTGCTGTAATGAGTTGTTTTATCTAGATAAATTTCTTTGAAATTATATAAATTCTTATTATCTATGAAAAAAATAGTCTCAAATAAATTTATAATTTTTTTTATCATTTTTTAAGTTTTACAAAGCTTGATAAAAATAGCATTGATTCTATCAAAAATAAAATTGAAATATGTAGGATATCAAAATCTCAAAACTTAAAAAGATAGAAAAGTATTGTAGCTAAGCTAAAAAGTAGTCCTGAATAATGTATAAAATAATTATCATTAATATATTTTATCTTTACAAGATATGTATATGATATAAATAAAGAAGGTAGGGAGAATATAAATATTATATATGAAATAAAGTCTTTTATCTCAAGTCATATAAAAAACTTGGTATAAAGAAGAATTAAAGTGGCTATTACAAAGGAAAAAGATAAATAATTTTCAAATTTATAATGTATGTAAATATTAAATAAAAATCAAATAAAAAGTATAAGTAGAATTTCTGAAACATGGCTTAAATTAAAGAGTAAAAACATAGAATAAATCAAAACAATATAATTTAGGATTATTGAAAAATATTTTGAAGTATAATCAAAAATACTTAGTGCCTTAATTTTGGGTAAATATTCAAAATAAATAATAGAAAGTATCATTCACAAATAAGTGAATAAAATATAAAATTCAATTTTAAATAAATAGTTTAGATAAAACAAAATAAAGATAAATAAGTGAAAAAGTGAATAAATATAAAGTAAATTTCTTCTAAAAAAAGGTGAGATTTTATCATAAAATAGAAGACAAATTATTCAAAAAATAGACAAAAAACTGTTTATAACGAAAATATAGTTTATTTCTTTTGATAGAAAAAAATAATAAAAGTAAAAAAACAGATATAAAAGGCTATAAACTACGAAATTGGATCTAAAAATTAGAAACACTACTTTATTGTTTTGTTCTAGCGTGTAGAAAAATAAAACAATTAGAAAAAATGATATTACAAGTGTAAATATTGAAAATAAATCTCAGCTAAAACTGTATGAAATTCAATATAGAGAAAGATAAAAAAAGAAAAATGCTATAATATAAGTGGCTTTTTGAATATTTGGAATTACAACTTTGAGAAAAAAGTTTTTATTAAAATTAAATTTTTCTAATAAGTTAGCTTTTTTTGAATTAGTTTTTGCCCTTGATACGCGGAAAGGACTGAAATAAACAAATAAAAAAACTCAAATTATAAAAAAAATAACGCTTTCTATATAATTTGAAAAAATATAAAAAATAAACGATATAGAAAGATTAATAATAAGAAAAAATATATACATTCTAAATTTGTCTTAAAAATTAATACTTAAATATATAAAAAACATTATATAAAATAAGGTTCCAAATGATAGAAAATACAAATTTTTTGAAATTTTTAAAATAAAACCCAACCCTGAAAATAGTACAATAATATATAAAAAATTGTAATTTAAGCCAATATTTGTACTTCTAATAATAAGAAAAAATATTGAATAAAAAAATATTGAATAAATAAATAAGTCAGAAATTTTTTGAATTAAAAAAAGTATAATTTTATTATAATAACTAAATCATTTTACTATTTTTGTATAAGAAAAATTATTATTTGTTAATCTATTTTTTGATAGAGATATATTTTGTTTAACTAATTTTTCCTTTATAGAAAGCCTTTTTAGATTTTCTTTATCAAAAAGTGCCATCGCTTTAACTTTTTTGATTTGTAATTCTTTTAATTTTTCTTTATAAGTATTTAATTCTTTTATTATTTTTAGATATGCATATGAATTTTTGTCTATTTTAATTACTTTTTCATTATTTTTTGTATCAAATTTTTCTTTAAAAAAACCTTTTATTATATCAACTATTATTTTTGAATAATTTTGGTCAGAAATCTGAATATATTGTTTAGATCAAAAGTTTTTTAATAATTTATTAGTGTTTTTTAAAATATCTTTTTTAATTAAGGTAGAATTATTTATTATTAATTCTTTTTCAAATTCTCAAATTTTTAGAAGTGATAATTCTCAAATACTTTTTAATTTAGATACATTTGTAATATTTTTAACTTGCTTTAAGGCTGTGTAAATTTGATTTAATTTTTCTTTTTTAATTGGGTCAATATAGGCAGAATAAGTTGTAAATATATAATCAATTTTTTCTATTATATTATCAATTAAATTATAATAATAATTTAATTCTTTTAAAACAATTTCTGATATTTCACCTGATTTTATTTCTTTTTTTTCTTCACTTTTTTTATTTTCATCTACTTTTTTAGTTTTTTGACTTCATTTATAGATTTTATATGTTTCTTTAACTTTTTGTGTAATAATAATTTTTTCATTTTCTTCTAAATCTTTTTGATCATAAATATAAATTATATCATAATGAAGATCATCAACTAACTTTAAATAAGCTTTAAATATATCATTTGATTTAATTTTTCCAGATTTTTTTTCTGAATTTATTATTGCTTCAAAATAAAAAATTCCCGAATTATCTAAATTTTCAGAAATTTCTTGAATATCTATTATTGAATATCATTGAGAATGTAGATGTTGTTTGGCTTCATCAAGGGAATTATATTGTACAATTAATTCAACTTTTTGATTATTTTTAGCACATATAACTTTGAAAGTATTCATATAAAATATCTAATAATTTAATTATTTATATATTTTATAAAAAAAATTTATTTTATCAAATTAAACTTGAAAAGTATTTTTTAATTTAGTGGTATTTTGAAATGTTTTTTCTAAAATTCCTTCTTTATCTACTTTATATGAAGCCATTTTAGGTAAAGTATCAAAAACAGATATAAATGTTTCGGTATTTTTTTCTCAAAATTGCTGAATTTTTATTTTATCTTCTTGAGAAAAATTAAATTCTTTTTTTTCTAAATTATTTAGAATATTTAGTTGACTAAATTGTTCAGTTTGTACCATATTTTATATATTATCTAATAAAAAATTATAAGAATTTATTTCTTCTTTTTTTTGTTTTTGTTCTTGTTGTTTTATAAAATTAGTAGTTTCTAATTCTTTAGAAAAAGATAAATTATTTTCATTTTCTTCAATTATATCTATAACTCAAACTAATTTTTTATAAAATCTATCTAAACTCTCATCATCTAGAATATTTAAAGATTCTATGTAAAGATTTTTTTGTCTTGAATCTATATTTAGACTCAAAATTAAATCTTTAATTAAAATTAGTCTATACTCCTTTTCTTTATATTTTTTAAAAATGGTTCAAATAAACATATTTATTTTTTAATTTTAATAAATCTATTATAACATAAAATTCATTTTTTTACAACTCTTTTTTATTATTATATATATTTATATTAAAATAGTAGTAGTATTAATTAATTTTATTAATTAAATATTGGTCTTTTATATAAGAAAAATTTAATTATTTATTAACATTTTATATTTTTAAAATATTGGAGTATTCTTTTATATAATTAACAAAAATTTAGTTTTTAACATTTTTTTATTAACTTTTTTTATTTTTAATTGACTTGTTTTTTTAATTAAAAAAGATATTATAAACTTGTTTAAAAAAATAATTTACTTTTTTACAAAAAATACATTAATGACAAAAACTTTTACTAAACAATTTGCAATTGTTATTTTTTTAATTTTATTCTCTTTCCTATGCTGATTTATATCAGGAAAATGAGAATATTTTAATTATGTTTTAAATACTTATTTAGAAAAAAAAGAACCAGTTCAGGTTGATTCAGGATTAACACAAATATTAAAAGAAAATGGTATTAAACCAGAATTATTAAACGAGGCTTATGATATAATTTCAAAAAATTATTATTCATTTTCAAACACCCCAAAATCTGATTTAATTTCTTGAATGATTAAAGGATTGGTAACATCTCTCGGCGATAAACACTCGGAATATTTTAATCTTGATGAGACAAAAAAATTCAATGAAACCCTAAGTTGAGATTTTGAGGGAATTTGAGCCGTAATCCAAAAAAGTGATTTTGGGGTAGTTGTAGAAAGATTAATTGCCTGAGCACCAGCAAAGGAGGCTGGAATTTTATCCGGAGATATAATTATTAAAGCAAATGACATTGAATTAAAAAATCTTAGTCTATTTGATGCAGTAAATAAAATAAAATGACCAGCTGGAACTGTGGTTTCACTCGAAATAATTAGGCCATGAGAAAAAGAAGTTATTAGAAAAGAAGTTATTAGAAAAAAAATTAATATTCCATCTGTTGATTCAAAAATAATAGATAAAAACACCTGATATATAATGTTATCTATTTTTTGAGAAAAAACCTGAGACGAATTCAAAAAGGCGCTAGATGAATTAAATTCAAAAAAGATAAATTCTCTAATAATTGATCTAAGAGATAATGGCGGAGGATACCTAGAAACTGCCGTTTCAATTCTATCAAATTTTGTAGAAAAAGAAAAAGTTCTTGTAACCACAAAAGAAAAAAACCCGCTTAATAACAAATCTTATTTTTCTTATGGAAACTCAAATCCTAAAATCCCAATTATAATACTTGTAAATGGAAATTCAGCATCAGCATCAGAAATTACAGCAGGAGCTCTAAAAGATTATAATATAGCACTAGTTGTTTGAGAAAAAACCTATGGTAAATGATCGGTTCAAGAACCTTTTATACTATCTGACGGTTCAGAAATGAAAATCACAATAGCAAAATGGTTTACGCCACTTGACCACTGAATTGATTGAATAGGGATAAATCCAGACATAGAAATAAAATTTACCAAAGAAGATTATGAGAAAAATTTTGATAGACAACTAGACGAAGCAAAAAAAATAATGTCTAAATTACTTGAGACTAAAAATATTAAAGCAACTATTGATTTTTATAATAATCTTAAAAAAGACGAAGAATCTAAAAAACTTTGAGATATTACGAATTCTGGAGCCAGTCTTACTTGAGCCACAAACAAAGCAAAATAATTATTTTATAAATTTTAAAATATGACTTATTTAGAAAAGGAAGACAGGGAATTATTTGGATATATAGAGGACGAACAAAATCGCCAAGAATATGAACTTGAACTAATAGCTTCAGAAAATTATGTTAGCGAGGCTGTAATGGAAGCATCAGGTAGTATTTTGACCAATAAATATAGTGAGTGATATCCAGGTAAAAGATATTATGCTGGACAGATAAATATAGATAAAATAGAAAATTTAGCTATAGAAAGGGCAAAAAAATTATTTGGGGCTGAATATGTAAATGTACAACCACTATCTGGTTCACCGGCTAATTTAGCTGTATATATTGCTATTTTAAAACCGGGAGACACTGTACTTGGACTTAATTTAGATCAATGATGACATTTAAGTCATGGACATCCACTTAATTTCAGCTGACTTTTATATAATATAATTGGTTATTCTTTAGATAAAGACACGGAACTTATCAATATGGACGAAGTGGAAAGATTAGCCACAGAAAACAAACCAAAAATGATTATTGCTGGATTTAGTGCTTATTCTCGCGACTTAGATTGGGCAAAATTTCGCCAAATTGCTGATAAAGTATGAGCCGTATTAATGGCAGATATATCGCATATTGCTGGACTTATTGCAGGATGAATTTTAGAAAATCCTATTCCATATTGTGATATAGTTACAACTACGACACACAAGACATTAAGGTGACCAAGAGGAGCAATTATTATGTCAAAAGAACAATTTTGACCAGCACTTGCTAGAGCTGTTTTCCCATGAGTTCAATGATGACCCCATGAAAATCTTATTGCCGCAAAAGCCGTAGCTTTTAAAGAGGCGCTTGAAGATAATTTCAAAACATATTCTAGACAAGTTGTAGACAATGCACGAGTTTTAGCAAAATCTCTACAAGAAGTCTGATTTAGGATAGTATCAGATGGAACAGATAATCATTTAATACTAATTGATGTTTTTGGAAGCTTTGAAGTTACCTGAAAAGAAGCCGAAATTACTCTAGAAAAAATATGAATAAGTGTAAATAAAAATATGATTCCATACGACCCAAGAAAGCCCCTAGATCCATCTGGAATTAGAGTTTGAACTGCAGCAATTACTACAAGATGAATGAAAGAGGCGGAAATGAAAGCTATAGCCTGACTTATTTTTGAAGCAATTTCAAATAAAGACAACGAAGCCAAATTGGCTTCACTTAAGCAAAAGATAAGAGAATTATGTATAAAATTCCCAATTTATAAAAAATAAGTTTTACATTTTAAATTATAAAATATGTGATTAGATAATTTAGATGATTTGGATTCTTGAGAGGTTTCGGCACAAACCAGGGAAACCTCGGAGCAACAAAAAGAGAAAAAGGATAGTTATAAAAAATGACTAGCCTGAATTCAGAGAACCCAAAAAGATGAAAAGAAAGCTAAAAAAGACGAAGATTTTTTATTTTTGATTATTTCAAAAATTTTAGAAGATAAAAAATACGATATTTTATTACCTTTTATCGTTGAGCTTCTTGAAATTGGCACTCCTTCAAATTTTATTTTATGAGGATTATCGCTAGTATATGAGCCAGCAGTTGAGATTATCAGAAATAATTATTCCGGAAAAGAATGACTTATATTAACAAATTCAAATTCCCCTCTACCTCCGGGAGAGGAGTCAGGGGTGAGGGATAATAAACTAACTTTTGATTATCAAAAAACAAGTGAATTAATAGAATTTAGTGAAGAAAATTTGGATAAAATACTAAGAAATAGAATTAATGAGTGGATTGAGGATATTTACAAAGTTGTTTCAAATGATCCATCTACAATAATTTCAAATAGATTTTTATCGCTCACCTCAGATAAAGAAAAAATAAAATTTATAAATTTCCTATCTTCACTTCTTACATTTTTCTTCTACGATCTAAATATTGTAATTCAAAAAAATACAGCCTTTAATTACTCTGAATTTATATTGTGAGAGATTATTAAAAAAGTTAGTAGATTAGAACTTGAGGAGATATAGAAAAAAATCTTTTGACAAAAACTAAAAAATAAATATATTCTACCTACCATTTGGTAGGTTTTTTATTGTTTTGAAATCCAAAAATATCTAAATATAGCCTTTAATTAAAGAAAATATGCTTGAGAAATTTGCAAAATTTTTCTTGGAAAATGAGAAGATAACAATAGTTTTAATTAGTATTATCACTTTTTTTGGAATTTGAGCCTATATTATGCTGCCAAAGCAGTATAATCCTTCAATTGTGGCTCCGGCATTTAATATTACTATTCCTATTAATGGATATTCGAGTTATGATGCGAGTCAATTTGTGGCGAGAAATATTGAAAATAAAATAAAAGAACTTGAATGAGTTGACAAAATTTTATCTTATGCAAGTGATAATTTTACATCTGTAATGGTGAGTTTTAAGGTGTGAATTCCGCAAGAAATTGCCAAGACTAGACTTTATGATAAGATGTATGGGAATTATGATCTAAGGCCTTTTGAAGTAACTGAGATAAATATTAAATCAATAGACCCCGAAGAGTTACCTCAATTAAGCATTGCTCTGACTTATAGTGGACAAGATTTATGAGAAAAAGAAACTTGAATTTATCTAAAAAGTATTGCAAATCATATTAAGGAGGAATTAAAACAAATCCCAAATACAACAGCAATTGATATAATTTGAGGTTATGAAAATAATATAAGTATTGAATTAAATAAAGAAAAAATTGAAAGTTTCTGACTTGATATTGGACAAGTTGTGTCCATTATTAAATCAAGTTTTGTTCATAAAACAGTATGAAATCTAGAAAATGACACCAAAACAACACTGCTTCTAGATTCAAATCTTAATTCTATAAAAGAGCTCGAGGAACTTCTAATATACAATAATTCTTGAGCAAAAATCTATCTTCGTGATATTTCAAAAATATATTCTGGCCCAATTAATATTAATTCTTACTTCTCTTATTCAGATAAATCTAACTCTAAAACTTCGGTGTTTTTGTGAATAGCAAAGCAAAAATGAACTAACGCAGTAGTTGTAGTAGAAGATATTTTAAGTAAAATCGAAGAATTAAAAAAAGAATTACCAAAAAATGTAGAAATAAATGTAATTCAAGATGAATGAGAAACTGCTCGTCATGCGACTAATGAGCTTACTTTTCATCTTTTTGTAAGTATTTTAGTGGTTCTTGTAATACTAATAATTTTCCTTGGATTTAAAAATGCACTAAATGCAGCTTTTTGTATACCAATGGTTCTTTGAATTGTATTTATTGTATGATTTATTTTTGGACTTGATATTAATAGAATAACGCTCTTTGCTCTTATTTTATCTCTTTGAATACTTGTTGATGATTCAATAGTTGTGGTAGAAAATAATGCGAGACATTTGAGCATGATGAACAAAACCGGGAAAACTAAAAATGAAGCACTGCTAGATAGCGTGAAAGAGGTTGGAGTAAGTGTAGTTATGTCTACTATTACGAGAGTTATGTCTTTCGTGGCGATGTTTGCTGTAACTGGAATGATGTGAGATTATATGAAACCCATTCCTATTTTTGCCTCAATAGCACTCATTGCATCGCTATTTATTGCATTTAGTATTAATCCATTTTTGGCTTCAAAATTTTGCTGGTCTAATAATTGTTCCACTCATGAAAGTGATAAAGAATCTCGCTTCATGCAAAAATATTGAAAAATAATCTGAAAATATATAGATGATACAGCTGAAACTTTAAAATCTAGAAAAAAACTTAAATTTATTTTTTGGATTTCACTTTTTTTAATAATAATATTGCCAATCACTACTGGTATATTTAAGGCTCGTATGCTCCCAAAAGCCGATAAAAATCAGGTTTATATTTGGATAGATTCACCTCGTGATTTGAGTGTAGAAAAAACCAAAGAAATAGAAAAAAGTATGTCAGACTTTCTATTATGAAAAATTAAAAATAGATTCCTGCCTTCGCAGGAATGACAGAGCGGGGCGCAGGAATTACCAGAAGAATTAAATATTGTAGAAAATGTAAGCTCGACAACATGAGAGAGATTTTTATGAGATTTTGCGAATCTATTTAGGTGAGGAGGAAATCGTATGATGCCAAATCAAATAAGCTCTAGAATTAACTTAAAGGATTCTAAATGAAGAGATATAACATCAGAGGAGTATACAATAAAAATTCGTCCACTTTTAAAAAATTATCTGTATTCTCTGTATCCTGATATAAAATTTAGATTGCTTGAGGATCCTCCAGGACCGCCAACTATGGCAACATTCCAGATAAAAGTAAAATGACAAGAAGATCTAACTTTTGATGAACTTACTTTTTTTGCTCAAGATGTAGAAAAAGTCGTTAGGAAAATTGAAAAAGAGGAAAAATTAGTGGATTTAACAGATACAATATCAAGCGCTTACAAGAAGATTGAAATTAACTTAAATGATGATTATGTAAATGAGAGATGACTTAATGCAAACCAAATCTATCAGACAATTTGAGCACTATATAATACGGCGCAAATGTCATTTGTTCATACGAAATGAAGAAGTATTGAACCAACTGAAATTGTTGTTTGATTTAACAAAAAAGACAATTCAAGTATTGATTTTTTGAGCAATATTTATTTTACAAATCCAAAATGAGAAAAGGTTCGTCTTGATGAAATAGCAATGTTGAAGACGGATTTTGCTTCACCAGAGATTTATACAGAGTGAAGAAGTACAACAATTCATATTTATTCTGAGATTTGAAATAATTCTGTAGTTTATCCAGTTTTAAAACTCTATGATTTATTTTGAAGTAAGGAATTTGAGAGCTTAGGTTACAAAAAAATATCATCATCTCCTTATAAAATAGAATTTCTTAATACAAAAAACAATAAGAAATACAGAGTTGAATGGTGATGAGAATGGGAAATTACAATGGACACTTTCCGTGACCTTGGAATTGCGATGATAATGTCACTTCTTGCTATTTATTTTCTTATAGTTACCCAATTTAAAAGTTTTAGAGTTGGTTGAATAGTTATGACTACATTTTTGCTTTCATTCTTTGGAATATTTCCAGGATTTAGTATTTTGTATTTAATAAGTTGAGAATATTTTACGGCAACAGCTATGATTTGAGCGATTGCGCTTGGTTGAATAGTAGTTTGAAATGCAATAATATTAATTGATTACATTGAGCAATTAGTAAAAGAGGGAAAATGACTAAGTTACGCTGTAATTGAGGGCTCTAAAAAAAGATTTGTACCAGTATTACTTACCAGTATCGCGGCAGTTTTCGGTAGTTTTATAATTACAACTGACCCTGTTTGGAGCGGACTTGCTTGGGCAATAATTACGGGATTATCGGCTTCAGCTGTGCTTACTTTGTTTTTCATCCCAATATTTTATTTTGATTATCTAGCGAAATATTACCGCACTGAATCTAAAAATATTCAAATGGAAAATATCTTGAAAAACAAGAAAGACACATTCGACTCCACCTCGTTTCGCTCAGTGTGACGATAGTTTAACTTTTTAATAAATTAATATGACAAATAATATTACAGAAAAAATAGAATCTCTTTTTTGGGAAAATACATTCAGTGATGTATCTATGGATGATGTAGCTTTATCACTCGGTATGAAAAAGGCATCTCTTTATTACCATTTTCCCTCAAAAGAGGCAATGTTAGTTGAGGTTATAAATTATTCTTATGATAAATATAGGGCTTATTTAATAGATTTATTTGAGAAAGATAAAATAGAAGAGATTGTAACGGGGCTTATTACTTATTCGATAAAAGAGAAAAATTTATTCTCTATAATAAGTCAAAAATGATACTGTAAAATAGACGAAATAAAAAAAATTATAGAACAAAAAAACGCCGAACTAACTTATATTTTCAATACTTATTTTGAGCAAAAATATAAACTAAATAAAGAAAAATTAATTTTACTTCAAGGGACAATTTGAGATTTATCAAAAAGATCATGTCTCTTTGATTGCAAGGAAATGGATATAAAAAAAATAACAGATGAAATCATTACTTTATTTTTTAACAATAAATAATTATGCATAGCGAAACAAATGCCCTTGGGGTGAAAAAAATATTAATTTCCATACTCTTAATATCAGGAATATTACTGACAAGTTGCGGAACGCAAGAAATAGCTGAGAAGAAAAATTATCAAACTTACGATGTAAAAATTTGAAGTCTGTCTTCTTCAGATTCTATTTTGTCTACAATAGAGTGACTTAATACAACTTCGTTAAGCTTTAAAGCTCCTGGTAAAATCGCTCAAATTTACGTAAAAACTGGAGATAAAGTAAAATCGGGTGATATTTTGGCAACTCTTTGAAATGAGGAATGAAATATAACTTACGCCTGATTATTGAATATAATGTCCTCAATTGACTCAATGTGATATGACACAAATAATATAAAAGAGGCAGTAAATAGTCTATACGACCAAAGATTAAATTTATTGCAAGATAGTTATTCAAAATCTCTAATTGCTACACAAATGGCACAAAAAGATTTAGATTTAGCAAAAAAGACATTAATAGACAGTAATTCTATGTTTTCTGGAAGCATCTTGTCTACAAATCAAAAAATTGTTCAAGCTCAAAATGCCTTAAAGATGGCACAAAACAACTTAAATAATAGTAAGAAATTATTAGAAAATGAAAAAGAAAATATTGAAAAAAATTCTTTAAATGCCCTTTCTAATGCTTATATAATAGCAAGAAATTCTCTTGATTATACTGATGAATTACTAGGAGTAACTGATATGAGCAGAAATAAAAATGATAGTTATGAAATGTATCTTGGAGCAAAAAATACCTCACTAAAAACAAAAGCCGAAAATACTTTTAGAGAATTTAGTACAAAATATAACGATACATATAATTATTATCAGACAAACATTTCTTGAAAATCAAATATACCAGAAAATAAAATTGTTTTGGCTCTACAAAAAGCTCTTGATACTCTGGAAAACTTAAGAATTTTACTTCATGATTCAAAAGATGTTTTAGATAATAGTATAAGTTCATCTAGTTTTCCAGATGCCACCCTAAATTGAATGAAATCTCAAATTTCAACTCTAATTGCAAATCTAGAACAAGCTATTTTGTCTCCAAGCTCACTTTGAATGGTTTGAGTTAAATGAAGCATTGAGGCTATGAACAGTTTTTGAAAAAATTATGATTTAAAAATGAAACAATTAGAAGATGCTCTAGATATTGCTACTCAAGATGTAGAAATGGCAAAAACAGGACTTGATATTAGTAAAAGTGATATTTCAAAAAATAAAGAAGCACTTGCTACTAATGTAAAAATTAAAGAAGATCAACTTAATTTGTCACGTATTTGAGAGTGAGAGGTTTTAAAAAATATAGAATTAGTTAAAAATGAAAGAACAAGTAAACTAGCTGAAATTAATGCAAAAACTTCTGAAATTAATTCAAAAAAATCAGAAACTTCTATGAATACAAACCTGGCTGCAAATAGCATGGAATCAGGAATTATAAGATCTCCATTTGATGGAATTGTAACTTCTAAAATGATGGATATTGGGACCACAGTTTGAGCAGGTACTCCTGTTATTTGAATATCATCTCTTGATAAAAAATTAGTTAAAACTTATATCGATAATTCTAAATATAAACTCAATGTTTGAAATAAAATAAAACTTAGAAATTCAAAAGATTTTAAAGAATATGATGCTACAATTAAGTTAGTTGATGTAATGCAGAACTTGAATAATAAGAAAAATTATACAGAAATAGAAGTAACTTCTATTGAATTAAATATTTGAGATAGAGTGACCGTATTGCTTAGTGAAGAAAAAGATAATAAATCTCTTATAATAATTCCAACAAAGGCTATAATTTACAAATATAGCCAACCCGGAGTATTTATCTTAGAGAATAATACAGCAAAATTTAAACTAATAGAAATCACAGGCTCAGACGAGACTTTCAGCTCTGTGAATTGATTAAAAGTTTGAGATAAAATAATAACTGATGGGAAAGATAATATTTTAGACTGAGAG
>AMFJ01026263.1_pt1 | contig 24119 bp, 11 predicted proteins | sample 427208 | NCBI WGS metagenome assembly AMFJ01 (sample SAMN02954298, study PRJNA114691) | groundwater metagenome | biome: aquatic; feature: subsurface aquifer; material: sediment; isolation source: subsurface aquifer sediment | place: USA: Rifle, CO | collected 2008-08 | reverse complement strand
CGCGATTCCATTATCGCGCCAATTGAAGTGGCGCGCAATTGTTTTATTAAGATTTTTAATAAAAATTCTCAAGCCGCAACATTGAATAAGGTATCTGTGTTCCATGACATTATCAAAAACTGTCATAGGGATTTTACAGCGGTGTAAAATGGTCTGATCATCCCGATCACCGCGCAGAAAATAATCCAACAAAAACACACCACCCACATTGGCACGCCGAATGCATGGTAGAGAGGTGTGTGTGAGATAAAATGCAAAGGCGCTGATGGCGCTGATGAAGTACCTGATGAAGTACCTGGCAGCATTGCTTTTTTTGGCACCATTGCTTTTTTCTAAAAGCACAGCAGAGTTCCACGGGCTTGCCCGTGGGCATCCATTATCAATGATTTGCTGTCAAAAAAAATCAAATTAAATCGTCCAAAAAAGCCGAAAAAATGACCTTTTTTGAAAAAAGCTCCCCAAAAATGATAGCGCATATTATGGGGTTGTGTCACTTGCGGAAAAAAGGCGCGGATTTACACAACTTGCCTGTAGTTTTGACGATAACTTAGTCAGAGGTATTTGTATGGGTTTGGAATTTTTACTAGCACTCGCCGCTGGCTGTTCGGATTATCAGCTCTACTATATCAGAGATGAATTGTCCGTCGGTACACCTGTTGGAAAACAGGAAGTAGTTTCAGAGTGTAAAATGCCTCTCGATAAAGTTCTGTGTGAGGGGGATGCAGCATGCGAAGATTCATGGGCTCAAGCTGGTGATGCATTTACTGAAGCTCAAAAGGTTGTTGTTGAATTTGCTGGCTATAGTCTTGATGAATATGATTCAGGAGAAGCTCCGATTACTCTTTATACATTATCGACTTCAGATTCTGGTTGGGCAAAAGGAGCAGACGATCTTGAATATTCTGACATGCAAATTTCAATGGCAGACAATACCAGTGTTTTTGAAGATCCAATCAATATCAGTCCCGATAACAATCTTTCTCGGACACGATGCGAAGCTTATGAAGATGAATATGGGACGTTGGTCCGATCGATCAAAGTCTACGTCGCACAACCAGAGTTCTCGGTATCAGTTGCAGGAGCAGATCCTGTTATAAGCCACCAGGTTTTTAAGGCCTCATTTGAAACAAACAATTGGTTTGATGATATCGAGATTACAGGCCAGTCTTTGCAGTGGTGTGCGGGAGATGAAACTGTTAGCTGCAGTTGCGGTCAGGCGGACATTGAATATCAAGATGCAACTTACTCACAATCTACTGCTTATGTTGAGCTGGCGGGCATTGTTACGAATTCAAATGACATAGCTGATGCTCTTTCCCAAGATACTATTACTGATGACCGTTCTTACGGACTTTATTATTTAGAGTAATTGCACTCAAAAAAAGTCGCAAAGGAGATACAATGTTTGCTACATTATTGGCCTTAGCCTGCGCGGTCGTGGAAACAGAAAACCCGCTATCGCTCACTGTTACCGATGAGGACCGTGAAACTGTCGTTGAAGGCACTCAAGATGTGCCCTACGAAGCCTTTCAACACAACGATACTTTCACAATCAACCGGGGTTGCGTACGCCCTGTCGCCCTTGAGGTCGAAGCTTCGAGCGACGATCCCAGGCAAATTCTTGATGTGCGCGCCTACGTCGCCACAGGAAATGATGCCGAAAACCCCAGAGAGCAAGGTTATAGTGTGTTAATTGATGGCCTAGTAAATTATGGCTACACCGATATTTTGGATGACGGCACTTACCTTTGGGAAATCCGTAACCCGTATTTTTCACGAACCGTTGATGACGAGGGCAATGAGGAGTCCAACACGTGGTCGTTTGAGTTTGACCCGACCAGCAGCGACTTTCAACCCATCAACGTACATAATTGGACTGCCCAGGTATTCATTCGCGCCCAAGATCAGTACCGAGAGGATATCTACAACGAAGTGCACAAAGACACCGTGTACTCGGATTATTTTGCCATGGAACTCAAAAACGATGAGAGTCTGAAATGCCCATAGAAATTATGGATGACATCGTTCCTGTTAAGGGGCGAATTTTGTGTTCGCCCATGTTGCATAGCGATAGGGGTCAGCGATAGGGGTATTATTACATAGAAACAGCCTGTGCTGCCAACGGCAGAACCATTGGCGAAATGCCGGATGATTGCAAAAACATATCTGCCGATTTCATTTTGGTGTGAGTGAGTGAGGTGCTGTGTTAGGTTGTGCAGAGTCTAATATCCCAAACACCCAAAAAAATCTGCATCACTAAGATGTTTAAGAGTAAAATTGCCCCGGTGGCCCGATAGACCGTAACATTTGCCATCAATCTCTACAGCGCGCGGATATTCCCCCCAGGTAGAATGAAGTTTGTCCAGTTTTTCCAAAAGTTTTGAATCCGAGTTGATCTTGATCTGTGCACTTTCAAGATTCGATCTGATCTGGCTAAATTCCTGATCAACAATATCTTGCCGTTTTTCGGGATGCAACATGATCTCGCCAAGGCGCATGATGCCAATTCCGTTTGAGCTGACGTCGGTATCATCAAGTCCGGAAATGCCCGTAACGGCTTCAATGGCTTTCATGACTTTGTCAGCACCTGATTTTACAGAGCGGATGTCATTATTATCTTCTATTGCGGAAAGTATCTTGCCAGCTTTGCCCATAGGCAAAGCATCAATGATCAGTTTAATGGCCTCATCATTTACCATGTTTGATAGTCTGTCTTTTTTTTGTTGATCCAGGTCGTCAATTTGAGCCTGGCTCAGTATTTGAACCTCTTTTGAACCATCTGGTAGCACCCTGATGGCGGGACCATTATCGTAATTGTCAGGGACAAATAACTGGGTTGGGTCATTAAGAGGGATTGTATAGGTTTTCCCGTCTTTGGTAATGATCAGGTTTGTCTTTAATGTTTTGGGATCAGTCACTGATGTGACGGAGTTGGATGGTAAGGAGGAGGAAGTGGAAGAAGAAGAAGAAGAAGATGATGATGATGATGATGAACTCGATGTTGGTGACGTTGAGCTCGGTCTCTTGTCTCTTTCCCACAGTTCATGATCTTTTTCAGCCAACTCACGGTCACAATTACCACGGCATGCGCGCAGGGTATTTTCCATTTCCTGCTGATACGGTGTTAGTTGAGTTGTTCCACCAGAATCGGTTTCGTCAATTTCCTCTTTTACCGTATCACCCCTATCAAGTGGACTTTGTTCGACGTGTTCGGTTGGTTCCTCGACTTCATTGTCAGTATTATCGTTTGATGACGTATCCGGTTTGTTTGCCCTTTCTTGTAGTGTCCTAGCCCTTTGGGTTGCTTCGTCTTCATCTATTTCATCGGCATAGGCACTACCCGGTGCGAAGAGCCAGTAAATGGGGTTGAGCTTGATCACAAATTCCAATCCTTCAAATACAGTTGAGGTGACATTTTTGATGAATTGGTCTGTTGGTGAACGAGTGTCCTCAGCAACACAATTCTGGTCCTCGCAAACTACAGAGAGCTGATCTGCCACGGTATTAATGCTTTGTAGATGTGTATCCATAATATCCTCCTGTAATAAGGGTCTGCCATGGTAAACAGCAAACGCTGTGCCAATAAGAATGAAATAATTGTTGTTGATTCTATTGCGTGTTCTTGAATGCGGTCTTTGGAACGACGCTAAGTGTTAAGCGTAATTAACATAATCAGTTAAACCAGGTTAACAGATGACCCGACATCAATAACCAGCTCGCTGATAGGGTGCTGTTATATTGATACAAATTATTTTGCGTTGTTGGCACGCAGAATGCGTAGGTTGTTAAAGGAGGGGCTTTAATGAAAAGTGAAAGGAGAAATATATGTCGCAAATTACGTCTGTGTGTATTGATGCTCCTGGAGGGCCTGCGGAGGGCGTGTGTCTGGCCCCTTCATCAGCTGATAACCAGTGTGAGGATGAGCGCATTGCCACGATAAATGACGAGGAGGCTATGGTAACGTCGGAAGATGCGATGCGCACGACTCATTCTTTGCCGTCCAGAATCATGTCGACACTGTTCTCCATTACACCTTTGGGGTGGTTGTTATCTCCATCACAGGCACAGGCGGCGACAATTCAAGTCAGGGAAAAATCGGGATCGCGATGTTATGCCGATTATCGAGAAAGTTCACAAAAACCTGTGATATCATTTATTAGAGTATTCTATACCACAGGGCAGAGAGTGCCTGGTTCATACGATGTGCTATACTGTGCCAGTGCCGAACCCTTGGGAAACAGGGCATGCGAGGAATTGGTTGACTCTGCGGGACTGTATGTTGAACGTGAACAACGTGAATGGAATAATATTTCCATACGCGACGGGATTTGGGAGGTGCAGGCCACTCAGATCAGTGCTTGTGTTGCAGAAACAGGGCTCGCCAGTTTTGGTGTACATACCGTCCCTTTGGAACAAGTGAACCCTGCAATCAGACAATACTCAAACGTCATGAGAGAAGGTGGGGTAGTCAATATGATGTTTGTTGCCGATCAATCTACTCGAGAACCACAGACAGAATGGGAAGAATTTAAAGAGGGGATGTTTCTAGTGAGTTCCGGGAGAATATTGGAGGAAGTCGCTGAGCCGACATTGGACAACTATCGTAGAGAGTCGCATCGTATCATAGAAGAGATGATGAGAAATGAGCGGGAAGGTGATTGGCCGAGAGCCCCAAGAGAAATATTACCATCGAGTTTCGGGTTGAAGGAAGTGTTTCCAAAAGCCCCAGGATAAAAAAGGAGGTGTGTATGGGTGAAATGACATTGGCAAAGCTTTCAATAGCAGAAAACCGTGATGAGCAACATGAACGTACTGATGTCCAAACGCCATCATCAACTGATTTTAGTTTTTCGGCTGATTCGCTCAATACATTGGTGCGCGTGTTTTATGCCCCGGCCAATAATAATTACATTTTGTTTGATTGTCGCGCGGCTACTCCTCTTGGATTGTATTATTGCGGTGAGGTCACAAAGGTCTTGGGTCGCAGATACGATCCGAGAACATGGGGTTCTTATGCCAGAGATGAAATCTGGTCTGCTAATCTCACATGCGTGCGACAAACAGAGGGTCGTGATCAGATCAGCATCACAAAGGGAGATGAACGATTCACAACCGTCCGACAGTGTGATTCTGCGGCATGCAAGGGTGCGGCGTTGCGGTCGGGGCTCGCGATTTCACTCGAGAAATACATTGCCGAAGATGCGATCGATCCCTGCCGCACTCTTGGCCCTGATTTGGTGAGTGAAGAGGCATTGTTGGGACAACTTGCAAAATAGGAGGGGACGATGGCAACCGCAGTATCAACATACGATCATAGATCGGTACAGGAGGTCATGGATACGTTACTCGATTATTCATTTCTCGAAATTCTTTCGCGGAGGAGCCGTGGTGTCACCAGGGATGAAAGAACTGAGAAGAAAGGTGCGATTAATGATTACGGTTTAGGCAATCAATCTCGTTGTGATTGTCGCCTCTATGCCGCACCAAATGTGTATGGAACACCAACAGAACATAGCTCAAATGGCGCAGAGCGAGCTGGTTGTGCCTGTGATTTGTATGTCCCAGATTCCGGGAAAATGTCCCTAGAAGAAAAAGTGCTTCTTATTGGCTTAGGGGTTGGCCCATTCATGGAAAACTGGAGAACAGTTACTATAGAAAACCAAACAGAGACTCACCACACGCGGGATTCATACACTTTTGCAGATCATCCAACAAAGATTTTGTCTCTGGTGAAAACGAACGTCATCAACAGTCGTGAGATAACTCGCGAGCAAGAAATATTCATAAGAACACCGATGCGTCATTGCGAGAATTTTCCCGACGAAAATGGACACATGACTTGCGACGTGGTCTCAGAATACCAAACAGCTGTGGATGTGAGCGCAAAACACAGCAAGATGGTTGAATTCACATTCAATGCCAGAGGCTCTGCTGAGACGTGTCGGTTGCGATTGACCAAGGATGACGATTCAGCCAATACTTATCCCAATTATCAATGTGGCTCAATGTCGCTGGACACAGCCCTTAAGGGGATTTTTGAATTCTTGGATTTGTCCTAATACCCCAAACACCCAAAAAATTCGCATCATCAAGATGTTACTGTCATAGGGATTTTACAGCGGTGTAAAATGGTCTGACCATCCCGATCGCCGCGCAGAAAATAATCCAACAAAAACACACGCAACAGCGTTGGCACGCCGAATGCATTATGGAGAGGTGTGTGCATTTAATACAAGAGGAGAACTTATGACCGTTGAATCAAATTATTTGAATCAATTCAATTCTGATTTGTCATATTCGATAAACGAAGAAATCTTGGAGTGTGTTGATGAAGACGCAACACCGGCAGCGGATGATGTGTGCGAAGATATTTCGGCTGATGAGGGCTTTGCGCCAGCAGATACGTATGTGAGTGCAAATAACTCGGATTCGTACTCAGACAGCGTTTTGCATTATGGAATTCAGGCGTTGCAATGGATCTTTTCACCAGTGTTGCCGCGTGTGGCGTATGCGGGAGGGTCCCCTTCTGGCTCTATTGAAATAAAATACCAGGAATACAAGGATGCTCTACGCAAACTCGAAGAAACAATTTATCAATGTAATCCAAATCGAAATTTGTCTCCCAGTGAGAGCAAAAAAATACAAACAGCCATTCAAGCCGTGAATCAAAAAATTCGTGAATTAAACGATGAGGTGATAAAAAAGTCTGCACGAGCTCCTAAACAGGTTAGTGAGGAGCTTCAGAGAATTGGTGGCGATTTTGTGAGCCAAAACTCCAAAATCAAGGACATCACCTATAATTTATTGCCAAAACAGCAGGGGATTCAACCTGACATGTATAACTCAATGGAAGGGGCGATGGAAAATCTTTCTGTCACTGCAGGCGCCCTTCAAGAGCAACTTAACAATACGGTCTATTTGGAATCACTGGTTGTGAGCGACGAACAAAAGACATCCGCGTACAGAGATATTATCGCAAAATCCGTAGTTGCTGAGCCAGGAGGCCTTCTTGTTGTTCCCGATTTAGGACCGTCAATTAGGCAATCGACGGGAGAATCTCAGCCTATTCTTAATCAATCCCAACAAAACGATTTGGAATATTTGCGACAAAGGCAGATTGATAATCACATATCTGACGAAGTGGTCAGATCGATTTTGGGTTTTGTTCCAGTGGCTGGAAACCTGACAAAAATTCTTGATATGGTCGATATAGCAGAAAAAATTCAGGACAAAAAAAAAAGAGAATCTGCAATTGCGGAGATCGGCAAGTTCATAGCGGGCCTTCCAGAAAAAACAGGGAATGCCACGATTGTATTCGATGCCGTGCATATCTATGAAGACCTGAGGAATTTTGACAAAGTTAAAACTGAGGTCAATGAAAATATTGATAATATGACTCGGCAAATGGAAATAGCGCAAGCCAATGTCGACAATGATCCAACAGCCGTAAATATTGCACGTCTTGGTGGCCCTAATGCACAGTTTTGTCCTAATACAGGTAGCTGTTATTATATTCAATATGATGAAAAAAGTCGCAAATTCAATTTAAGACTCACATTACCGCAGAACCAAGAGAAGACTTCTTCTGGTGGTTCAAACCAACCTCCGCAAGACCAGGCCCCAACGACAACCAATTCAGAAACTAATACGCAGAGACCTTCAAACCAAACAGAACCTGTGAAGACGCCATCAAATGAAGAACAGGCAAATATCAATGAAGTCAATCGGATGGGTGATGAGGCGCAGGGAAACGAGACAGAAGGGGGAGGTGAAAAGGAAGATGAATTCGATTTGTCAGATGAAAAGAATGCAACACCTAATGATGGTTATGGGGATGATCTCGAACGAGACATAAACAGAGATCCGGATGACTACAAAGAAAAGAGAAAGAAGGAAATTGGGCCAGCGGATAAGTCTGGAGAGAACCAATCAAATCAAAAAGGTGATCACGTACAAACGGGTTCTTCTACAGCGGATGGCGCAGGGACGCTAGTGGAGGCAGAAATTGTGTTACAGACAGATGCGGATGGAAAACAGAAAATCAAAGATTGTAAAGCCCCGGGATACATTGGCAGGGCGCTAAGCGAAGAACTTATTGAGAAATACGTGTTTATTCCAGAAGCTGACAAAAAAGAAGGGGTACAAAAAATGAAGATAACATTTGATATTAATCAGCTGGAAAGTGTGTCTCCTAAGGATATTGCTGAACAAACTGATAATGTACCCGGCTCAACACACGAAGTTCCCGGTACCAATTTGGGAGATAAAATAAAAAAAAATGCAGATGAAATGAAAAAAGAAGATGAAAGAATAGCCAAAGAAAAAGCGGATAGAGAAGCGGCAGAGGCAAAAGAAAAAGCCAAGGGTGGTGGTGGGTATCACGGTGATGCGTGTCATAATCCAGATTTGACGGACGAGCAGAAACCAGAACGTTGCAGAAATGGTGGTGGGGATGGTTCCCCGGGACATACATTGACTCCTGAAGAGAATCAAGAAGCCGAAGAGTTGGAGAATAAGCTTAACGAGACTATAAATGAAAATACAGGAGGCTCGCCGACGCCCACTCCTGGCAATGAGGATGAGCCAAATAGCGAATCAACAGAGGAATGAAGACATCATTATTCACCGGAGGATAGGAATAGGTGCTGTATGGTTGAATATAGTCAAAATAATACTGGTATTTCTTCTTGGCGAAAAAATGATTTGTTTTCTGAAGCATGCCAAACTGCACCTCAAGAGCTTGCCACTGGATTCTCTGTCGATGATGGCATTGTCGATAACTACGAAACTGTTTCAGAATCAGCATCGGTAACTGCTGATGTGCCGTCTTTGGCCAGTGGCGTTGTGACAAATTCTGAAGCGTATATGTTGCTGGATATCTTTATTCAGAATTTAGCTTTTGCTCATCGTCAAACTATTGATCACGCAGAGTCAATCGTTCTTTCGTATGATTCAGCATACCCACTGATTACAGGCTTATCGAACGATTCACGCGTAAATACCCCCTTAAGACAGCGCCTGCCGAAAGATAACTATCGTATTATGCAGACCATCGTAAGGTCTTTGAATCATCCTGACGATCTGATGCCATTGGCAATGACTTTACGCGAAGTTTTGAAACCTCTGTTTAAGGATGTTGTAGACACACTGGAATCCTTTGATGCCATGGCCGATCTGAGCAAAATGGATGAAAATAAAAATGGGCTTTATAAAAAGGCAGGCTATCTACTCCGTCTGCTAAATCAGGGTTTGTTTGTCTTTGGTGAACTTGCCAAAGGCAACACCGAACAGCAATCGGCCGGGCCAAACGCAAGTTTCTTGCGCGAAGCAGTTCTTAAACTCAATCAGATAGCGACGCAATATCTGCCTGTTAACACGATAATATCACCAGTGATTGAAATGGCTGTTGCTTCGTTCACGGGAGGTGGTGACGAAAGTGGTGAAAAAGCAAAAGAATTTTATAGACGGTACCAAAATGGAGATCAGGCAGTCATTGATGACCTTATGCTTTCAGCAGAAGTGAAGGCTAAACTCAAAAAATATCAGACCCGTTATAATGTTGTGAGTGAAGTCATTGCGGCAAAAGATCATGCAAAAAGAGATGATGTGTTGTGGTTGCGTAAACTTTGCTCTGAAGACAGAGTCAAAGAGGCTCAGGAATTCCGTATGATCTGGTCGGACCCTACAACCGAACGTTATGAAGACTGTCGTGAACTGGTCGAAGAATTGTATTTTCACGCAATATGCGAGCCTTATAATGTTAAGGAGGAATATCTTATAACTCTTCAGATGGGCAAGCCCATCCTTAAATCAGACTCAGCTATTAATGAGGCTCATTATGTTAGAAAAAACATTTTGAATGATAATGCCAAATCAAACAACGCTGAGACTGTGGGTGTGATTTCCTATGGTCTGCTGAGCAAAAAATTTCCGCGCGGTGAAAGGTATTATGGCCCTTATTTAGTGGACGAGACCAATGTGGGGGCTGGAATGTTGATGGACAAAATCACACAATCCTATGCAAGATTAACCGAAACTTATGTGAAAGATAATCGCAGACGAACAAAAGCGGACGAAGAATTGTTCTTTACTTATGCTTGCCAAGCCTATTGGAACATCATCAACAGATCTGATCCCAAAATTGTGACTAGCAATGCCGCCAGAATCAGGGGGCTTTATCAAAAAGCGGGTGCTTCCACCAATATGAGAGCGGAGTTGTTCAAGGTGTATCTTCAATCCACGTTGTTTATCAATTCAGAAGAGGAAGCCGCTGCCGGATGCGATTTAATAAAAGCGAGCTTTGATCCAGATATTCTTGATTCACTTATTGTGCCACTTAGTGATCCCAAGAATGATGGAGAAAAGGCAGCACAAAAGAAAATTTATGATGTGCGTGGGGCTGAGACAAATAAAATCCACGCCTACCTGGCATTGAGCAATAATCTTAGCGAGGCCAAATGTGGTATTGAGGCCGCGTATTTACGAATAATGTTTGGTGATTATGTTGATGGGGGGGGCACTTGGTATGAAGACAGCTCTCCACATCATGACATGTTTTTTCCTGTCTATCGGTATTACCTCACAAAACTTAATCCTCTGGATGCAGCTGTTGAGGCAAAGGCACATAATGAGATTATTATCAGTTATGCAAACCAGGCCCATATGAACTTCAATGATGCGCTGTCGGCGTATCAGGAAACACTGAATCGAATGATTGGCTATGAACGAGCAAAAATATCAGATGGTGAAATGGTCACACTGCAAGAAAATATAAATCAGCAAGCCTCTTTTATCAGAACCAATTTGATTGCCAACCAAGAGCTAAAAATCAAAAGAGAGGGATTTGCTCTTTATGCCATTTTGGCAAAGCTTGTTTCGCAAGATGAGGCCAGGCAGGCAGGTGCTTTTTTTAGGGAGGAGATTGTTCAGGGATCCTGTTTCGACAAGACCTGCGCAGTGCCAGTGTATCAGGATCTGGCAGATAAGCTTGAGCCAGCGGAGATCTATGAAGGAATCAAGGTCATCAGACAGGAAATATTTGCCGTCCCAACGCCCGACTTGAGAAGTAAATTGCTTATTGCCTATGAGAACCTCTTTGAGAGGCTTCAACCCGGCGCTCAAAGTGGAGAGGTGGCCAATTTGAGGACTGTTTTGGGGCATCCCAACGGCATGATACGCAGGATGGCAAGAGATGTTTATTTGATATGCCTGGGCAACATGGATGACACACTCATGCAAGCCGAATCAAATCAACTTGTGCAGAACACCATGAAGGACAATCTCTACACAGCACAGGCCTCTTTAGATCTTTGTGAGGTCATGCTTGACAACATGACTGATGAGAACAGGGAGCAAATGGGTCTTGGATTGGTAGATGTGATTGGTGTGCGACACACAGAGCTGAGTCAGAGGATTTTTGCCTTGTTTGAAAAGACTGTGCAGGGACTGAGTGATGATAAGCTGGTTGCTATTGCGGACAGGTTAAGAATTAAGGTGATGAGTTCCCAAGGTGCTCCCGCACACAATCTCTGTCAGCTTTATGGCACTGTTTTTTTCATGCTCGATGCCAACGGACAGGAAGCAGAAGCTGTGAAACTGAGAGAGTGGTTTTTTATCCCCACATCAGAACAACGAAAAACCATCATTGAGACCTATGGGGCCTGGTTACTGACACTCGATGATGAGGCACTAAAACAGCAGGCAGAGGGCTTACGGTTGTCTCTGAACGAAGAGAATCAAGCCATTTGGAGTGCTATTGAAAACTGTTATAAAAAATTCTTGCTCCCGAAAATGTCGCAGGAAGGTCTTGGGAGGGATGCAGGCATCCTCAGAGAATTGGCAATGGATCTCGAGCAAAGTGAACTGGCACAAAACAGGGTCTTCGAATTGTATAGAAGTAGCTTGGCTCGTCTCGAAGGTTATTTTGCTTTGCAAGAAACAGAAGCGCTTAGAAGGATAATGCAAGCTCCCAAAAATGTACTGGTTCGTCAAAAAGTGAGAATTGCCTACGAAGATCTGGTTGGGCATTTTGATGCCAGCATGATCAATCAGGAAATGGGCTTGTTGAGAGAAACGCTATTTGGTGCCCCGACAAAGGACGTTCGCCTGCTAGGGGTTTATTTGTATGGTGTTTTATTGAGTCAGCAGAAAACGACGACCGAAGAAAAACAAAGAGGGCTGATTGCTTTGGAAATGTTAAGTCGAGATAGCGAAGGGCAGGTCAGACAGGAAGCCAACAGAGTATTGGCAGAAATCATGAAAGGATGAAAAAATGAGCACAACACCTTATGATGTTGACCAACACGCCTATTCAAACGAACAGGGCTATTATCCACAGAAAGATATATCGGTTCTCACAGCGGAATCACCAGAAATTGGAGACGCCTTGGCTGAGGTTGATCAGCAGAGTGAAGAGGATTGGGAGCAAGCGAGTGAAGTGAGTGCAGATTATGCAGAAGCCAAGGGGTACAGGAGTTCAACCAACATGGGGGACAAGCCCGTGCCAGGGGCCTTATTTGGCGATTTGTCCAAACTGTTCGAAAACACAATGGGCACCACAAAAAAAAATACACAGGATAAGATGCCTCAACAAGATGCTTACCGTGCTCAGGCTGTTACCGAAATTCGTGGCATGCTACAGGGGGCCATATTTTTGCATGAACCGAAACCTGACCAGGCGAGTGCACCAGAAATGCCCTTTGACCAGTTAATAAAACAATTCTTTGTTCAGCCGGATCAAGATAGCTCGTTGCTATTTTACCAAACTGTAAGTCCCTATGATTTTGATTCTGTGGAAACCAATTTTATTTTATCACGAGAACAAGAGGGCCTGACCAAAGAACTCATGAATCGTATTTCGGAATGTATGAGTGAATTGAATGGGGCTCAGCTTGAATCTCTGGAGATTTTACGGAATGATATTTTCGACATCCAGACGAAACCACACATCAACAACGCATATCAATTCTTTGGCAATTTAAGACAAACGACAGAAGAATTTCATACCTATCACTTGATTGATGACGGAGACTACGAACGGGCAAACACACTTTTGATGAAGCAAGTCACTGCCTATGAACGAGAAAAGACAAAGTTCGAAAAAGAGTCTAGAGATGATATTAAACAAAAATACGCACGGTATTTTGACAGGGCCAAGCTTGCTGGCGTGGAAGCCGTGCTATTTGCGGCCGCCCATGGCGTGTCTTTTAACGAATACCTCACAGTGCTCGAGAAGACGGCGGTGTCCGCTAATGTCGTTGGCTCGGATAGAAGCAAACTCTTTACAGAATTACTCAAGGAAAGACAAAGTTACGCTGATGATCTGGAAGCCTTTGAAACAGAGCATTGTGATAGTTATTATACACAAACGAAAACAATTTATTATGATTCAGCCCGTGTCCCTGAGAAAAAAGACATGGCGGCTTATATGAACTATCTGGATTGGTCATATCGATTAAAGTGGAGACAATTGATAAAAAAAACTGACCCTTACCCCGATAGCCTGACCACGGAAAATTACGACGGTGATTTGCCTGCTGATGCTCTGTGGCAGGGCAAACTTTTTGAAACAGAGGCAGAAAATAAATTATTCGAAATGCTGACAGGCGATGATGTTGATAATGAATATGGGTACGCAGGTTACGATTTGTACGCGCAGACACCTCTTAGGAATACTGATGGGAAAGCAATGTCGCGACAACCCCAGATCATGCCTGTTCGAGTTGTACTGACACAGGGTGACTCTGTCATCCCCCCTCCCGAGAATGCTGGTGCTGTTGTTGGAGATATGCAAAAGCAATATCAATTGTTTCAAACGGGTGCCGAGGATCTGATTTGGTCATATCAACATATTCCTGTTAGTACATTGACGGGAGAAAATCAGACAAATTCAAATAAAAACACGCAGTATGTTTCTGAGGCGACCATAAAAGACAGCATCGAAGGATTTTTAGATACTCTTGAGGATTTGGAAATCATGTTTTTACCCGAGAAAGAACGAATCGTAAAGATAAAGGAAAAAGAAGAACGAAAAAAGAAAGAAGAAGAAAATATTGCACAGATTGACCCCCCAAAAAAACCCATAATCAACATGCCTGAGGGAACAACAATCCTAACCAACCCGACGCGTGAAAGGATAATTCAATATGCAATGGAGGGTGTCGGCGTTGATAATTTTAAGGTTGCCGCTTGGAACCTAGAGTCTGCCGAGTTTCAACGGTCAAAGGAATTTAAAGCATTAGCCACCGATATTGCAGTGACAGAAAACAATACATTTCAGAGATATTCAGGGGGATCACTGAGCGTGAAGAAACAGATAGAGTCGCAACATCCTGAATATTTCAGGAACAAGCTTTCTTTTCTCATGAAGGGCGTGTTTGATTCCAGCTTGGGCATCATAAGCCATCCGCAGGATTTATATCATGCTCTGGCCGATCTCTATGCTTCGATAGACAGCATGATTGAAATCAATATTGAAGCACCAGAAATACCACAACCCGATGCCTCTACCGTTTGGTTGGAAAATGCCAAGGATAAGGTCATTGTCTTTAAGGATCAAAACCGTTTGCAAGAGGCATATGACTATTATTATTTCCAGGAAGCGCTTCGTAAGGGTGAGGTTGCCGCTCCCGAAGACGTGAGAATCGCCATCACGAAAAATATTTGGGCTGAAATTGTTCAATCCGCGGTATCAATCTTGAAAAATCATCAAGAGGCAATCAATCAAGCCCTCGATACGCATTTTCAAGTCGATACGGAAAAAAAGGAGACGATCAAACAAAGCTATCAGAATTGTTTGGCCTTATTGGAGTCAGCCGGGGATTATTTGCTTCCAAACCCATCTTTGACTAGTGTGAAAGAACACATTCAAAAAGTGCAAGCAGTCCTTGATCAGGCCCATGTGACCTTGGGACTCAAAAAGGATGTCGAGGTAGCCCTGTCTGAATGGGGTGCCTATCAAAAGGCAGTTCAGGAATCAAACGCAATGGAGTCATCTTTGGCCCTACCTGAGCTCATCGGCAAATCGTGGCAGGAATTCGTGAGTGGACAAAGCAACGCCAAGAGTTTTGTGGAAATTGCCCAGCCGGTTTTTTGTGATAGCGTTGCCAAGGATTGGCTGGCCGTGAGGTCTTTTGCGGACTTTTGGTATCAACGGTTGGGTTCCTTTGAGACTGAAGTATATCAACACATTTGGCCCAAAGATGCAAAGAGGTTTATTTACCGTTTAAGAGTTGCCCTGTACACTTTGGAGCTTGAATTACAAAGGGGCGAAGCTGCCAATCACCAGCCGTTGAACGACGGTGACGATAAAAACATGAATGACATTGCGGCAGTTGTGACTGTCGCGGTGGTGGATTTGGTTAAGACAATTCCCTGGGGCTGGCCAACTCCTGATGGGTATTCTCCCTTGTTTGGTACTGTCATTGACAAAGAATTCAAACCAGACGGCAGTTCCTTCATGACTCAGGAAGAATTTATTGAACTTATTGCGGGTGCTTCATTGGAGGGAACCCGAGAGGAAGAATCTTGGCGTCGGTTACAGAAATTTCTTGAAGATTATTATCCGTTTTTCTGCCCTTCTTTTACCTATAGCAACGAAACAAAGTATCCCATACGCTCCTACAGAAATCATGACGTCTACAATAGGCTTGTTTTGATCTTCAAATACATTGCTCAAAAAGCCAGAGCCAATTTGCTTACACTAGCAGATACAGACAGGGTACGTCAGTTGCGGTATGTGCGTGATTTGGCTAATCGGTTTGAATTCATCGTGCAGGATATTATGCAAAACAGGGCGCAGGAATCTTACTGGTATGAGAGGAGTGAAGCAGATCTGTTGAATAATATCTTTCCCACCACATTAGATAGTAAAAGCCCCAATAATGACACCGGTGGCAACTCTGAAACAGCTATTACCAAGGCCAGAGGCGCTGTCTATAGGGCTTATGACGACCCCTATTATTATTATAGGGACGTTGTGGACGACTATCATGTGCACGACTGGAGTTTTGAACAAAAAGAGGCTTGGAAGTTGGAGGAAAGAATAAAAGGCGGTGACACGGCGGTGCGGGATGATTGGCAAAGGATCAAGGCCTATGAACTGGCATTAGGAGGCGCCAAAGAAGCTCCTGCGTTGCCATATAGGGATTGGCTTGTTGAAACATCATGGGAAAACGATACTCTTTATGTGCTGGGAAGATTGGCCCAGAGATTACACGCACCATTTGATGGGTTTAGTGAAAAAAGATACGCAGAAATAAAAAATGTGTTCCAAGAAATGCCCAGGGAAACACTGCAGGCCTGGATTGAATATTGTCACGACATCACGGATGAACACATCAGACCCAGCGAGTACGCATTGAGCAGAATCACACATGGGAGTTTGCCGACTGAGTATGATCCTGAGGCCTCCTTGGCGAGGTCGTTCGTATATTATTTAATAAACCGAATTGAAGCGCAAAGCGAGCCCGAGTTTGTTGGCGAACTGTACCTGGGCATAATTTTACCACCAGAAAATAAGGCAAATGAAAAATCGGAAGACGACAGTGAGGCCTGGCGACTGGATGGTGTGGTAACAGATTCTTTTTTAACGTTGGTTGATACGCTGACACCCGCGGAGCTTCTTTGGTCACAGGGGTATATCAAAAAAATGCTGTTTGTAGATGAAATTGGAAATACAAGCCTTGATGATTTCAGGGTACAGCAGATGGAACAGGTAGATGTTGATGAATATTTATTTTCTCTAAGGGATGAGGAAACTCTTAATTTGGCTGAGCGGTTTATTGCCAAGATTGGCTTTTTGGCACAAACAGAATTTTTGAGAGCGTATACCCCGTCCAAAATCAAACAAATGATAGAAGAAGGAAACCCGCAATTGGCTCGTATGGTGATCGTAAATATTCTGGAAAAAGGGACAGACGAATTGCAGAGGCCCATTCGACAGGCAATGATGCAGGTGATTTGTGAGGATCCATTTTTGAAGAAACGACTTGTGGAGAAACTGTTGGAGACTGGGGACATCCCTCTTAGCCTCAATGAACAGGAATCTTTGGCGAAGAAACTGATTGAACAATCCCCAGAGTCTAAACTGGTACAAATTTATCGGTACCAAACTGGTCTGGATATGGCCGCACAGGAAATTGAAGAAAAAATGAATGGCATCAATCAAGAAGAGACAAAGGTAAGTGTAAAACTGGTCCAGGATATTATTTGGGGCTTCTATCATTACGGAGATGCCAATGATAGTAATTCTATCCTTGAGAGTGTGGTGCTCAAACCCGGGAATGAAACGCACGCTGGGTTGAGCGATGCTTTGAAGCTGGCTATTCAGGAGGGATTTGAAAGGATATTATCCAAAGAGCAATGGGAGACACTGGCCATGGACTCTCTTGAGCAGATGGCAACGCAACAATCGACTTGGGATGTGAGCAGGGTTGCTCTCATGGCGGGATTGATGGACATGGATCAAAAAAATGCCTTGAGTTTAGCTCAAAATGTCATGAATTATTTTTCTGATGATCAGGAAGAACAGATGGCAGTGTGGCAGAATCACATCGATTTCATCAATGAAGTGTCAGAATTATCACCCAGTAACACCTTTAGCCCCGCTGATCGCTTATTTGCAGTCGCTTATTTATCGCACGAACTTTATCGGGTACCGGCGAGGAACCAGTTGGACGAGATTGAAGCGACCTTGTCAGGCTGTGATGATACATTTGATGCAGAGCGTGTCAGAAATGTTTTTGCCAAATACAAAACGAGAAGTGAAAAGGAGTATTTTCTCAGATTATACAGTCGTGAAGTTAAAATATCCTATTATAAGGATACAAAGGCTTTTTTGAGTGACCTGATTGGTGGGCAGGTGATCATGGATGATCGGACTGCGGAGGATGGCCGACAATTTTTGGTTTGGTTGGATAGTCTTATGGCTGATCCCAAGAACGAATGGGCACAAAGGATCATGGTTACAGATGAAGGAAAAAGGGGCACGGTGAGGCGGGAATTGGTTGAACAAATGGACAACAAGTTAACGTTGGACATGGTGGATGTGAATAAAGTGGTTGAGGAGATTGATCCCCTCACGTTGCATGTGTTGCAGAACATGCTGTTAGAGGTGAAAAAACATTTGAACTACGCGATTGATAAAGGCGCCAATAACCTAAAAGGCAATTTGCTGGTTGTGGAGATACTGGAAAAGGCCCTGTTTGAACCGTTTAATCGAAATGACCCGCTTGAGTGCAGGACGCACAGTGTCTTCAATCGAAGACAAGAAAGCCAAAAACAACACGTTCATCCAAGGGATGTTCTGGATTTGAATGACATTTACCAAGTCAGTCATTTTGAACAAATCAGTGGGCACCCGATCAGCGACAGGCATGACAGGGATCAGCTCGACTCGATATTGGCGGGTCTGAATATGATGTTGTCACAGGACCTAAACCCCGAAGACCGAGAAAACATGGTGCAAAAGACCTGGGATAACACGAATATCTTGGAATTGGTATTGCAGTATTTTCCAGACTTGAAGGCGGATAGCTTGGCTATTGCCCAACTTGCTGGTATGTCGACGGGAACAGACACCCTGGAAAAAGGGCTCGAGTATTGCATTAACAGGTTGCAGACTCGATTTGAGGAAATGAAGGCAGAAGATAACCTGACAGCGTTTCATAGTCTGTATCAGGCGATGCTGGCTGATCTACAGATGAGTGCGGGTATGGCTGAGGTGCGCGTTCGTTATCAAACACAATTGAGGGATTCCAAACGATTGCTACAGTCTGGAGCGTTGGGCGATCCTAAATCAGCAGAAGGGCTTGCCAACAACATAGAGTACCCGCAAGAACAATACAGAATGAAGCTGAACACACGTATACACAGGGCCATTCATCTCTCAGAGATAATGATTGGGAGCGAAGAAAAACCTGTTGTCGAAAATGGAGAGCCAATCGTTATGACAGAGGAGGTTTCTCGGTTTGAACTCAAAAAATTGATGCTGACTGAGTTGGGTGCCACGGCCAATCTTGACTCAGAACAGAATATGGAAATGGCGTTGTTCACCACTTGTGCGAAGACCTGGCTGGGTTTGGAACATGTTCAATACAAGGATCCCCGCCCTGTTGGCATGACTGATGTGGAGAAACGACAACTGACAGATTTATCGCAAAAGTTGTCTTTGGATGATCGTATTCTTATCTGTGATTGTTTAGAAAAATTGGAAGGTTTAACCAAGCAGTGTTCACAGACCCCAGAACAAGCCAAAATACTGGAAATTCTGACGTTGATGGAAAAGGAACTCATCGGTGGTGAACAAGTGATTTCAATTTTATTTCCACCGGTATGAAAAAAGAAAAAAGTACATGGCACAGGTTATGAGGAGATAAAAATAAAATTTTACAGGAGGTCAATATGACAGAGATGATTGATGCCTACCAAAAATGTAATGAGGGAACTCTGGATGATGCCTTGGCTTATTATCAGCAACAAATACTACAGGCCGGTCAGACTCAAGAGGAAAATGTGGGAGAACAGGTGCGTGGATATGCGGAAACGGGCTTGACTTGTATCGAAAGACGTTCAGGCGAAACCTTGAACGCCTTTCGTGCAGGAACGAATACCGGCGCGTATACGGGTACCTTGTTAGAGGACGTTCAAAGCTATATTGGTACGGGACTAGAAAAGGAACGTGCGGCCGATGCCTATGAAAATGCATTTGACCACATAAATGAGTTGAATAAGTCTTATGCCGAAGGGCGCACTCTGGATGCGACAGGGTTATTTACGGATTATTTAGCAGGAAATATTTACCGTACGTCAGCCTGTCAGGATCAGAGTGCCCAACAAATCATTGACAGCGATGATGACTTGGCGGCGCATCAGACTTTGGAACTGCATGAATTAACAAGTGCGCTGATGGAACTCTTGGGAATAGAGACAGTGGATGAGGCCGAGAAAATTGCCAAGGATTATATAGCCGAACATGGACCAGTCAACGTTTCTCGTATGTCCCAACAATTGCTTAATTTAAGGTTATCCGGTGATGACAATTGTCTTTTGCTTGCCGAAAAAGAAAGAAAAATCAGACAGACAATGGATGCCCTTTTTATCAGGCCGACGTATCAAATAACCGAAAAAGGTCGTCCAGTTAGTAGTGAACACAACATTTTCGTCAAAGGCGGAGGCTGCAGGTGTTGGTTAATCGAGCTGATAAAAAAGATGGTCATACATGTGCGTGAGAATAGAATCCAAAGATTGCAGGACAAGCTCGAAAAAATTGGGGATTCTGATCCTACAGACGAAGCCATGAACAAGAAGGCAGTTTATGAGAAAAGGATTCGTCGCATAACAGAACATATGGTAAGTGCTACTGAGTAATTATTGGGAAGATTGAACTGGCTACATTTTTTTGCGACCCCCCCCCTTTTTTCACCGTTCAACACCCCTTACACTGTAACGATACCTTTACAGTTAACTGTCCAACATCTTGCACAGAATTTATGCGGCACAAACAATCCCTTGTAAGCATTGCATAAATATTTATGAGACCGTGGTACGACGATTGCATAGTACAAAGGCAAGGGGTGTGTACTATGTCATATAATATACTTTGTGTGGACGATGATCCACGTTTTTTGATTGGTATCCGGGCCGCCCTCATGGGCGACTACGCGGTCTTCACGGCCGAAAATTTTGATGTGGCTGCAAATCTGCTCAATCAGAATAGCATCGATGTGGTTCTGCTTGATCTGGAGTTGCAAACAATCACGGGGCTTGAGGCGCTGAAGCTTATCAAGGCACGATATCCCGATGTTGAAGTGTTGATGTTGTCGGGTTACAAAAATCCAAAGGACATCGTGGAGGCCATGCGGGCTGGTGCCTCCGATTATTTGACCAAAGACACCTGCCCCGAAGAAATCATTGTCTACATCAATAAACTGCTCAAGAACAAAGAAATCAAGGATCGTTACAGCGCCCTCATCGAAAGCACAAAACCCGAACAGGTAAAGCTCCCCTTCATGGGCAAAGCGAAGGCCTTCGAAAAAATTCTGAGTCAGGCCAGACGGCTCAAGGGCATCAACGCCCACGTGCTCATCGAAGGAGAGAGCGGCACAGGCAAGGAACTGCTGGCTCGGTACATTCACGACATTGAGTCCGATCCGAAACGCCCCTTCATCGCCGTGAACTGCGCCGCCATTCCGGAAAATGTATTGGAATCAGATTTGTTTGGACACGAAAAGGGTTCCTTCACGGGCGCCACAGAAAGAAAGATTGGCAAGTTTGAATTGGCCGATAACGGCGATATCCTTTTGGACGAAATCAATTCCCTCAAAATAGAACTGCAGGGGAAAATCCTGCGCGCTCTGGAGGAAAAAGAGTTTTACCGCGTGGGGAGCATCAAACCGATCTCCGTCAACTTTAGGGTAATCGCGTGTGCCAATGTGTGTTTGTCCAAATTGGTGGCCGAGGGGAAATTCAGGGAAGACCTGTATCATCGCCTCCATGTCATTGCCTTGTGCATCCCCCCGCTGAGGGAACGGCGCGACGACATTTTGGGGTTCATCAATCATTTCACAAATCAATTCAGTCAATATTACCAGAGGATGAACAAAAAGACATTCACGGATCGGGCGTTGCAATTTCTTTATCAGTATGCGTGGCCGGGCAATGTGCGTGAGCTGAAAAATCTGATTCAGAGCCTCACGATCATGTGCGAAAGGGATGTGGTTGATGTCTGTGATCTGCCGCATAGCATGTTGACTGATGCAAAAATCAAAAAGGAAGGCGTGGCGACACAGGAGGATGATAAAGACTCCCATCATCTTTTTTCGCAGTTTGACAAAACGCTCAACGAGTTCAGACTACAGGCGGAACGGCAGTATGTTAAATGCGTGATCAAGGCGAATCAGGGCAACAAGACCAGGGCGGCGAAGGTTCTCGGTGTGTCGCGGCCCACCCTGCATGCCAAAATTAGACTGGATGAGGTGACGCGCATTGGTAAATGATGGGGAACGTATGACGGTTTTCAAACGAAGCAATACTATCCGGAACAGCAAACACAAGGTCCAGGGCATCTGTGATGTGGCCACACTTGCCGTCAAGCAGTCCCTGACGAAAACGCTGCTGGTTTGTCTGGGCATTCTGATTGTGGGTGTGTGGTTGCTGATACAACTTGTCATCGTTCCCTTTATGGCCGAACTGAAGGATTTGCGGGCACAGACCAGCCATTCGCTCTTTGAGAGAAATCGGGAAATCATGCGCTCCACTGTGGAACTGGGGGCCTCCAATATCCAGCAATTGTTTGCTGCTACGGAGGTAGCGGTCAATACCATGATTACTGATCTTCATTCCCCCAAGGTCAAAATGGCCAAGAGCCCGTTTCTGCCCACAGCGCAGGAATACCTGACGGCAGACGCGATCAAAAAATCGATGAGCCCTCATCCCCTGTATCCTGATCGTTTGGTGAGTCTGGAATATCCCCGTGTGTATTATCCCAGTGATGAAATGTCTGACGCCAGGGCACTGGAGGAAAAGAATCTGCAGGGATACTGGCCGTCGTTTGAGAAAACTGTGAGCAGTCTCCATTCCCTGACGGGTGAATTCAAATGGTTGTATGTGGCCAGTGAGACGGGCATGTTGTTGGTCTATCCGGGAAGCGATAACGTGCCGAAGGGTTACGATCCCAGGGTCCGGCCCTGGTACGTGGGGGCGATGGGCCGTCAGGCAGGATACTGGACCCCTCCCTATTACACGGCGGGAGGAAATGAAATTGTCATCACGTTTTCACAACCACTGGGGCAACATGCTTTTATGAAAAACGCCGTGGTGGCGGCTGACCTGGTGTTGACGGATATCATCAACAAGGTGCTGTTCACACCCTTGTGTGATGAATGCAAAATCTATCTGGTAAATGAAAGAGATGAAATCATTGCCCAGAGGGAACCAGCCACACTGAAGGCATCGTGGACTGAGCCTCTGCCGGTCAAAACGTTGGGTGAGGTCTTGGCATCCCGCGCAGACGTGGTGGGGGAGGGGAATGACGGGCAACACAATATCTTCAGCGTGTCTATTGATCGGTTGCATTGGCGGTTGGTAGGTGTGATCTACAATCACTCACTTGGTAATGACGGGGGACAGATCATCGCCAGGATATCATCATTTTCCCAAAAAAATAAAACAGCCTTGATGATTATCATGGGTGTGGTGCTTGCCATTGTTCTGATCCTCATGGGGACGCTGTATCTGATTGTCAGAAGAACCATGAGAACCAAAATGGAACCTTCCCTGGATCAATTCAAGAGGCTGGCCCAAAACCTGGATGCGGTTCATCTGGACAACGTGCTGAGCCTTATGGCAGGTGATGCGACGAATGTGACAGAGAGTCTGACGCACGAACATAAGATTGTGGTGGAGGCCCTGCAGCGTCTGGGGGACAAACTGCTCAATGCCGAAAAACAGATCGAAACCAAATCCAAGCTGGCGGCCGTGGGAGAAACGGCCGGACAGGTGGCGCACGATATCCGTTCACCGTTGACCGCCCTGAGCGTCATCGCGGCGGAATTGGGGGAATTGGCCGAGGAAAAAAGATTGCTCATTCGCTCGGCTGTACAACGCATTGAGGATATTGCGAATGATCTATCATCAAAAAGAGTCCAAAGACCAAAGACCAATGACCAAAGTCAGAAACAAGGGGAGATTGTCATCCCTGCGAAAGCAGGGATCCAGAATATAACGCCAACTGTGGATCCCAGCCTACGCTGGGATGACAAAACGAATCCTACCCTCAAGGGCACAAGCGATACGCTTTCTCTTCCCCCCCTAGCCACTAATAGCCACCTCCTCTCCGCTGTTGTTGAATCATTGGTGTCGGAAAAACGCACACAGTATCGTAACCGTTCAGGTGTGACTATCGAGGCTAATCTGGGCAGTGAGTCGTACGGTCTTTTCGCAAACATACAACTGGATCAGTTCAAGAGAGTCTTGTCCAACATTGTTAATAACGCTGTGGAGGCGATGGAAGGCGGCGGGAGTTTGGTGGTTGCTATGAGAGCCGTTGAGCCACAGAGCCATAGAGCCTATGATTCAGAATTTACCGAGGCTCCAACGCCCCATGGTTCCATGGCTCAAGA
>AMFJ01017219.1_pt1 | contig 24222 bp, 27 predicted proteins | sample 427208 | NCBI WGS metagenome assembly AMFJ01 (sample SAMN02954298, study PRJNA114691) | groundwater metagenome | biome: aquatic; feature: subsurface aquifer; material: sediment; isolation source: subsurface aquifer sediment | place: USA: Rifle, CO | collected 2008-08 | reverse complement strand
GTAGAGCCTGACGGATATTCTCCAGAGATGGCTTTGTTAAACAGTGGCTTACGACTATCTTCCACTAATGCTGTATAACTAGATTGATCAATACCTTGAATAAAGGCATTGGGATCATAACTCGGATAACTGACTAAGGCGCGAATGGCGCCAGTGCGTGGATCAACGGCCACAGCGGATGCGCCCGGCAAACCGCGCTGATCCACTGTCTGCTGGAGTGCATCATACAGCGATTGCTGTAAGTCCGTATCAATGGATAACACAATGTTATAGCCTGGCACGGCTTGCTCCTCGGCTATCACATCCAAGGCTTCGCCTCCGGCGGTTACTTCTTTGATCACACTGCCTTTGCGACCGCGTAAAACATCTTCATACGTCAGTTCAATGCCTGTTTTACCAATATGGTCAGATAGGTCGTAGGCATCAGATAGACCAGCTTCCAGATCACCCGGGCTAATTCGACCCAGGTAACCCAGGATATGGGCATACAACACTGGCTGCAGATATTCACGCGCCGCTTGCGCCTCAATCTGCACACCAGGAATGGTATTGACTTGGGTCATTAAATCAATGGCTTCATCGTGTGGAATAAATTCCTGTACGACGAAGGGTTGCGTCGGATAGGTTTCAGTATGCTGACTGATCTCAGTGCTCAACGTTATGGCATCCACTCCCAACAATGTGGCTAGGGCAACGGGATCATATGTTTCGGTCAGCTCGCTCGGCACAACCGTAGCCACAAAATTAGGTTGGTTACGCACCAGTGGTTGACCAGACCAATCGGCAATAATTCCCCGGGCAGCCGGTACGGTAATCACTTCAATACGATTCGCCTCCGCGGCTAATCGGTAGTCATTGCCGTGAACCAATTGCAGCCAACCCAACCGTAGCAATAATGCCGCACAGGCCAGAATCATTAACCCGCCCAACCACCGCACCCGCCTGGTGGGCAACGCACTACTCAAAAAGGTCGATTGAACCGTAGGATCAACTGGAGTTGAGTCAACCACTCGCTTGCGATAATACTGCGACAGCCGCCCGTCCTTAATCGAATGATCATGCAGTGGGTTAAATAAGTCGGTCATAGGGTGATGGAATAATCCGAGTAATCAGGGCAACGATGACGCTCATGATCAACCAACCAACCGGCCAGTGCCACCAGGACACGAGTTGAATAACTGAAGATACGGCCGGCGTTTGCCAGGAGATCACTGCCCACAGCCAGAACGGTACCGCAGCGGCTACCATGCCCAACGTGACGGCCACGAACACGGACAGCACCGAGGCCTGCTTCAACCAGGTCGTGGTGACCCATTCAGTCACGATGACGAGTAAAACCAGCGCGATCATCCATGTCCCAAACGGTGCTGGGGCAAACACATCAATCAGTCCACCGAGCAGCACAGCCAAGACGGCAGATTTTGGCCAAGACACACTGTTGGCCAGCACACCGCAATACACGACACTGGGTAACACGGTAAACGCTAAGCTTGGTATCGACCAACTGGCTACTTCGGCCACGATGGTCACACCAAAGCCAAGTGCATACAAAACAATGTGCCACCATTTCATAGACTATTGGGTACGATGATAGAGACAATGGCATTGTTGCCATAGCGCACCATCGGACTGACAATGGCCGACTGAAACAGTTCGCTCGGTTCATTCACTACCTGTTCAACTGTCCCAATCACTAATCCCGCTGGAATGAATCGATCCTGCCCACTCGTCACAATGACATCCCCTACAGTAACCGTTTGATCTTTCAAGATATAATTCATTGCTAAGCCAGTGCCAAATTGACCAACGATAATACCACTAGCTGCTGTTGGTGTTTGCGTTTGGCCTTGAATGAGACTGTCATCATTTGTGGTCAATTTCACTTCACTGTATGATTCATGCACCGATGTGACTACTCCAAGCAGCATTCCCGGACCATAAATGACAGGATACCCTATCGCTACGCCGTCGGTCTCACCATGGTTCACATACAGCCACTGCCCCACGCTGGCCGTGCCCAATCTCGCCATGACTTTGGCTGGCTCAATGGTATAGTCACGTTCCTGGGCAAAGGCTAACTGTGTTGCATAATCATCGTACTGTGCTAATTTGACTTGGAGATCATGGTTTTGTTGCACGACACTGGCCAACTGATCTTTTAATGTCCGGTTCTCAGCTAGTAACGTACTGTCGGTAGTACTATACAGCGGACTAAAGGAATCAATGGTGGCATAGGCCAAGCCGGTCACCGGTTGCACCGCTGTACCAACCCAGTGCTCAATGGCTCGCAACCAGCCAGCGTAATACACAATCACGGCCACGACGATAACACCAAGCAGGATCAGCAATTGACGAGCCTGATCTTGAAAAAACTTCATGCGTTTGTGGTAAAGAGGATGGACTTCTTCAGTTGATCAAGATTATCTAACACAATACCCGTGCCACGCGCCACTGCGGTAAGCGGATCATCCACCACGTGCACTGGGATATTCGTGGCTGCCGCAATCCGTTCGTCGAGCCGTTTCAGTAAAGCCCCGCCACCAGTCAGCATAATCCCCCGTTCATAGATATCTGCCACTAACTCGGGTGGAGTGGTTTCAATGGTGCTGCAAATATTTTCGATTAACAAATTCAGGGTTTTATCCAAAGCCGCTCGGATGTGGCGACTGGACAAGGCCAATTCCCGCGGCAAACCTGTAATTAAATCTCGACCACGAATCATCAATTCAAGTTCCTCGGCTAATGGTAAGGCGGATCCTAGTTGAATCTTCGCTAATTCTGCCGTACGCTCACCAATCAGCAAATTAAATTCATCACGACAGAAATTAATAATATCTTGGTTAAAATCATCACCGGCTGTGCGGAGGGAGCGCGAATTCACTACACCACCCAATGCAATCACCGCTATTTCCGTGGTACCACCGCCGATATCAACAATCATTGTTCCAGTGGATTCTTGGACTGGTAAGCGTGAGCCAATGGCGGCTGCCATCGGTTCTTCAATCAGAATCACTTCTTTGGCACCGGCATTCTTGGCGGCATCTTCTACCGCTTTACGTTCAACTTCGGTCACGCCGAGCGGAATAGCAATCACTACGCGTGGTCTTGGCAAAATGGAAAAAGATTCTCGATGCACTTTATCAATAAAGTGTTTGAGCATTTTTTCGGTCACTTCAAAATCAGATACCACACCATTTACCAAAGGACGGCTGGCTACAATATGAGCGGGAGTTTTTCCGATCATGGCTTTGGCATCTTGGCCCACTGCTAAGATTTGGTCAGTCAACGTGTTGACTGCCACCACAGACGGTTCATTAATCACAATACCGCGATCACGTACGTACACCAACGTATTGGCCGTACCGAGGTCAATACCGATGTCTTTTGAGACACTGCCAAAAAATCGATTAAGCATGGTGTGAAATAAATTGATCCACTGTCATCAAGGTAGTCGTTGATTCTAACCGCCGTTTCACTTCTAGCTGCTGACCAGTTTTTGCACTCAACACCAAGCGGGTTGGTAATCCCAGAAGATCAGCATCTCCCAATTTTGCCCCGGCTGAGATTTGACGGTCATCATAGAGTACCGAATAGCCGGCCTGTTGTAAAGCCTCATACACCGTATCTGACTGAACACTATCTTTATTCAAGTTAATCAAGTGAATGGCAAACGGAGCCACTGCTTCTGGCCAGATCATACCACGCTCATCGTGATGGATTTCCACAATCGTCCCCAATAAGCGAGTTAACCCAATGCCATAACAACCCATCACCACCGGTACCCGCTGCCCAGTGGCATCGGTCACAGAGACATCAAATGCGTCGGTATACTTCGTTCCCAACTTAAAAATGTTGCCAACTTCAATGGCTTTCGCTTCGTGGACGTCACTTCCCTGACACTGTGGGCAGACTGGTGTGTCCGCTCGAATTTCTCGATTGACGGCTAACTGACACTGCTGACAAATATAAATAATATCCTCGCCAGCTGGAGTGACGGTTTGAAATTCATGAGAATATCTGGAGAAGACTCCACCGGAGGCTACGGTTAAATGAGTCTGCGCGCCAATTCCTAGCCGGTCAAATATCCGTCGGTAGGCCTGTAACACTTGGTCATAATAGGTATCCAAATCGGCCTGGCTGGTATGAAATGAATACATGTCCTTCATCAAAAATTCTCGACCCCGCAGGATACCAGATTTTGGCCGTAATTCTTTGCGAAACTTTGTTTGAAATTGGTAGACTGCTAACGGCAGATCCTTATAGGATTGCACAAAGTGTTTGACCAGCGGCACCACGACCTCCTCATGCGTTGGACATAACACATAGGTATGATCGGCTTCATCCGTAACCATGTAAAAAATATCCTGCATCGTTTCCCAGCGCCCTGACGTTACCCACAGATCTTTAGCGCTTAAGGTTGGCATGGCTACTTCCTGCCCACCAACTCCGTTCATCTCTTCCCGAATGACTTGCTCAATACGATCAACCACCCGCTTACCGAGAGGCAACAAGGTATACACACCGGCCATGAGCTTATTGATAAAACCACCGCGCACCAACAATTGAGCGTTGATACTGGTTTCCTCTTGATTCAACTGTTTGCTGGTTTTAGTAAATAATTGAGATTGACGCATAGAGTAATGAGATCAGGTGTTATGAGATCAGGCCGACCACATCTTTAATAGTAACGGCCATAATAAAGATAAGAAAGATGATAAACCCAACATTGTGCACAATCACCTGCCAACGTAATGGGATAGGACGCCGAACAATGGCTTCCAACCCGACAAAAATGAGTTTACCTCCATCCAGTGGCGGGAAGGGCAAGAGATTAAAAATAGCCAAATTCAGTGACAGCAAAGCGGCAAACTGAATGACGTATACAAAACCGAGCTGAGTGGCTTGGTGAGTCAAGGTGGCGATACCGACCGGTCCAGCCACAGCGCCAGATACATCTTTGCCCTGCACGGCACTTCCAATTAATCCGCCAAAGGCTACAACTAATGTTTGAGTGAGTCGCCAGGTTTGTTTGGTGGCTTGAACCACCGCACTGCCGAACGGTAATTCGACCGTACCGGTTTCCACAAAATAGGCTCCGATACCGGCCTGTCCGTCACTCAAGGCAGTCGTGGCTGTGGTCATGTCTACAGTGGTTTCACCGCGCTGAACCGATAATGCGATCACCGCACCACTCGTGACGGGCGCTAACTGTTCTTTGATGCTTGCCACTGTGGTCACCGGAGTTTGATTCACCGCTGAAATCGTATCCCCAACCTGCAACCCGGCTTGGGCTGCCGGAACATCGGCCGTAATATCTGCCACAACTACACTCTGATTAGACACGACTGCGTTAGCTGGGACATCACCAAGCTGTGATGGCATCCCGATCATATAGCCAATGGCAAATAACACAATGGTAAGAAGGTAATTCATCACAATTCCGGCAATCAAAATGGCAAAACGCTTGAGCAAAGATTGCGCCATGAAATCATCCGGCTTGCGCTCGGTAGGAGCCGCCCCATCCTGCTCGATAATGCCTTTAATCTTCACAAAACCACCGATCGGAATAGCATTCAGTGAATAGAGGGTCTTGCCGAATTTTTTGCCAAATAACCGCGGCGGAAACCCAAAACCAAATTCTTCCACACCCACCCGAAAGGCTCGGGCGGACAGAAAGTGACCAAGTTCATGCACCAACACCAAAATTCCCAAAATGACGATAAAACTTATCGCCGATGCCCAAATCATAACTTCATGATATCAGCTGATTTGGTTTCAGCTAATTGGGTCAGAGCCTGATTAAAATGATCAACTTGTTTTTGAATTTCTTTTTGGTCCGCGAAAGCCTGATCTTCCGAAATCGATTTATCGGCCTTCTTAGTTTTTACATCATGCATCAATTCTTCACGCACTAATTTCACTTTCACTTTGGCATCTTCCGCTTTTTGGGCTACCAGTTTCGCAAGTTCGTGACGCTTTTCCTCAGTCAATGGTGGAAACGGTAGACGAATCACCGCCCCATCGACCGCCGGATTAAAATCACGCCCACAGGTGCGTAAGGCTCGCTCGACATCTTTAATAACGTTGCGATCCCATGGTTGGATGACCAATAACTGCGGCCCTTGACTGTTCACACTGGCCAGCTGTTCTAAAGGCGTTTTGGCGCCATAGGCTTCGACGATCACACCTTCCACCGCGGCCGGTGAGACGCGCCCAACTTGGATGGTGGCGTACTCCTTTTGCAAGTGTTGTAGGATTGGCTCAAATTTTGCACGCATACCGGTTAGTTACGTTTTATCAAACCACGCTGCTCTTCTTCCTTATACATGCCGGCATACATCACATTGGGTGTTTGTGGATCAATCAGATATTGGTAAATTTTACGGCTCGAAGGAAAATTCTCGATGACTTTCCAGGTGGCGCCGCCGTCGACCGATTTATGAATAATATGCCCCAGCGTAAAATACAGTTCATTCGGTTTCCCGACCACGGTTGATACACTGCGCACGTCATCATTTTGTTTATCATCAACTCCAACTAAGGTAATGATATCGCTCCAGTCTTCACCATTATTGGCGCCACGCATTAAGCCTCGGCGTGTGACGGTATACAACACTGAAGGATCGTTCACATCTAAACTGATTTGAACCACTTTGTGGGCATTGTCAAACTGTTCTTTTACCGCCTTGGTGACCAATTCCGTCCAACCTTGATTAATGTCTTCGGCAATCGAGCCTTCTGGAATTTCACCACCAGTGACGGATCGATACAGCGTCTGCTCATCGGTGAGCACGTACACAATCCGCGTATCATGCGGCGCCACCAGCAATTGTTCAATCCCATCGCCAATTTGCATGCGCAAATCCCAGCTCACGCCATAATCGGCGCTTTTTACCACGGTACCAGATGATGTGCCAGCATACACCCGACTGTGTTCAAATGAATCAACGGCTAACGCAGTGATGGTTCCACCCTGCACATCCGTGTAGACCGTTTCCCAGGTTAAACCCTCATCGGTCGACTTCAATACCGTTTTATCCTTGGCCATATAGACATTACTGGGGTCAACCGGATCCACGGCAATACTGCGAATGGTGCCAGTCGTAATATCGGATTGATACCAATTTTCACCGCCGGTCAGAGTCAGATACAACCCGTTCTCACGGGTGCCGATGTAGATGATGTTCGGATCTTGAGGATGAAAGGTCATTGCCAAGATATTCTCCTGACTGATCGTTTGGATACCCTCGGTACTGCCGCTGACTACGGTAATCTGTTCCCAGGTTTCTCCAGAATCAAATGATCGAAAGACCCCGCCATCAGTTGATTCATTACAACTGACGCCGAGCAGAGCCAGGGGAAACATCAGCCAGATCCATGATTTCAGATGGTTCATACGGTTGGAAAAATATTCAAAAGTAAATTGGACATCACTAACTTAACTTGGGCGGTGGTGCGTAAACGGTCACGCGCCTGTGCAATGGCCCGTAAGGCCTGCACGCTGACCAAGGGGTGTATGGCCAGCTGCTGATACACGACACTCTCTAGGCCCTCGAGCTGGTGCAGGGCATCTGGCCGTTTCAACTCACCGATGCTGGCCAATCGTTCAACCGGTGTCTGCTGCAAGATAGTCGACCAACGCTCAAGATCTTTCAGCCGGAGTGTGTGCACGCTGCCTGGACAACCATGACACCATGGAATCAATGTAGCTTGCTCGGGCCAGGCTGCGAGCAATTCAGCATCGGACACAGGATGAAAGCGAATGATACTGCAGCGTGAGATGACGGTGGCTGGGATACCCTCCAGTGTACTCGCCAACAGGTAGAGCACAACATGGCCGCGTGGTTCTTCGAGCAGCTTGAGCAGCGCATTACACACCTGCACACTGAGCTGTTCCGCAGCTGTCACCACAATGGCGCGTTGCGTGACACTAAAATTCGTTTCGGCTGCTTCGCGCAAGACTGCCCGTACGGCAGCCATATCCAGCTCGGCACCATCCAACCAGCGCAGACCACTGTGGCTATCACGCTTCAAATGGGTGCATGACCAACACCGTTGGCAAGCAGACTGTTTTTCACACCAAGCCTGGAACAAGTAGTTGATAAGGAACGTGGTTTTGCCTATGTGTTCCGGCCCGACCCACAATTGGGCTCGTGGGACTATACCATTTTTTATTGTCTTTTGCAAGTAGTGCGAGACCGCTTGGTTACCCACCAAGGCTTTTGTGTAGCGCATAGTCCTAGTCTACTTGGCGCAGTAACACTTGCCAAGTTTCCTGACCACACCGTTCCCAAGAAAACCGATCAAGTTGAACCGGTCGACGGTCAGTCTGCAGGCAGTCAGCGATGACTTTTGCCATGACGGCAGCATCAGTTTGATCAAAATACCAACAGGCGTCACCACCAATCTCGCGCAGGGCAGGAATATCTGAGCACGCTACCTTGGTCCCACTGGCCAGAGCCTCTAACACCGGGATACCAAACCCCTCATAATTGGATGGAAAAATAAATGCGGCCGCTTGTTGCATGAGCGTAGGGAGTTCGGCGGCCGACACATAGCCAAGCAATTTGATATCGGCGGATGGTTGAAACTGTTCGAAGCCAAAACCACGATTGCCCGCCAACCATAATTGGTGCGGAAGATGATACTGTTCTTTCAAAATCTGAAAAGCCTTAATTAAGTGATCAATATTTTTTTTCTTTTCAATGCGTCCAACATAAAACAAATACGGTGGATGTGCTGGCTGTACCTGGTTTGGCACAAAAGCGGTTCGGTCAAACCCGTTGTGAATGACTACGATTCGATCAGCCGCTAACGGATAGCGTTTGATCAGTTCCTGCTTCGTAAACTGAGAAATCGCAATAATTTGGCTGGCCTGGCGCACAGCAGAGCGCATTGACCAACGATGATAATCCAGTTCAGTGGTACCGTACTGACCAAAAGTAAAGAGCTTCACCAACCAATGCATCAATCTCCCTCCAATGTAGGTATTGGCATACAACGCCGGATCATGTTCAAACCCAAGATCATGGGCCACATAGACCGTCCGTCGTGGATGCACCAGTGGAATGGTGTGCGCCGGAATAAACAGCACGTCCGGGCGCCGCCACGGCCAAAGCAGTGCTAGTGATAACCGTAGTTGAGTCCAGAGCAGCCGGGGTGGCCAACGGAGCACACGTATTTCCCAATCAGCAGGTAGATCCTGCAAATCTTCAACGAGGGTTTCTTTCACGTACAGCACCACATGGTGCTTGGCAGGATCATACCGCTTGGCAAATTGGTGCAGCAGATGATAACAATACCACTCTGTGCCCGTACGCTGCCGGACGTTGGCACGTGAAGCATCAATCCCAATGGTGATCATCGTGTCGACAAGATCGACCGTTTATAGGATTCCAAATTTTCCAGAGCCACCCCAGTACCTTTCACGACATTTTGCAGTGGATCATCAGCTACATAGGCTGGTACGGTAATCGCCCGAGCTAATAATTCATCAAGATTGCGTAATAAACCGGATCCACCGGAAATGACCATACCTTTGTCAATAACATCAGCCGATAATTCGGGCGGGGTGTCTTGTAATACGGCTTTGACGGCTTGGACAATGCCTTGCAGTTCATCTTGAATAGCTTCAGTAATATCGTCCGATGTCACGGTGGCAGTGCGAGGTAAACCGGTAATCATATCGCGTCCGCGAATATCCATCGATAATTTTTCTGTGAGTGGTAAAGCTGAACCAATTTTAATTTTGAGTTCTTCCGCACTGCGTTCACCAATCGCCAAATTATATTGCTTACGGACATACTCCTGAATGGCTGAATCAAATTTTGTGCCACCAATCCGCACGGATGTATTGGCCACAATCCCCCCTAACGAGATCACGGCAATTTCACTCGTGCCACCACCAATTTCAATAATCATGTGACCAGAGGCTGACCCGATGGGAATACCGGCCCCAATGGCGGAAGCAATAGGTTGTTTGATAATAAACGCCGCTTTAGCACCAGCTTGCAAAGTGGCATCAATCACGGCGCGTCGTTCAGTGGAGGTAATACCGGCTGGTACGGCAATCATTACTTCGGGACTAATAAACCGGACGCCCCCCAACGCCTTGTTAATAAAATAGCGCAACATGCTTTCGGTAGTTTTATAATCCGCAATCACCCCTTCCTTTAAGGGGCGCTTCGCTATAATGGTATCTGGGGTACGCCCGAGCATCTCTCTGGCTTCGCCACCCACCGCTAATACTTTCCCATCTCGTTGGCTGACGGCCACCACCGATGGTTCGTTAATGGCGATGCCGCGCTTTGGCACGTACACCAGGGTATTGACCGTTCCTAAGTCAATCCCAATTTTCTTTACAAACATGCTGAAATCTCCTTTATTTAAGCTCTATCGTTAACTGCAGGTCGCGCAGTAACTGGCTGGTAAAATGCACTTTAGTATTATCAATTTCTGCCGATTCGTCAAGGGTAGAGGCTTGTTTGACTTTGTCACCGACATCAAACTCTACCGTACTCGTGACGTTATCGGTGCCGGCTTGTTTTTCCCAATACAGTGTATACTGGCCAGCCGTAATTTGGTCCGCAATGGTTCGTGGTAAACGATAACGCAGGGTGATGGTATCTTCTGTCTTCGGCTCAACCGAGATAAATCCTTCAAAGATGGTTTTATTAACATCGGGTGCCTGACTGGTGATAGCGGTGGTTGGCTCACCGCCAAGGTAACGATCATTCGTCAAAAATCCACTACTGTCCAATAATTCGCTACCGGTTGGAACATACACGCGCATGTAGCTGCGATACCGTGTAGTGAAGTCGTCGAATACTCCATCGTTGCGATACTTCAGCGTCAGATCAACAATGTAGTCGCTGCCGGCTTTGGTCACGGCATAGGTTAAATCTTTCGTCATCACTCGATCGGTTTTCTTGGCCGCTAAGTTGGCATCTACCACCATCACAAAATCACTGTCCACCTGTGCAATCGACCCATCCCACCCGATGTCGCTCATCAGTTGTTGCACCGTAGCATCATTTGAATAGACCAGGATGTGTTTCTCCTCCAGATTGGTGATCAACACTGTGGCTAAGGTATCCCACGATGATTGCGGTAGATTCATTACGCGATCCAATATTTCACCGGCTAATTTTCCAATCACTTCTTTCCGTGCAGCATCACTAATTCCCTCATTGTAGAAAGCAATCTCTACCTCATACTGTAATTTCTCGGTAAGATTATCCGCATTATACTCATCCCCTTCCACCGTAATTGGACCAGTCACTTCTAATAAATCGTGAATTAGTTCTGGCGTCACGGCGATGACTCCGTCAATTACTTGATCGGTTTGCAATTCACGACGGTAGAAATCCTCGGCTCGGGCAGCTGTGGTTGGAAAATCTGGATCCCAGTTGACATCACGGAGATACCAGCGCGTCGCGCTTAAATAGCGTTGCAAGGCTTCGGGTGGTTTCTCCGTCCAGGTGTCTTTGACTTTGTTATCGATATTATAGATATTGTCGGTTTTGAATTCAGCAATGTTCCCATCATGTAATTCTAGAATGCCATAGGTACCAATAAACCCACCCGTCGGACGGAGCTCCGTATTATTTTGCAATAAGAACAAGTAGGTTTTGGCATCCGGATATCCGGCAATGATTGGGGCGACGGTAAGAAATGGTAAGCCCTTATCGACGGCCGCTTCAATGGTCGGTAAATTAGTTTGGACAAGTTCAACCACCACCTGTAATGGCGCTACCACGTGTTTATCTGGCAAAGCTTTCAATGCCGTAACGGCGTTATGTAAATCGGCTTGAGCTTGCAACACGGTTTCAGGAGAATCATACAACGTTTGCAGCAAGGCGGCTCGTTCCGCTTTACCAATCTTATTCACCGTCACCGATTGATCACCGACTACATCATTTACCTGTTGGGCAATATCGAGCAAGGGTTGTCCTGCCTTTCCAACATGTTCACCCGCTAATAACAACTGATCAACCACCACAAACTGCGTGTGTACCCACGGTATCCATTTGATTGGCCACAAGCCACGTGACGCACTACGAGCCGTGCTGATCTGATCAGTACCCGCCTGCAACTCAGACTTGGCCTTGGCAAAATCTTTTGCTTCCACAGCGGCTTGCACCGCCTCAAAATTGGTTTTAGCTGCTAACCCGGCCGCATACAAGCGATAACTTTGCCAACTGCAATACGTAATTAACAGCACTACGCCAGCAGCGACACCACCAATGATTTTCCAGTGCCGGGGCTGCCAGTGCCGTGCCTTCAATTTGGCTGGACGAATGGTTTTAGCCGGACGTTCAGCTGGTCGAGCCGTTGGCTTGGGTTGTTTCGCTGGTTTGGGAGTAATGTCAGGAATGAGAGGCATAACCGCGTTGGTTGATTCGTAAATAGATCCACCAGTCTTTCATATGAATGCGTGTAGTATAGTTGAAGACGCTGCCGATTCCGCCCCAAAATGATTTTTGGGCCGATTCTCGGCGGTGGTAATGCACAATATGCACGTCCGGGTAATATACCACTTTATAGCCATGAAATCTAATCCGGTCACATAATTCGTAATCGGCGAAATACAAAAAGAACTGTTCGTTAAAGGCGCCCAAAGTGTCTAATACCTGCTTACGAGCCATCAACGCTGCTCCCAGTAGCCAATCCACTTCCCGCACTTCCTGGTGATCAAAGTCCACCATCAAGTGTTGAGCTAAGTCTTTTTGAGCAAAACTGAGCCTACCCAGTGGTGTGCGACGATACACTGGCGTAAACAGCGAATAGGGTCGAAAACAAGAATACTGGATCGTATCATCGGCATTGCGTAACTGTGGACCAAGCAAAGCTACTTCTGGATGACTATCTAAATAGGCCACCATCCGGACAATATCCTGCTGATCAAAAAAAATGATGTCACTGTTCATGATCACCACATACTCACCCACAGCCTGAGTAATGCCTAAATTATTACCTTTGGCATGGCCGGTATTGACCGGACTGACAATGAGACGAACATCGGGATAGAGCCGCTGCACCATTTGGGCACTGCCATCACCAGAAGCATTGTCAACCACAATCACTTCATGTGGTAATGACAATTGAAGATTTTGCAAATTACGTAACACTAAGCGCAATAAGTGCTTGGTTTTGTAATTAAGAATGACGAAGGAAAGTTTAATCTTGACCATAGCCTTTACGACGCATGCGCGCCAAACCGTGGATTGTTTCAGGTAACACACGAACGGTCGACCATTCGCTGAAACAAGCATAGGCGAGTTTAGCACACTCATATGGCAACAGCCAAGGTAAGCGTTTGACTAGTTCACTACTTGTCAAGTTTTTTGTGAGCATCCACCAATGATTGCGATAAGACATGGCTCGAATCTGCTGTGATTTATCCTGCCGGCCGGCTAATGATGTCTGCTGAATCGTCCGGGCATGGTAGATCACCGCCGCTGGTTCGTACCACACACTGAAGCCAGCCCGATGCAGCCGCCAACTAAGATCACTGTCTTCTTTATACGCGACAAAATCATTATCAAAGTACTCGGCGGAGCCGTGCTTGACTCGTTCAAGGGCTGACCGGCGCAATAACATGCCAGCACCGGTAATGCCAAAAATAGGCTCAGCCTGATCAAACTGACCAGTGTCGGCTACTTGCTCGCCACGGTTCACCGCTCGGCCAGAGCGATGTAACACAATCCCCGCACTATCCAACACATGGCTCGGCTGCCCATCAATCAGCTTTAGCATCTTGCCGCCGACCATAGCGATAGATGAATCCTGATTCATTCGTCGCACTAACCGCTCAATGGCAGTGGGAGCGAGCACAATATCATCGTTACAGATATAGATGAACTCACCGGTCGCCTGCTGGATTCCCTGGTTATTGCCTTTGGCAAACCAGACATTTTCTGAATTTTGGATAAACTGAATCGGTAAAATTTCCTGAGTATTGAGCCAGGCAACTGTACCATCGCTGGAAGCGTTATCCACCACAATGATCTCGAGTGACTGGTAGGTTTGGTCATGGAGCGATTCAAACAAAGCCGGCAGGTGTCGGGCACTGTTATACGTGAGAATAACAATGCTAACTGTTGGCGTCATAGATAGAAGCAATCGCGGTCGCCAGGACGATCCAGCCTAACCCGAGGGGATGGTTAAGATACGGTGTAAAGAGATGCACCAGCCCAACCGCCAATACACCCATACCCGCCACAAAGGCAATGGAGTGATCACGCAGATACCATAAACGTAGCAGAATAGCCACAATGATGCTGATGTAGACGAGCGTTCCCACTAAACCCAGTTTCAACCAAAGATCCAAATACCCCCACTCGAAGGCATAGGTTGTGTACATTCCGTCTGAATTCTGTTCAAGCGCTCGTGGGTCTTGCGTGGCATAACTCACCGTTGTCCCAAAACCAGAACCGAGCAACGGATGTTGCAATGCTGCCAACGTCAGTGGTTGTAATAACGCTAAACGAGATCCTCCACCCACATCTGTAGTCACATCTGTGCGATCAGTTAGTAAACTACTGGCATCAACTGCCGCGCCGGTACCAAACAACGGTATGTTAATAATGGCTAGGACAATAACATACCCCACCACACCACTGAGCAAGACTGTGCCAAGATATCCCCACAAGCGTGACTGCCGATACGCCAAATAACTTAAGACCAAGATGATACCCAGCGTGGCCACCCAAAAACTTCTGGAGTAACTAATAAACAATAAAAGCAACGTCGAGCCAAGTGCCATGATTGTAAGTCGATGTGATTGTTTGGAGATAAATTGTAAGCTGGCGGCGATAAAACCAAATAAGACGTACAGGTGGCTTTGGAAAAAAATCCTGGTAAAATTGTTTTCTTGTGTAGTAATCTCGGCTAACCGAAAATCGCGCAACCAGCGATACAGCTCTGGTAAATAGTACTGAAAAGCAGCTTGATGGGAAAATACAAATAAAATGACAATAGTTTCAATGAAGAGGATCGTCAAACCAGCCCAAAATACCGCCAGCAAATTTTTAAGGTCCGTTTCTGTGCGCAAGGCCTGCGTAAATGGCACAATCATTGCTATAAATAAATATCCATTCAGGTCTAAAAACAAATAGGTGAGGTTATTGCCGTGCCACAAGGCCGTCAAGACAGCGATACTGAGCACGCACCCTAAGGCCAGATACCATTTCCAATAGCGTGTCTGGAGGAGTGCCACACGCCGCTCCCGAATGATCCAAATAATCCCAGCCAAAAAAACCACTAAAAATAAACCCAACCGGAGCTGCCCCAGTAAATGACCTTGCGATCCAATCACGAGTTCCCCGAACACTACGGCCACCCCAAATAATAATCGATAACACGACGCTACCAATACAATCAGTAAAATACTACTGAGCATCCAGATCTGTAGGTCTAGCCAAACGTAACTTAACCACGATAGGCCCATGACTGCAGCCATGATCACGAGCGCGCTACTGTACCACTTGTGCCACATAGGCTAACAACAGACTAATCGGATGCAGCCCCAAAAACCACAGATACGCCAGCCAACCATGATGTTTTTTCATGTAGGTGCGTAAGCTGCGATTAAAAATGCGCTGCGCGGCTGGCCGACGCAATTGCTTAAAACTCTGGCCACGGGCATGTTGACAACTCACTGAGGCCTCATACCACACGGTAAGGCCATCAGCTTGCAACCGCTTTTGCAGATCAACCTCTTCAAACCAGGCAAAATAAGCTTCATCAAATGGACCATACTGCTTGGCAATGGCTAACGACATATACATAAACGCGCCCATCACCTGTGGTACGGCAGCTGACACCGTGTAATCAAAATCGGTCAGGTGATAACGCTGCACCAGCTTGGGAAACACATGATGTAATTTTAACTGAATCACGGTTTGGTCAGACACCTTTGGCCACGCCCGGATTTGCGGTTGAGTTGATCCATCGGTATTCAGCAACTTGATGCCCACCATCCCAACGTTTGGAGTATTCCGTAGTATTGTTTGAAGCGACGGCAAGATATTGGTTGTGAATTGACAGTCGTCATTCAGAAACAGAATGTCCTGGCCTTGGGCAATGGCCACGGCTTGATTATTTGCCACGCCAAACCCGCGATTCGTGGCATTCCGAATCAGCCGGATGTCTGGAAAGTCTTTGGCCACCATATCGGCCGAGCCATCAGCGGAGGCGTTGTCTACGACAATTATTTCATACGTGAGGCCGGTAGTGTATTGTTGAATGGATTGCAAACAGGTCCGTAATTGATCACGCACATTCCATGACACAATACTAATGGAGACGTCAATCATTGCCGTTCACTATAGCGGATAACTGCTTGGCTGCATATTCCCAAGTTTGTGTTTCACTAAATTTTTTGGCTTTTTCTGCAAGAGCAGCTCGATACTTCGGATCTAATAATAATTGAATGGCCTGAGTTAATTCGGTTTGATTCGTGCCATCCACGAGCAAACCCGTAACTTTGTCCTGAATGGCATCGGCCATGCCGCCCGCTTTGCCACCAATGGCGGTCTTACCGAATCGATTCGCTTCCAACACCACAATACCGAAACCCTCAACATCACCATTTGGTAACTGTCGTGATGGCATGGCTAAAAATAAACACTGTTGATAGAGCTGCGCAATTTCGGCATTCGTTAAGTTATGTAAAAAATGTACTCTGGATTCAACGTGAAGATCTGATGAAAGTGTTTTGAGTCGTGTCACATCTGGTCCCTGACCCGCAATCACATAGTGTATATTCGGGACATCGGCTAATGATCGTATGACCATGTCGAACCCTTTTCGTTCCACTAACCTGCCAACCGATACTATAAATTGATCTGGCAATCCAGTGACTGGTTGGGTGATCATATCCGGCGTGATCGTTGCGGCGGGATGAATGATGGATATATTTTTTAAGCTTGGTTCAAAGGTTTCAATAGCCTGTTTGGTAAAGTTTGATACAGTGATGATGTGTTTGGCACTGCGTAAAATTCTGCGCAGGAGCCACCGTTTACGTGGATACCGTTGCGGTACGATGACATCCATACCGTGGGTAAAAATGATATATGGAACTCCTGTTAACTGGCGCACAACTAATGCAACTGTTCCCAACGGCAATACTTGACCAACCAGGATATGGCTATATTTTCTTTGCCGCACTTCGCGGTAGAGCCAGGGAATCATTTTTAACCAAGACTTGGGTAATACCGTTTGATCAGCCACCGCAAACGGCTGTGCGGAAGCCTGGCGTAACGCAGCATAATAATTCGCCACGCCACCCACCTGCGGCGGATACTCCAATGTAATTAAGAGCGTCGAATGGCTGTCCATACGTGACGAATTTCAGGAGCAGTAATGGTTCTGGTCACAATCAGCGTAGCACCGTACACCACCATCGCGCCAAGCATAGTCAGAACAAATAACCAGCCGGTCATGGTCAAAAAGGATTGCACGAGCCAAACGGCACCGCCCATCACTCCAGCGGAACACATGGCGAGCAACAATTTTTTGAGGAGTAACCCAAACCGAAAGGACGTCATTTGATAGACATGCGGTAACCCTAGCCCCACCAAAGCAATAGTGCTGCCGACCGCCGCAGCGGGGGCTCCTAAATAGGTATATTGTGGCACCAACAGCACATTCAAAATAATATTCACCACCAAGGCAATGCCCATGTTCACGGTATTGAGCAGTTGACGATTGGCGGCATTGAGAACATTGCCAATCGGGTAATTGACAAATAAGAAAATTAAGCCGGCCATAAACCACTGCAAGGCCGGAATAGCCGCAGGAAACCCGGCAAACCCTAAATGGATAATGCTGGGTGCTAAAATGGTTGTCCCTACCGCAATGGGTGCACTGATAACGATCAAGAGAATGGTGGACTGTTCAAAAATATCTCGTAAAGCTTCACGCGATTGCGTTAACGCCTGACTCATGGCCGGAAAAAATGCCGTGGCAAACGCGCCCGGAATAACCGTGAGCGTCACTGTGAGTTTCAGTGCAATGGTATACCAGGCCACATAGCGATCACCAGCCAAATATTCCAACATGACGGTATCAATGGAGCCGTTGAGCTTAAAAAAAATATCGGCCAAGGCAAATGGGGCTGCCACCAGTAATAAGCGGCGCAGCGTTGGCCAGCGCCACTGCCAGGCTAGCCGAATAGTCGTTTTTTTAAACAAGATCACCAGGCTGTACACTAAATAAAGAACACTGGCTAGGTTGATTGCCACGATGAGACCGCCAGCTTTGAACCCTAGACGAAAGAAAATCAATCCAGCGACAACCACAATGACCTGGTAAAAAAACTGACCAATGGCTTCATACTGCATCATCTGCTGTGCCCGCAGTACCGCAAAAATAATCGAGCGGAAGGTATCGAACACAATAATACCAATCGCCAAATAGACTAGCAGAACGGTATAGTCCGGCATCGGCTTGAAATAGTTTAGGCCATGAAACACCCCTAACAACACAACGGTACTGATGACCGTTAAAATAATTTTGATCGATAACACGCTGGTGAAATACTCCTGCAGTTTGGTGGGATCCTTGGCACCTTCCCGGGTCAGTACCGGTATCAAGCCAAAATTCATGAGAATGACAAAGATGCTGGTGTACGTCACCGCGAAGGTATATTTCCCTAAGGTGTCCTCCCCTAACTGCGCAGCCACATAGGTAAACCACCAAAACGCCAGGGCTTTTTGGGCAATGGATGAAATGGTGAGATAGGTAGTATTTTTGGCTAAGACGCTAGACAGCGTCATATGGTTACCGTTGGGTGGTTACCGTTTGGACCACTGTGGGGCACGACGAGCCCGCTTCAAACCAGGTTTCTTGCGTTCTTTTTTACGAGAATCACGAGTCAAGTAGCCAGCCGTTTTGACATTTTTACGTATCTCTGGATCCACCTGCAATAACAACCGAGTAATCCCTAAACGCATGGCGAGGGCCTGAGCCTGTTTGCCACCTCCAGACACCTGGGCCGTCAGTGAAGCATCGGCTAAGCCGTTGACATGGCTCAAAGGTGATTCCACAATCCGTTGTTGCGCCACCGAAAAATAGGTAGTGAACGGCTTTTCATTCACGATAATTTCACCGTGGCCTTTTTTGTGATAACGCACGCGGGCGACGGCAGTTTTTCGACGACCGACGGCATACAGATAGGTTCGTTTGGTTTTCTTGTCAGCCATGCTATTCGATAGTTAAACGCTTAAGCATTCGATCCCGTAATTTATTTTTCGGCAACATATTGTTGATCGCGTGTCGAAGTAACTGCGACGCGGTATAGGTTTTGGCCAGACGTCTCTTCAGACCACCTGGATGTAAGGTGTGATACTTAATTTCAGTTTTGGCTAATTTTTTTGGGTCCAGTTTCATGGCTGCAATGTTGATGACCTTCACCGTATCACCACAATCGGTATAGGGTTTGTAGTCGGGCTTATGCTTGCCCATTAATAAGCCAGCCACTTTGACGGCTAAACGACCAAGGGGCACGAGTGTAGCATCAACGGTTTGAATGGTACGATTCATAGGGTTAGTTTACAAACTCAAGTTGGACTTGCTCAGCACCATCACCCTTGCGGTAACCCAGTTTGGTCATACGGGTATACCCGCCGGCTCGCTTCTCCATAGCCGGAGCAATTTTTTTCATCAATTCGTTCACAGCCGCAATGTGATTCAATTTTGTCATTAAATAGCGTCGCGTGGCCTCAGTATTTACTTTGGCTCGCGTCACTAGCCGTTCGACAAAGGAGCGGGTCACACGGGCTTTCGTAGGTGTGGTGCGAATATGTCCAGTTAAAATCAAACTAATGGCTTGGCTGCGCAGAAGTGCCTGGCGACCCGCATGACTGCGATCTAACGTTTTAACAGATTTATGATGTCGCATTGGTAAAGGCGTTACCGATTTGAGCAAAGTGATCCACCAGAATCTGGCAGGCTTGGTTCATGGCAATTTCCGGACTAATCGTGCCGTCCGTAGTGACATCCATTAACAGTTTATCGAAGTTTGTCATCTGTTCAACCCGAACATGTTCCGTTTTGAAATTGACATTACGCACTGGGGTGTAGACGGCATCTAATGCCATATAGCCCACATCCAGCTTCTCGTTTTCGCGTGCTTCAACTGGAACATAGCCACGACCTTTTTGTGCCACAACGGTAATTTCCAGTTTAGCCGAGGCGTCCGTAAGTGTGGCGATATGCACCTCTGGCGTCATCACTTCTACATCTGAATTCTTTTCAAAATCTTTGGCGGTGACTTTTTTCTTACCGCTGATGGATAACGTGAGTTGAACCGCTTCATCCGAAAATACTTTCAAGCGGACTTGTTTTAAGTTCAGCAAAATATCGACCACATCTTCTTTAATGTGCTCCACTGTGGAAAATTCATGATCCACACCTTTAATTTTGACGGCAGTAATAGCGCCGCCCGGCAAGGATGATAACAATACGCGACGCAACGCATTGCCTAGGGTTGTGCCATAACCAGGGTAGCACGGTGAAATGGTAAATAAAGCATGGTTTGGTTCAACCACTTGCGCTTGGATTTGACTAGGAAGTTGTATATCCATAAGGCGTTTGAAATGGTTATTAACGAGAATAAAATTCCACAATCATATTCGCTGAAATGCTTTCGGCATCTCGCGCCGTGGGCAAGCACAACACTTGAGCAGTGAAGCGGCTCTTGTCTAGTTGTAGCCACTGTGGCGCTTCATACATTTTGATCGTGTTGCCTAATTGCTCAACATATTTGGACTTCAACATGGCGCCTTTGATACCAACGACATCACTCACTTTCACCTGGCGGGATGGGATGTTGCAGCCTTTGCCATTCACCGTGACATGACCATGGGTCACGAGTTGACGGGCTTGCCGACGCGTGGAGGCAAAACCAGCTCGATAGACCACATTGTCTAAGCGGCACTCTAATAATTGCAATAATTGTTCAGTAGTATTACCAACTTTTTTACTGGCCTGGACATAATAATTTGAAAACTGTCGTTCTAAAATGCCATAGAGGGCTTTAGCTTTTTGCTTTTCGCGTAATTGCAAAGCAAACTGACTTAAGCGTGGCTTGCGTTTCAAACCATGTTGCCCAGGCGTGTAATTGCGGCGGGTTAAGGCACACTTGGCCGTACCACAAACACTTTCACCCAGGCGACGACAGATTTTACATTTAGCTTTAAGGTTTCGAGCCATAGTATGAGCTTGGTTTAAACACGTCGAGCTTTTTTAGGACGGCAGCCGTTGTGTGGCATTGGAGTGAGGTCTTTAATTTCAGTAATCACCAAGCCGGATCCGGTAATGGCCCGCAAGGCGCCATCACGACCGCTGCCAATGCCCTTCACATAGACCTGCACTTCTTTCAAACCAGTTTCTTTGACCTTTTCTAGGGTTTCTTTCAGCACCACTCCAGCAGCATAGGGCGTAGATTTCTTCGGGCCTTTAAAGCCATATTGGCCAGCACTGCCCTGGCAGACGGTGTTGCCCGCTGGATCAGTGATAGTAATAATTGTGTTGTTATACGTCGACAACACATACACCTTCCCTTTGGTCAGGGTGCGCTTCTTTTTCCGTTTCTTTTTTACGACGCTTTTTGCAGCGGCTTCAGCCATACAATGATAGTAAGATTAGGTCTTTTGTTGAGATGGTTTGCGGCCGGAACCCATGGTATGACGCTTATTACCACGTACTGTTCGGCTATTAGTTTTAGTGCTTTGCCCACGCGCAGGCAACCGTTTCATATGGCGTGTGCCACGATAACTCCCAATTTCTTTCAAGCGCTTGATATTGGCAAATAATTCACGCCGTAAATCACCTTCCACTGGGATGCCCATTTTGTCTAAGGTGGTCTTGATCGTATTCACTTCCGCTTCGGTGAGATCTTTGGCGCGGGTATCCGGATTGACCTTAGCTTGCTTCAGCACTTTCTTGGATAAAGGAATGCCAACGCCATATAAATAGGCCAGCGCTACTTCGATACGCTTTTCATTTGGAAGAGTAACACCGGCAATACGAGCCATAGGAGAGATTAACCTTGACGTTGTTTATGTTTAGCCACTTTACAAATAACGTAGACGCGACTTTTTCGGCGAACGACTTTGCAGGCGGTGCACATGGCTTTGACTGAAGCGCGTACTTTCATTGAGGTTAGTGGCGATAAATAATTCTGCCTTTTGATAAATCGTAGGGTGTCATTTCAACGGTGACACGATCACCCGGTAGCACCTTGATCTTATGCATGCGCATTTTGCCCGCTAAGATACCAAGGATGGCATGACCACCATCCAGGGTGATGCGAAACATCGCATTCGGCAACATTTCGGTGACTTCCCCTTGCATCTCAATAAACCCCTTCTTACTTGACCGCGGCCCATTGCTGGACGGTTGTGAGGCAGTTGGCGATGCAGGTTGGTATGGTCTCTTCTTGTTGCGCATTAAAAAAATGGTACTGCTCACGATTTTTTGTGCCTACTTAACTATTCGGCAACGTGGGGCAGACCCAAAAATTAGGCTTAACTTGTCAATTTCTTGCCCTAATTCGAGTGTTGCGACAAGCCGGACTAGTATACGAGAGTGGCGGTGGTATGTCAATTTACTGGCCAAATGGCTGTGGATAACTGTTCTCACATTCCGCAATCTACTTTTTTAAATATGATAACAATGCCATGGCGGCGTAGACGCGAAACTCAGCTTCGTCATAGATAATGGATTGAGCGGACCGCATCACGTCTAATGTGATTTCCCGTCCAGGATGAGCCGGCATGGCGTGCATAATGACGAGCCGTGCTTTGGCATTTTTTAGGAATTGTCGATTCACCTGATAGGCACCAATAGCGCGATCTAAATAGTGCGGGGTATTTTCCCACCATTCATCCACATACAACACGTCCGCTTGAGCAATAGTGTTCTGAATATTTTTTGTCACTGTCAACGTGCCACCGTACATCTTCACTAACCGCTTCACTTGGGCATGAAAATCTACATTTTTTCCCGCAAATTTTCCAGTTTCCGTAATCAACGTAATCACCTGACCAAGCAGCAGTACCCCATAGACAAACGATTCCATCACTCCACTGCCGGCAGCAGGACAAACCCCAACATAATTTAGCTTTTTGTACGCACCTTTTTTCCAGGTAATGACAGAAAGATCCGCCAACGCTTGCGATGGGTGCCCCACTTGGCAAAAGCCGTTAATAAATGGCGGATATGGTTTCCGTTTGAATACGGTCAACATTTGTTGTGAGTAATCTCGTACGACATAGGCATCCACCATGCGATCCATCGTTTCAATGATATCTTCAAACGACTCGCGGCGAGTGCCGTCTTTTTCTTGAATGACATCCTCCACATCCAAAAAATAGGTCGTACCACCCAACAGATGCGTAGCGGTTTCGAAGGACAAGCGTGTACGCAATGAATTACTATCAAACACTAAACCAACCCGTTTGCGACTTAAACGATTTGGCGTGCGATGCGGATTCTTTTTGTAAGCAATGGCGCTACGAATCAATTGTACCCACTCTGGCTGGGTAAAATCGGTGACTTCAATCAGGTTTTTGGATTTCATAGTACGGCCCTATTTGGATTTTTTTTGATCTTTGTTTAATTCCTCCGAAGCGCGAGCGGCAAAGACTAAGAGCAAAGTCACTTCGTGCGGAGATAAGCTGCGCGGTTTGGTGTCTTTAATACAAAATACTCCTATGCCAGTACCGGATGAATCGTACAACGATACGCCAGCATAAAACCGGATATGTGGTTCTCCTACGACCATGGGGTTATCGGCAAAGCGTGGATCTTTTAAGGTATCTTCCACAATGAAGACGTGATCGGATAACATCGCGTGCGCACAAAACGAAATCTCCCGCGGTGCTTCTTTGGCGTTCAGCCCCTGACACGATTTATACCATTCACGTTTCTCATCCAACAATGTGATGGTGGCGATGGGAACATGAAAGGCCTGGACGGCTTCGCGAGTGATCACATCGAAGCGTTCTTCAGGGGCAGTATCGAACAGACCAAGGGCTCGGACATGCTCAAGGCGTTCTGGCTCATTGGCCGGCGAAGCGGCTGATTTCATAATAACGCGCTACATTAATCGTAACGGACGGCCCGCCCACCGCTTTCTTTTACATCACGAGATTTACACGCTGGACACATCGGTTGAAGGTCGGATTTTAATTCTCCACCACACTGCTCACA
>AMFJ01036125.1_pt1 | contig 24337 bp, 27 predicted proteins | sample 427208 | NCBI WGS metagenome assembly AMFJ01 (sample SAMN02954298, study PRJNA114691) | groundwater metagenome | biome: aquatic; feature: subsurface aquifer; material: sediment; isolation source: subsurface aquifer sediment | place: USA: Rifle, CO | collected 2008-08 | reverse complement strand
CCGCCTAGGCGGACGAAGCAATCTTATTTTATTAATTTTAGATTGCTTCGTCACTTCGTTCCTCGCAATGACACAATAAAAAATAATTTTAATTTCTAAATTGTTTCATGAAAATCCTTCTCGTCGAAGACAATAAAACTATCGGAAATAATATCAAAAAATATCTTGAGCTTGAACATCGTGAAGTGATGCGAGCTGAGAACTGATTGTATGCTTTGGAACTTCTCAAGCATCATACATTTGATGTCATCATCTTGGATATCATGCTTCCTGGAATGGATGGAATAACACTCTGTAAAAATATCAGAAAAAAACATACCACTACCCCGATTCTCATGACTACCGCCAAAGGAGAACTTGATGATAAATTGGAATGATTTGCATCTGGAGCTGATGATTATATCGTCAAACCATTTGATCTCAAAGAACTTGATGCAAGGATAAATGCGGTCGTAAAGAGGCTTCCTACGAGAGATGTTTTGGAATATAAAAAAATCCGTCTGGATAGGGATCAAAAAAAAGTCTTTAAGAACACCAAAGAAATCAAAACAACCCTCAAAGAGTTTCAGATATTAGAATATCTTTTGGAAAGAAAATGAAGAAGCATCTCTAGGACAGAAATCATAGAAGAGATATGGGGCAATGATCAGATTTTTGAAGAAGATGCAAAACTTGATGTATATATCTCTACGCTCAGAAAAAAATTAGGTAAGACAATCATAGAGACTATCAAGGGTTTCGGATACCAGATTGCATCTTAAATTTCATTTAAGGTAATCTTTAGTTTCGTTTAAGGTCGGTGTATATACTAGGGGCGTCAAACTTAATTGACGCTTTTACTTTTTTACACACATGACATGAAAACAAAATTTATGGTAGCGAGCAGTATCTGACTCCTCTGAATAACAAGTATGATCTTATGAGCAACAACATTTGCTTCCGAAACAAATACGGGCAGGATGATGTGATGGTGATCATGAACAAAGATAACGAAGATGATGAGAAACCATGACAACATGATGAAAAAATTTGCAAGTACAGGAGAAGCGGAAGCTTTTAAAACTGCTATAGAACAGTCTATCACTAACAATGACTATACTGCATATATTGCAGTCAACACAAATTACAACATCACCAAGTACCTGACTAAAGATCAGTTTACTGCAATGGCTACTGAAAAAGCCCATCAACAAAAAATACTTGATGCACTTAAAAACGGTGACTATGCTACCTGGAAAACACTCAATACAGATAATCCCATCCTCAAAAAAATCGATACAGAAGCTAAATTCAAAAAACTCCAAGAGATGGAATCATACAAAGAAAAAATGGATACACTAAGCAAAGAACTTGGACTACAAGGACAGATGAAAGGAGGAATGAGGTGAGGAATGGAAATAGGAAAGGGAATAAAAAGAGGGATGAAGGGGCGAAAAATGAACGTGAAATGACAGTTGAACTAAATAATAGAATATAATAATAAAAACCTGGATTGTATCGCCAGGTTTTTTTGTTATTAAATTTGAATTACATAAACATCCTTTGCAAATCAGGGTCTTTGATCATGGCTTGAGTCCATGTCGGTTCAAACGTAATCTCTAGGTCAACCGTAGCATCAGGGACAACTTCAAGCACAGCATTTTTTATCATCTCCTGGAGCATGTCTGCCATAGGACAGAAGGGAGTTGTGAAAGTCATGAGGATATGCACTTTTTTTTCTTTTGGCAAAAATTTAACGTCGTAGATCAGTCATAAGGTATAGATATCAATCATAGGAAATTCAGGATCATAGACGGTCTTGAGTTTTTCCTCGATCAAATGTACGGTTTTAGATATTTGGGAAGTCATCGTTTTTTGTATTCGGTTCAGAGAATAAAATCACTTGAAGAATGATAAATCCTACGAGAAGTATGAGTCAGAGAATTTTGCTTCGATATCAGAGAAGCAAAAATAGTGCGTTAATAAGCACATAAATCCCGAATAAGAGTGAAAGCTTGTAACTATCTTTGACTAAGCGTTCTTGAGAGACCTCACGAAAAAATTTTTGGATAGCGAGAAATAGGTAAAAACTTGCTCCTCGCGAAGCGATGAACAATCAGAGCATACCGAGTGTTATTCCTATCATGGGATCTTCATATACATTGATAGAAGTATAAGTGATGAGCATGATAAGAAGACCAAGGAGAAGTTTGATGAGTGAGGCGATATGGTACAGATACATTTTAGTGAATAGTGAATAGTGAAAAGTATTGGTTTTTTTATCCTTCAATATTTATATCGTCTGAGCTGTTAGTAGTGTCCGTACCATCTGTTTCTTCGTCATCAGTTTCTGTAACTGATGCGATATAGAATCCATTGTTTCCAAGTTCGTAGAATTTATAATAGATCTTTTCTCGGATACCTGCTCCAAAAGGAATCAATGCATACCCAAGAACGGGTGGGAGAAGCATAAACAAGTAAATCTTTTGTTGTACTGCAGCAGAACCTGACATCTTGTAGATTAATGAATATGCAAGAAACGCTAATGCGAATCAAAGAACCGTTCCCATAAATGATGAAGCGCTATAGTTTGGGTTAGCTGAAAATTCTATCTGTGCAGCTGAAGTGAATACTGAAAAAAGGATATGGAAACCTAGAACAATAAAGAGGATATCTATCTGGCTTGCAAACACGATGTAGATCGGTGCGAGGAAGAAAAACAAAATTCCGTTAGTCAAGAATAGAAGTCAGAACATCTTGCTCGTGTTGTAATATTTCCTGTTGAAAAAAAGATTATATATCCCTCCGATAGCGATATTTCCTATGAAAGTGCTCAGAAATCCGATAAATAACAATACCAATGATAAGAGCGGATTTGCAGTAAACCCTGCTTGCTGACCAAATGCACTGGTAAACATGCTTCCCATGAAAGAAAGGATGACAAATAACAATGCAGCGATTGTTCCTCCGATAAGGATACCGATACATACTTTTCCTATCAATTGCCATCCACTGAGGTTGCTTGGTTCATTAAAGAAATCTGATTTAGTTGTCATAGTAACATAATTAACAGATTAAAAGACTTAATAGGATTGAAAAATTGAAACATTGAAAGATTGAAAGATGATGGTATTTTTTTTTATTTTTCCATGTTTCCACTTTTCCATGTTTCCATATAATTATTGTGTACATTTTATTGTATTTATACTGCTGATGAAACTGTTTATGTCTTTGGGTGTATCACTACTCAGTGAAATAAGATATAATGAGGTATCATCAGTGAAAAAGTATTGTCCTCCATAAAGGGTATCTTTTTCTAATTGATAGGAAAACGCAGTTATATATCAAGAATATTGTATACCCGGACATTTTACTTTCTTGTTCTCATTGTCCGTGGGCTTATATTTCAAGAGTTTGAGTTGAAGATTTTTGGTATTGGAATCAACGAGCTCTTTCATGTTAGTTCACGATTGGATAACTGTTTTGACGATAATCACTGAATTGATGAATCCGGTAGAACCTGTGCCTGTTGTTTCTTTCATCTCCTTAAGCACCTTCATCCCTATGGTATCTGGAGGTGTTGGCATTGAGATATATTGTTTATTGTTGTCGTAAAGATTAAAAGTGAATTTATCGAAGGGAATGGAAAAAAAGGTTTTGGATTTACACCCCGTCAGGATCAGTACCGTGAATAGTATAATCAGAGAATAACGTTTCATAGGGCAGAGAGGACTAAAATTAATGAAAGATTGAAGCATTGAAAGATGGAAAGATGATGGTATTCTTTTTAATTTATTTATATTTTTCCACTTTTCCATATTTCCACTTTTTCATATTCTTTAAATAAACATATATCCGACAGCCAAAATAACTCCTAGAACTACTCCGAAGATAAATGATCTTGCGTAGATTTTATTTTGATGAGGATGGTCTTCTTCATATCCGAGTTGGATGCGTGCGACGATATATCAAAACATAGTCCCACAAAACACCAAATATCCCGGCATCAAGATTTGCTTGATCAAAAGCTGATACTCTGGACCAAAAATCACGCTTCCTCTCAGAAGAACAATCCCTACCACTACCGTCAAGAAAAAGAAAATTCACTTGATGATTTCGAATAACGTATTCATGATACTCACTAATAACTAAAAAGATACCAAGCTTATTTTCCTATTTTTTGTGTTGCTTGAATAATTTTTTCCATGAGACCGATATCTTCTTCATTGAGTTTTGTTGTATCTCCTGTTTGTGTTTTACTCTGTTCTATAAGTGTATTCACTTCAGCACTTACGGCGCTTTGTGTAGGCGTCACTTCTGTACTTCCTGTAACGACAGGTACTACTCATGAATCTATCTCTCCTGTGAATTCTTGCATTGCTGAGCTAGTTACATCTGTAATTCCTGTTCCTGTGAGTTCTGTTCCTGTCAATACTTCTCATGTAATCACTTCTCCATCACCTGTGAGTGGTTCAGCTGTAATTACAGTCTTTGGCGTACATCCTGCTAAGCTAGCAGCTATCACTATCAATCCCACCATGTATCCTTTTTTCATTATTTTTGTTTAAAATCTAAAAAACTTTTGTTGAATCTTATTCGTTTGCTTGTGTCTTATTTTGTTGGATAGCAGCATTGATCTTATCATATAATGCAGCCTGTTCGGGTGTCATGACTTCATTAGTATTGTTTGTTCATATATCTATTGAGGGTTGTGCGTCTACGGGAGCAGGTCTTGGTCTGGCTATTGAGGGAGCCTTCTGTACCTCACGATTTGCGGGTGTCCGAGTGATATTGAATGTACATCCCGATAAGCTCGTAGTGAGCAATACCAATCCCACTATGTATACCTTTTTCATCGTGGTATTTGAAATTTCTAAAAAATCATCAGAATAGTATTGGTTTCACGAGAAAAATCAACTAAAAAACTAAAGAGTTTGATGCACGATACATGATGCAAGATGCAAGACAAAACCGTTGCATACAGAGTTTTTTTCATTATTCATTATTCATTTTTAATCATTCATCAGTTTGTATGTTATTAGCCGTTGATAAACCAGGACGAATTACGAGCTTTGATGTTGTACGTATCTTCAAACGTCATTTTCCAAAACAGAAAATCTGACATAGTTGAACGCTCGATCCTATGGCTACCGGACTCATGATACTCGCATTGGACAAAGATACAAAAAAACTGACAGAACTTATCTGACTGGACAAATCCTATATCGCTACGATTGATTTTTCAAAAGTCACGGATACGCGGGATATGGAATTCTGGGAGAAAATTACGAATTACGAATTACAAATTACGAATTGAAAGGCTACCGGAGTTGAAATGGAAGGTGGAACTGCAGAGGCGCCATCTTTGGGAGAGATCAAAAAACAGCTTGATAAATTGATCCCTTCGTATGACCTCCCACTCCCCGCTTTCAGTGCAAAAAAAAGAGCAGGAAAAAGATCTTATGATGAAGCGAGAGCAGGGAATATCATTGAAGAAAATAAAGTCATGAAGGTGCATGGATATGAAATTTTGAACTATGCATTTCCGACGCTTCAACTCAGGCTGGATGTCGGTTCTGGAACGTATATCAGATCTATCTGATATCGGCTGGGTAAACAGCTCGGTATCGGAGGAACTCTAATCCAGCTCAGAAGGACGAGTATCGGGAAGTACGATATCGCTACGATCAAGAATTGGGAGAATCTGCATAATAGGTATAAAGAGAAGGAAGAAATCATCCCTTTTGCACAAATATAAATATCAATACATTTATGATTTGTTTTGTCATTGCGATCCGCCTAGGCGGAGAAGCAATCTAATTTTTTTATGTCACAAATCCTACAGCATTTTTTTTATTTTTCTTAACAAACCCTCCCCGACCCTCCCTTAACAGGGCGGGCCAAAGGAAAATTAAATATTTTTTTTATTCAATGTAGTCCCCCTGTTAAGGGGGAATGAGGGGGTTTGTTTGTTTTCTTGACTTTTGTTTTTGTATATATATAATACTCCAAAACAAAACAACTAAAAAAAATAGGAATCATGACAAAAAATTATGTAACAATGTTTGAGGAAGCCAATAAAAAAGCGCTCGAAGAATACAGAAGAAAAGAAAAAGCCAACAATAATTTTGCTATGTTTTATGCTATAGCAGGGCTTATTGCAGCAATAATGATATGTAGAATATCATTAGGACCGTTTCAACCTGATATCATGTATGTTGAAGCATGGCGTATTGGAATAGTAGTAGCACTCATCATTTTTTGGGTCTCTATTTACGGAATCAAAGTAAAAGTGACAGAACGATTTATTAAATCTCAAAGTGACCTTGAGGTCAAAGCCAAGGAATTCGCAACTACAATCTTCTTGGATGATCTGTATACAATACTAGCATCACTTGGTGATTTGCATCCTGAATTTAAAAACAGGCTTCAAAATATCATGACAACAGATTATGTTTGGTTTAAAGATGGCCAACTTGATTGCTCTGGTTTTGAACTAAATGATGTACAAGAAAAAGATTTTTTTTCCTTTGAAATGAAAGACTGTAAGTATTGTTTTACAGGTTTGAATTACATAGAAGGAGAGCCTTTTAAATTCACCTTTGATACAGTTAGTCCAGATGGGAAAATAGAAAAAATTCCTATGTGCCTTCCTGCTAAAAAAATGAATGATTTCTCAGAAGCACTTCTCTAAAGGGGTGACGAGGTAATGGTTATCAGTTACAAGATCGGCGTTTTCGCTGGTCTTTTTTTTAAAAAAAATAAATCCCTGCCTATTTTTTTTCTTTATTTTTTTTAACAAACCCTCCCCGACCCTCCCTTAACAGGGCGGGCCAAAGGAAAATTAAATATTTTTTTTATTCAATGTAGTCCCCCTGTTAAGGGGGAATGAGGGGGTTTGTTTATTTTTTTAACTCTTGACATTTTCTCTAAAATCAATACAAATATTCTGTTTTATCCTACGAAACATATGACCCTTTCTTCTCAAAAAATAACTGGCATTTCTGTGGATAATTTTCCTAGTATCATAAAAAAATGCCGAAGCAAGGAAACGTCTTCGGACCCAGAACATCGATCACAAGATAATTCTTCATATAGACAATGCCTGGCCACCGCCCTGCTTGCAAGTGATTTTTTATGATTTTCCGTGTATGCGGAAAAAATCACTATTGATGCAGATCGTACAGGATATCATTATTTCAATAAAGATATGCAAAATATTCCTCTTAATTTTTGTGAAGAACAATTCGCCCATGAAAATATAACTGCAAGAAAAGATGAGAGATTGTTAGATAAAAATAGGATTGATGTTATTTTAAAATTTCATCCGGAAATCAAACAACAATATGAAATCCTCAAACAAAGATTTGAAGAAGAAATAGCGATATTATTCAAATAAATATATTTAAAAATTTAATTATTGATTATAAAATATGCTTAAATGATACGGTTTTGATACAGATGGTAATCTTGTATATACTGATACTATGGTGTGTATTGAGGTATTGGAAGATGGAAAGCGAATACCTAGGGAGATATCACAAGGACAATTTGATGAATTCTGATCTGACATCAAACTTTGAGAGAAAATGAGATATGTTAATAACGATAAAGAGCAATCCATGGTTCATTTCAAAAGTGAATGAGGATTTGAAAAAGCTGTCTTTGACGCACTCATTCAGGGGAAATTTGGACCAAGCTGGGAAAAATTTATAGAAGCGAATGTACAGGCAAGCCCTATCGCTATCATCACTGCTCGTGGGCATCCCATAGAGGATCTCAAATCAACCCACAAAAAAATAATCTATGATGTGCTTACAGAGGGTCAGCGTGAAGACTTGGCATATAATATGAAAGAACATCTCTGAACATATCATCTCTTTAATGATGTCGCGATTGATACATACCTGGACAATAATTATTATGCGCCTTGCACCAATGAGATATTTTTGAAATCAATCAATAAAGATCTTTCATGCAGCATGCCAGAGACAAAAAATGCCGCTTTTGAGCAGTTTACCTTACATGTAAAGAAAATTTTTGAAAGCTATTATGGAGCGGAATTTTTGGTTAACAGAAGAATCCGTTTGGGATTTAGCGATGATGCCAATGCGAATATAGAATGACTTAATGACTTCATCAACAAAGAATATAGCGGACTGATGTGGAAATATCCTGAAATCAAATTCATGCTTTACAATACCCATACGCCTGAAAATACTATCAAATCCAACTATAGCAAAAGAAAATAATGTTATTTTTTCTTGTAGAGTACAAAATCCATTTCGTCGTTCACCTCTCTCACCACTTCGGTAAATCCTTCTTCAAATGCAGGAAAGCTTGTGTCTCATTCATACGCTTTTTTGATTTCCGTCAAATAAATGAAATCCGCCATCGGGATAAATTGGCGATAAATGCTCGCTCCTCCGATGATGAAGATCTGATCGATATTTTCTGATGTTAATTGTTTTATCATCGCTTCGATACTCTCGTACCATTCCATCCCTTCTACAGGCACTTGAGCAAGTATGATATTTCTCCTATTGGGAAGCGGTTTTCCAAGCGAAAGAAAAGTGTTGTATCCCATCACGACAATCTGTCCGGTAGTGATCTTTTTGAAGTGCTGCAAGTCAGCAGAATAATGTCGCGGGAGTTTATTATCTTTTCCGACTATTCTGTTTGATGCCATAGCGGCGATCATATTTATGAGCATACATCATCATTAAAATATTAAAATATTATTAATATTAAAAGATTAGCTTTTTGGTTGGAATTTTCAACGAATAAATTTTTTGAATTGCTTTTTTGCCTTAGTTTGGTATACTCTCAAATACATTTATTTGTTATTTTGACCACTCTATGACTACTTCAGCACAGGCGCTTCTCAAAAAATACGCAGATATCATCAAAGAGGAAGTGAATGTAAAACATATCGAAGAACTTGATGATTCACTCAAGATACAGAAGACATTCAAGCCTATCGGATCGCAGCTTTCTGCTAAATTCGGCAAAGATACGGGGAAGATCATCCAGTATGGAAAACAAGGAAATATCAGGGATGCCGGGGATGGAAAGGTCATCATTTTTGATAATGAAGGCAATGAACGGGGACTCACAAGCACTGAATACGAGATAGCATATGAAGGGTTGGAAGGCGACAATATGGCCATAGACCAGAACATCATCGCTAAGCTTGATCTGGAACTTACGCCTGAACTTCAGAGAGAAGGAGTCGCTCGTGAAATCTCCAGATTCTTGAATCAGATGAGAAAAGACGCTGACTATACGGTAGACACCAAAGTACAGCTCTTGTTTAGTACGACTGATGAGAATATGAAAGATATCGTAAAAGAATTCACCAGCTTCTTCAAGCATGAAGCATTGATTTCTGGGGTACAATCAACGGATACTCCGGAAGGAGATATCGTTGCATTATTCACCAGCAACGAATCGACTATCAACTTTGCGCTTAAAAAATAAAAAAAAATGTCATCCTGAATAAAATGAAGGATATATTCTTCGACTTCGCTCAGAATGACAATAGTGATACCATTTATTTTTTGTTTAGAAACATGAAATGTTTTGATTATGCACTCAAATATATCTGCACCTATCCTAAGACTGAAAAAGAGTTGAGGATCCAGCTCTACACAAAAGGTCATGACACCAAGGATATAGATCGGACTCTAGCAGAACTTAAGAAAAAGAATTATGTGAACGATACGATGTTCGCAGAAAGCTATATCAGAAGCGAGGTGGTGAACAAAGGGAAACCCGCTATCCGCATCATCCAAAAACTGCAACAAAAGTGAGTTCCTCCGGAGATTCTCAAAGAAGTGCTGAAAAGATATGAGGAAGATATGGGCGAAGGGATCCATGAAAAAATCAAAAAAGAGATCGAAGCATACAAGCGTAAGGATGTTGATGGCTTTGATATCATACAGAAGCTTATGAAAAAATGATATAAGCTAGATGATATAAAAAAAGTCATACAGAATAAATAAATTTTATTTGTTAGTCATAGCCCATGGGAAGATGGCATAGTATCGCAGCAAGAAAGGCATCATGAGATGCGAAGAAATCACAAGCCTACGCAAAAGTAGGGAAGATTATCCAGATAGCTGCCAGGAAATGAGCGGATCCAAAAATGAATCCCTCGCTTGAACTTGCGCTCAGCAAAGCGAAGCAATATAACCTGCCGAGAGAAGTGGTAGAGAAAGCGATCTTGAAATGATCAGGAAATTTTGAAGGAGAGAATCTTGAGGAGATTTTCTACGAAGGATATGGACCGGAAGGCGTAGCCTTGCTTATCAAAGCATTGACTCCCAACACTAATAGAAGCGCTGCCAGCATCAAACAGATCATGAATAAGTACTGATGAGTACTAGGCGCTATCGGTTCTGTAGCTTGGCAATTCAAAGAGCAAGGAGTAATCGTAATCGATGGTATCAGTGAAACCGTACAAGAGAAATGAAAGACGATAGAAAGAGTGCTGCCGTTAAATAAAGACGAACTTGAAGAACGTGCAATGGAGCTTCCGGTTTCTGATATAGAGATTGATGAAAATACGGTCGTCATCTATACCGACAAAAAAGATTTTGCGATCGTACAAAATGCATTGGAAAAATTTAACTATCATACGGTGGAATCGGATATCCAGTTTATCCCTGATAATATGGTCAAGCTTGATGAGGAGAATAAAGCGAAGCTTTATGTTCTGCTTGATATGCTGGAAGAAGATGAAGATGTTGATCATGTATGGCATAACCTTACAGAATAATATATAAAAATCCCTTGTAGAGACGTTGCAATGCAACGTATCTCTACAGGGATTTTTTTTATTGTCATTGCGATCCGCCGTGGCGGAGAAGCAATCTTAATTTATTTTTTTTAATATATTTCTTTGTTTCGGAGATTTTTTCTAAAAAACGCTTCGCTGGACATACTTTTGGAGATCAAAAGTATGCAAAACTCTTTTCCAGATGCAGTACTCAGGGCGAATATTTCAATTACACATGACCTACCAACTCGCCTCCGTCCCACCTACGGCGGGTCCCACTCCGTCTCGTTTCAGTTAGTTGTTTCATCTAAGTTTTGATCACTATCCCGTGGCATGCATCTGGGAGTGATAAAGTCAGTTAGTTTATTTTTTTCTTGCTGTAGCTATCTGTTCCTTGCATTCATTTTCTAATATGCCTGTTATTATAGATAGTGGCTGTTTGGAATGTTTAGCCATCTCTTGTACCGTGATGTACGGATCGCTATCGCTTTCTGTCGGTGCGCCGAAGATGAAATTATGTATTTTCGCTTTGATGGCGGCAGCCATGCACATAGGACAAGACTCAGCGTTGCTAATCAGATAATATGCACTCAAATCTTTGCTTGCTAATTTTTTGCAGGCTTTTTTGATAGCGGAAATCTCTGCGTGAGCGGTAGGATTCATATCTGTGTTGGCAGTGTTATATGCTTTGGCGAGGACATTTCCGTGGATATCAGCAATGACTGTACCGAAGGGCGAATTTCATTTTTTGACTGCTTTCTCTGCTTCTTTCATGGCTTTTTTCATTATTTTTTTTTGAAGTTTGAGGTCCATAAAATAATATCATAAAAATTAAAATTTATATAGTGTTATTGTAGTAATCTTAATCTATTTTTTTAAAACGCTTCGCTGGACATACTTTTGGAAATCAAAAGTATGCAAAACTCTTTTCCAGATGCAAAAAAAAAGTGGATCTGGGGGCTGATAAATTTAAGACAATCTCCACATCTTATACGTTACATTTGGTCTAGGTGCTTGGATGCCTTCAGCGATATATCTGCGGAATCGGCTTCTTTGTTTCTTTGCGAGTTGGTGGGTAGCAATGATGATACGATCTTCCATTTCGTTATAGGTGCAACGTCCCCTGCCTTGCGGGGTTCATTCCAGAAATTCTACGACTTCTTTGTATCAAATTCATTGCATCGATTGCAGATCTTTGGTGTATCATTGTTTGAGCAATCATTGCACTTCTTCCACTAGTCATCACTTCAACATTTCTCTCACTCTCGCATTGATTCTCCTGTTAGTGTCTTCCTTTTCTCTTCGGAGACCGAGCATGAGCAGTGGCCAAGCTGGCGGTTGTGAAACAAACGTATCAGTTTTTGTCTGTCCGCTTTTGTAATAAATCTCTAGTGCTCTCACGATATATCTTGTAGATTTGGGATGCAATTTCATAGCTTCTTCCGGGTCTAATTTTGCAAGCTCTTGATGAAGTATTCCTGGAGTCTGCTCTTCCTTTGCAAAAAGTTCATCCCTCAGTGCCATATCGGGTGGAATGTCCGGCATGGAAAAATTTTTGTACACCGTATCGATATACAATCATGTCCCTCCCACGATCATCGGGATTTTTTTACGTGCATGAATTTCAGATATGATTCTGTAAGTATCATTTTTTCGTTGCCCTGAAGTATAGGTTTCATCTGGATTTACGATATTTATCTCATGATGAGGAATCTGTTGGAGGATATCATCCGGCACTTTATCCGTCCCGATATTCATATACCTAAAAATCTGTCTGCTATCTGCAGAGATGACTTCTTCGTCAAAATATTTAGATAATAAAATTGATAATTTACTTTTTCCTGTAGCTGTCGCTCATCGTATAACCACTACCCCATCAGGATGTTTGCTGCGAAAGGCTTCGATCTCTTGTTTGGCCTCCTGAACGATATCTTCGATTTCCATTATTTTAAACTAATGAATAATTAAAAATGAATAATTAATAATGATGGAATCATATTTATTAATAAAAAAATACCTACATTTTTCATCATTCATCATTCACTATTCATTAATTTATCTGTATTTGTCTGGATTGAAAAATGGCATAGTAGAACAGCCTTTGGTCACACACATGAGCTGTCCAATTTTCCAGTCTTCACCTTTCTTGATAAGCACTGTCGATCGTTCTTCCGTAATTTTCTGCTGGTTGCTTGCGAGCATATATTCAAGCGTGTATGAAAAATTCTTTACGTTTGGATTGGTTGATGTTGTAGGTTCTTCCTGGATATTCGTCACAACGATTTTTGGATCCACAATAATTGCAGAAAATTTAGATAACCGGTTATTGCTATAATACGTTTGAAAAACATTTCAGTCTTTGAGGTGCGTATCTGCCATAGCACGTACCGTAGTGGTATCTATCGCATTTATCGCTTGATAGAAATCTATGATTGTCTGTTGCTCTGCAGTAAGATTTTGTACTGTCGACTCAACAGCAACAGTAGGTTGTACGGATCATGTAGAAGGTAAAAGATCCGCCTCGGCGAATAAATTTCAGGTTTCAGGTTGTTGTGATGTTGTATAGTCTATATTCCCTGTATCAATATTCGCTATCTCAGAGATTTCTGAGAGACTGAGATTCTCCGTCTTTTTATCTCTTATAAACGTATAATATAAAGAGACGACAAATAAGATAAATGATAAGAAAAATAATACAAGGATAATCAGATCCTTTTTCTTGGACTCATCTACGGATTTTGCTACAAATCACACGACCGCCGGAGAAACTTGATTTGTCGGTGTACTGTATTTCTGATCCTTTCTTGGTCTTCCTGGTCAGGATTTAATCTTAGTTTTTGGTTTATGTGATATGAATTCTTTTTTTGGTCTCCCTGGACTCTTTTTTTTGTTTTTTGGCATAACCTAAACTTAATGAAAAATTAAAAATGAATAATGAATGATGATGGTATTCTTTTAATTTTACAATTTATTTACTTAGATTATTGAGGGCTGCTCTTGTTGCAGGTCCCATCCATCCCCATGTCGCTGGTTTTTTCTCGTATCCTTTGAGCAATCATTTGCTTAATTGGAATTGATAGACTCCATCTTTGGTAGCTTTGCCATACACACCATCAATCGCTCAACTGTATAATGATAGTGTTGTCAGTAGGTTTTGTAAGGCCTTGATGTCTTTGTTGTATTGTCCAAGATTGAATGGTTTGGTAAATATCGTCTTCGTTAAATTTCCTGTCGTAGGAGTTGATGGCGTAACAGGATTCGTTGTTGCAGGAATCAATCAGGTTACAAAATTTTTCAATGCCGTCAAGATATACCCTTTCATATACGCCAAATATTCATTGTATCTTTGTTTGAATTTTTGGACATATAATGACTGGAAACCGCTATATAACTGATCTTTGAATGTACTGCTTATGCCTCCACTCTCTATCTTCGCCAATCATGAATTCACTGTTATCTTCATAGCATTTATCTTGGTAAGCAATGCTGTGCTTGCATCAACCGTGGAAACGATATTTGAACAATTCAATTGATTGGTACTCGTATAATATTTTGATTTGAATGCATTTATCTCTTTTTGGAGCGTCATAAATTGGCTGCGATTGTATCGAATCTGAAAATTATTATTGAGATATTCATCTAGATCCATCTCATATTGTCCTATCAGATAAGCTTTTTGTTGTTCTAATTCATCGGCTAGATTTTTAAGTTTTGGATATTTTTTGACATTGCTATCAATCAAAGGCTGAAGTGTTTTACTTAAAGCTGCTAATCATTTATTTTTGCTATCTGTCATCTTTTGCATGATGTCACCTAATCCTGTGATTTTGGCATTGATACTATTTACTATGGCTTCTACTCAGGAAAATGCTGTTAATACGACTTGCACTTTATCCATCTTGTCTTGAATACCCTTTATCAAGTCTTTGTTACCACTGCTGTATTGTTGGAAAGTTGTGAGGAAATCAATATTTTTTGCGATATAACTGGTCTCAAAATTTGCGATAGCCTCTTTGTGGAGTTTCACTTTTGCGTCTATGAGATCCTTGAGTCTAGTTTTTTCACTTTCATACGTAGTGCCTACATCAAAGACATTTACATTGTCAGATAGCTGTAACGCTTGTTTCTCTTCCAAAGCCAGAACCTGATTTTCCAGTTCTATAAAATCCTTTTTGAATGCTATCGTCAATATTGTTTTGTCTTTTTGAAGCTGAGATAATGCTGATTCATTTTTTATCGCTCCTAGACATACCAAACTCTGATACTCAATGCTTTTGAGGATATTGAATCATGTTTTGGAAAATATAGAATAGAGCTTAGCATATGTCACGCTAAATCATGAAGTCAGACTACTCTCTTGTGCATTGAGATACGTTAATAATGATCATGTATATACTATTGTTCCCGTATTTATATTTCCCGTTCCCGTAGTATCTCCCGTAGATGCCTTTGTGGAAAATCCAAGAAAGAACATACCACATAAAATTGAAATTCCAATGATTTTTGAGAAATTTTTCATATCACTTTTTATGTAAAAGTAAAGATACTAAGCTTGATTACTCATTTTTTTACACTTTTATTATATAAATTCAAGTTGATTTTGGTTGTGGAAATAACTAAATAGCTGATATATCTTTGCAAATCGTGCATTTAGGGATATAATTTACTTATAATTCGTAATTCGTAATTTTTAATTCTTAATTGAATGCAATGACATTAATACCTAGCGTAATTGAAAAAACTAAATGATGAGAAAGAGCCTATGATATCTATTCCAGACTTTTGGAAGACAGGATTATCTTCGTAGGAGAACCTGTAGCAGCACATATGGTGAATTCTATCGTCGCTCAATTGCTTTTCTTAGAAAAGAAAGATCCAGATAAAGATATCATCATGTTCGTCAATACGCCAGGTGGTGAAGTATATAGCGGAATGGCTATCTATGATGTCATGCAATATGTAAAATGCGATGTCTCTACAATCTGTGTAGGACTTGCAGCTTCTATGGGATCAATCATCCTCGCTGGAGGTACAAAAGGAAAAAGATATTCGCTTCCTCATAGCAAGATCATGATTCATCAACCGTTAGGAGGGATCGAAGGTCAAGCAAGCGATATCGTCATCCAAGCAGAAGAAATCTTGAAAGTGAAGAATATGTTTATCGGACTCATGGCTAAACATACAGGGCAAAAATTAGACGTAGTCGCTAACGATATGGATAGGAATAAATGGTTAAATGCTGAAGAAGCTTTGAAATATGGAATCATCGATAAGATCATTACACAAGATACCATTAAAAAATAAAAAATATCAAGAAAAAAAAACTCCCCGTGATTGCGAGGGAGTTTTTTTTGTATAAAATATAAAGATTATTTTTTCAGAAGCGTGTTTAGAAGTTCTACTTCTTCCTGAAAGTCAGGATTATCTGAAAGGTTATATTTGGTTATGATTGTTTGCGCGTCGGTATAATCTTTTCTTTGGATTTGATTTATCACCTGATTTTTCATTTTTTGCAGTAATGAGGGGATTACCTTATCTACAGTGATTCAATATATAGCCAGACACTGCTCCAAACTATTTGAATGTTCTGTTGGTTGCACAAAATACCAATCAGTCTTTATAAATAGATTAATAAGTTCGTCTTCTGTAATAGTAAACTTTTTAACTAATTCCTTTCCTACCTCAAAATGACCTCATGTTAAATAATATTTTTCAATATGTTCTAAAGCTATCTGATGAGCAAATTGGCCAGATAATCCTAACTTCTCTATGATTTCAAAAATATCACAGATACCTGACTTAGGTAAACTCCTTTTTACATCCATACTTCTCACATATTGTTTCAATTCTCATTCAGAAAAGAGATTTTTGTGGATCTGCATCAATTCTAATGCATCATCAAAATATTTAGAAATCAAATTTTTCTCGAAGCTATATCCATGATGATATCTATTCTTTATAACATCAACCAATTTATTGACGTAAAACTTCAGAAAATCATCAGAAAATTCTATGTTTAATTTTTTTGCAAACTTGTATACATTTCTTATATCCTCTATATTTGGAGTACACCACCCTTTTGCTTCTTCTAAAATTTCCTGACATACACCTTTGATGTGTTCATGGTCTATCACTACACCGTATTTTTTCTCAACTTCTGAAATATTCAGATAGGTATAGTCATCAGCAGCTTCTGCATATGCTTCCAATACTCCGCGATTTACGATATTGTCTCCTATCATATCATAGAGTATTCTCAATGTATGATCTTCTCATAAATTATATTTCTGAATCAATTGAAGTTTCAATTTCAGATGTTCATATCTTTCTTTGGCTCCATATCTATAACTTCATAGATCCTTTTGATAGAGATATTCAGCAATGATTTTACACGTCGGTTCGTCCTGTTTATTTTCATAGTAGTGCAAGATCTGGTCGATATCTAGACTTGGATGCTTTTCTACAATAGCATCTATCGCTTCATTCACTTTATTCTTTTCTTCTTTCTGTTGGATCACCCTTTCTATCATAGCTTTAAAATCTCCCAAAAGGTTGGGGTGTTGTAAGATGATATCTTGCATATTACTCGGATCCATTTCATATATCTGTTCTAAAATGGATGATGGAGTATTTACATGTGAACAGAGATTCGCTCTAAACCAATAATTCATCGATCCAGAAAAAACTTTCATCAGAGATTCGATATGGTCTGAGGTCAGATTTGGATTTTTGAACAAGATCTCTAAGAAAATAGCGATATCTTTTACCAAGAGTTCATTTGGTACAACAGATTCTTCTGACTCGTCATCTTCTTGATAATATTCCTCTTCCTCAGGACTAATAATCGCTACAACCTTTTCTGTTCATTTGACTATTCACAGCAATTTTTGCACTATTTTTTCCAACAAATCTCATGCGATCTCAGTTTTTGCACAGAGATTATTGAGTATCTGAGAATCTGCCAATTTCACTAGGAGATTGGAAACATTTTCAGAAAGATTCTTTTCTTGAGATAATTGATGCAAGAAATTCTGTTTGCCCGATGGTCACAATTTTTCTAATAAACTGATGATATCATGCAGATCAATAGTAGTATTGGCAGTAGTCACAACTATTTTTGATATTGGCTGCCCTTCTTTGCTTTCTGGATTAAATTTTCCTCATGCAAGTTTTTCCATTGCTTGTTTTATAAAATAATAAAATGTTATTTTTAAATGCTATTTTCAAATGATCTCAACGAATCCGACACCGGTCTCTTCGTCGTATCAGATCTTGATTTCGGTTCCATCAGAATCAAAATATATTTTTTTGTTATTGAGATTCTGTTTGTTGGTATGGAGATGTATCTTCTCTTGATAAATTTCCTCTCCTGGGGGTGATGTATATGTCATGGATAGCTGACAATGAAAGATAAAAAATTAATGTATCGTAACGATCTTTTGAAATTCCGGATCCTTGGACATCTTATCAAATACCACTTTCACGATATCCCCTATTCTATAAGGCATACCTTGGTTGATAGTCATCTTTCAATAAAAACTCTTGGTCAACGACACATATACACACTTTCATTGGATATTATTGACTATAGCATCATATTTCTCTCAAGGGACATATTTCCTTATGAGGTGATCGGGATGCATTTTGTTGAATTGTGATAGTTTATGATATCACTTTTTCTTTTCTCGTTTGACCTTGATATACTGGTCTTTCGTACTTTTCATGACTCCGAATATCTCTATCTTTTCACCCATGCTAAATCTTTTTTCTCCCTCTATGTTCAATTTGAATAATCTCAACTCCACAGGGCAGTTGTTTGCTTTCAGCACCCGATAGGTAGCTGTTTCAGCCATGACTCTTACGTTTTTTATCTCAAATAACGGAAATTTTTCTATAGTATCGACACCTTTGAGTGTCTCTATCAATTTTGTCTGATTTTTTTCTTGTGTTTTTTTGATATTCTGGAGAGGTGTGTTAGATATTTTTTCTGTTGTTTGTGTCTCGTTTTGTGTCTCGTTTTCTTTTTTCTTGCCTCTTTTTTCAGATTTGTTGGTATTTGGGCGTAATGCTTCATCTTCTCGTGTTACCTCAAATTCCAATATTTTTCTTTCTAAGCTCGTATATTCTTGTGATCCATTTTTATTTGCTGTAGAGAGCATAAATCTTTGTCGAAGCATCTTTTGATATCCAGCATCTGTCGATCTTATGCGTCATCATAGCATTGTCGTTACCTTGAGTGCGAATAAGGGAATATTTTTGATGCCCGTATATTCTTCGATTTTTGCTTTCTTCTCTTTCATGGATTTATTTTTTACCGCATCAATGAATTCTTCATTGCATGCCTTTCTAAGAAGTTCTGTCACCCAACTTCCATACGTGCATGATCCAAGCGTTTTTTCGATATCAAAACCCTCACATTCCTTGATCTGTACTAATGTTGTTTTTGTATGTTCATTAAAAAAATATGAATCTTTGGCTAACTCTAATTTTGGTTTTTGTGAGTTAAAAATCGCATTTTTGATATCTAGTATTGTTCTGCTTCCTCATAAACCAAGCAAGGAAGAGTTTCCATAAAGCGTATCATTTAACAGTAAATCATTGCCATGCAAACTATTGTGCACTACAGCAAATTTTCTGTATGCTATGGTTGTAAGAGTTTCTGGAGTGAAATATTCTTTGATTACCTCTATAAATCCAGCTCTGTCTTTGATCATTGTTTTTTGCTCTTCTTCTTGTTCTTCCCTTTCCTCTCCTATAGTTTTCCAGTTTTCAGGATCATCAGAAAATATTCATTCAATCCTTTTTGATCGAGTATCATTGAATACGATTTTTCTTCATTGAAAGCCTTTAAGTTCTTCCTTATTTATATTTTTGAGTCCTGGCACCATTCATTTGATCACATAGGTAGCATCTCTGAAACCGCTGTTTATCACCATATCAGATATCAAGATAGTGATATTATGCTGGTAGAAATATAATTGATATCGTTGATCCTTATCTTGAAGGATGTGGTCTGCACGAAATGGGATATTATTATCCAAAAGATGTTTGATCATATATCATATTTTTTTGAATTTCGGTTCTTGGGGAGGTTCCTTATATTTACCTAAAATCTGTGCACCGCCGATTTTTTTTCATAATTTTGTTTTCCCATTTTCTTGTGCAAAAAATGAATAATTCACTTTTTGTATCTTTATACCTAGTTTCTCAAATAATTCTGATGGTGTAGCATATGATTCATATATATTCTTAGATTTTTCATTTGCAGTTTCGAGCAAATTGGTGAGTTCCGATAGCGTATCTTTTTCTTTAGCTTCAAGTTGTTTTCTTACATGGTCATAATTGTCTCATGTAACCAATGCTCTCGGTATGAATTTTACGGGGATGAGATGTGCTATCTGACTTCATCTTTTTAATTTTTTTATATGCAAATCGCCGTCTTTCATATGACCAACTTTTTCAATCAATCTCTTATAAAATTCTTCAGCATTATCTTTTATATATTGCGTATTTGTTTTTTGCGGCCCTGCTTTATTGTATTCTTTTATTTTTTCATTGAGTTCCGGACGTCTTTCCAATCTTGCTTGATATCTATCTTCCGATTCCAAAATCATCAATCAAAGATCATCTTTGATATTACTGATCTGTTTTGTCAGAGCATCATATTTTTCCGGAGAAAAATCGTTCACCTCATCGTGGAACGTCTGAATGTTTTTTTTGAGGTCTGTAAATGAAATCTTGTTTTTGTTGTTCATGTGGTGATATATGTATATAAAATGTCTTTACTTGACATTTTCAAATATATACAAAAGTAGTTAGATATCAATTGATACCTAGCAAATACTGTTGTCGGAAAGTTACAACAACAACAAAAAGAGCTATGAAAAGCTCTTTTCTTGAATAGTGATATAACTGACTTCATATTCTTTTTTTATTATCTTTTATCTCTTCAGGTAAGACAAGCTCAATTAAAATTTTTTCTGAAGATTCAGATAATCTTGGACTACTTCTTTTCCGCGTGATAGATAATAATTCAAAATAGGAATATCCATTCATTCTTCTACATGATATTTATCGTTATCTTCTATACTATTTCTTGCATAGAGATATTTTTTTCATGAGATGATCATTTCAGCCAAATCATATTCAGCTCCTTTCTGAGTATAATATTTTCATAGATATTTGAACTTATATTCTTCTCTTCTTTTATCATATTCAATGACATTTGGGATATCTTTTCCATCTGCATTTTGGGTATTTTCAAATGCTTCTCCATGTCATTTTTGGTATGATGCATATGGGACTATCGAGATTCATTCTTTTTTTAACGCAAGAGCATTTCTTTTTGTAAATCCCTGAAGATATGTTATGACTCATGCATCATTATCTACAGTCAGTATATCTAAGAATCCTGTTTTCAATAAATCTTTTGTTATCAACATCTTTATTGAATCCTTTTCCCATCGAAGCGTCTGCCCTTTTTCTCGATCTGAGTTCCAAGACATATTCCGATATATTGCACCAAATCTTTTATATATTTCATGGATTATCGGTCTGTTTTGATAGAAATAATCATATGCTATGATGATAGGATCTATGATTTTTTCCTCTTCATACCCATGAGCACTTGCTTTCACATAATTATATCTTTCTTTTTTCCATGTTTTTATGTACAGATACCCGTTTTTGATATAATGAGATTCAACGTCATTTCTTTGGTTTAAAAAATTTGAGATACGAGGATCATTTTCATTTGCTACTGGAATCATCTGTTGGTCCTTCAAAGTATTTATTATTCAGTTTTCAAAACATTCGAGATCAATACTAGAATTATACGTCGTTGTCCCATTTAAAGGGTCAGGTATATATATATATTTTAAGCCTATTGTACCTTGATCTCCAGAAAAATTTTGATCTCCAGAAAAACGCACCATCTTTTTATTCATGATGTTGGATTCAAGAATCACATCTTTGAAATAGGTTTCAAACTCCTTGAGATGATCATATGGCATTTTATTTATATCTTTTTCTATAAGTATGTTATTGAATTTTTTTACAAAATCGTTACTTGCTTGAAAAATATTGTAAGCATGATATGATGTATTTGCAAACCTTCCTAATATCTCGTTATCTTGGATATATGATCTTATTATTTTTTTTATTTCATCCTCACTTTTGTGGACATTATAACGCACAGAGATATTTCCATAGATTTCATCTTTCAATTTATCAAGATATTCAATCTTTTCACTATTTGTATTAAGCTCATAATATGAATGATTCCCATAAAAAAATATTTTTTGTTTGTTAGTGAAATCTTTATCCACCCTTTCTTGTTTTTCAAAAACCTCTTTTTGATGCAAGATATTTTTGGTCGCATATCATCAGCCTAGGAGTGTTGCTCATATGAGTATTGATCATAGTATATTTCTCACTTTTCTAAATTTATCGTTCAATCATATCTTGCTTTGCAAAACAGCGACTCCGACTCCATTACCATTTACTTTAATGGGGACATCATATCATGACTTTTTTGCTAATGTCACAAATTCCTCTTCAGTAAATCTGGATGATTGGATTGCCCGGATATGTTCACCAGTCCTTTTGGTGAATACTTTACCTGTTTGTGTCATTACTTTTATATCACGGAGCAATTTTGCACCGACCTTTATTCTTGCAGGGGTATCTCCGCTCGCTTCCTCATATGTCACTACGTATTCCATTTGTGATCTTCTTCTATTATGTTCATCCGTTATATCTCTAGGTATTCCTAGCGCTTCAAATCACGACAAAACAAACTCTTGCATAGCGATCAATTTGTTTATAGCATCATCAGTAGCATCATCCCACTCTAGATACTGCTTATCTCATCCACCATACATAGTCTCTAATTTTAAAACTTCTGCATCATATTCCTTTTTGCTAAGCTTATTTTTATCAGGAGCTGTAAAATATGTGATAAAAACATATGAGCTTTTAAAAGCTTCTTTTGATTTCATATTTTCTAAAATTCATTGAATCTCTTCTCTATTGAAATTACCTATGGTACCGCCGAACATAAAATAACATGGCTGATCTGCTGTATATGCAAGACTTGATGTATCTATCATATTCCCTTCTATACCCTCTGATATCTCTTCTACTACATCATTCAACTGATCTTTTATTCATGTATATCATGCAGCAGCGACATCCAACAGCTTAATTTTTTTATCCTTCAGAAACGATTGTAATTGTTCCTCACTTCAACACATGAATTTTAAACTATCTAATAATTTAGATACTCCTCCTGATCACAATTCTATGATCGCTTTAGCTTTATTGAGGATAGTATATGCATATTGTATCGCTTTTTCTGACAGAATAGATTGAAATTGCTGCTCTTCTGTCAGTTTTATCTCTTTATATATTTCATTGGTAGTAACTGCCTTTTGATACTTTTCTATACCATTGCTTTTTGTAGTGCTCCACTCATAGAGAAAACTACCGTCTCCTATACCATTCCTTGCAAATATTTTTTCTAATTGCACATCAACATCTTTTAATTTCAGTCAAAATTCATTTTTTTGAGCAGTATCAAGCTGTTCTTCTTTGGTTAACTTTAATGTATCTGTTAGATCTATCTTGGTTTCTTTTTTATTTTTGGAAATCTTATAAGAAACTCATTGGTTCTCTTTTTTTCATTTTATCTTATCTATGAGTTTGGATATTTTCCCCATCAGCTCTCTTATTTTTTCCAGATAAAATTAAATATGCTTAACAAACTATCATGGACACTTTTACTATGAATGATGATAGCCGACATTTCCGCATCACCAAACATCGCTATGGCTACCTTATTTCAGCCATAGATATTGATTTCATTGTGGATATTAAAATCAGCAACAGTAATGATTCTTGTTTCTTTGAGTGATTTTTTGTCTATTGTCTTATATTCCTTGTTTTTTGTAGATGCGTGGACAATCACTTTTGCCTTGATACCAAGTTTTATCCTCTGAGGTAAAAAATCATTATAGAGATATTCAAGAAGCTTCTTATTGGTTATTTCCAATCCTAAAAATGCATAAATAGGTTCTGTCGTAGAAGTAAGCAGATCGCTATACATCTTTTTCATCCCTTCCAGACCTTCAAAAAATTGTACTTTAGGTTTGCTTCCAAACTTCTCAGCCATAGCCAAAAGCTCTGGCACTTTCTCCTTGAAGCTTTCATATTTCTGTTCTAGCTGTTTCAGTAAGATATCAGGACTGATGACGCTATAATATTTCACTCCTTCTTTCGTCGTTTCATTGACGATTCCATCCCTTTTTAGATCTTCGAGAAGCGTATAGGTCGTTACCCTATTAAGTTCTGCACGTCTTGCGATAGTGCTGGCGATAGAAGTCCCCAATTCCAAAACAGTGAGATATACTCTCGCTTCTTTGTCGGATAGTCCGTAGTTTTGGAGGGTTGTAAGAAGATTTGCGTCCATGGGACTTTGATTAAAAGATTAAAAGAATATGAAGATTAAAAGATTGTTTCTGTCAGTAATAATCTACCGGGATAATATAAAGTCTGCTCATGATATAAGTATATCCAGAA
>AMFJ01024417.1_pt1 | contig 24354 bp, 27 predicted proteins | sample 427208 | NCBI WGS metagenome assembly AMFJ01 (sample SAMN02954298, study PRJNA114691) | groundwater metagenome | biome: aquatic; feature: subsurface aquifer; material: sediment; isolation source: subsurface aquifer sediment | place: USA: Rifle, CO | collected 2008-08 | reverse complement strand
ACTTCCTTGTACTAGGACATTATCATTTCCCTGTGACATCATTGGGACTATAAATAATGCTTTTTTGCTTACCGCAAAACGCTGACTCCAAAAAGTATTGCATCTGAATTAGGTCGCAGTGCTCGTCATTTTTTATTTTGACAATTTCCTCGTTGATATTTCTGATAATAAACTTCTCAAGTTCAGGATTCTGCAACCTTCTGAACCTTGGAAGCAACATATTTTTTGTAAATTTCATATTTTATTTATATAAGTAGAGCAGGCTCTATATGGCACACTGAGAAAAATTCATTTCCAAAACTGCAAACGATTCTTCCATTTTCCTTTGTTCAAGCCTTCTGAATACATCAACTATTGGGAGCAAATAAAACGAGGCTGTAATAAGCCTTGTTTTTTGTTGCCCTGAGCAGGATTAGAACTTTTTTGAATAATGCGTTAAGATAATCACATAATCTGTAAGATAATATATGGAAAATAACGTAATCAAAATTGAAACTCCAAAGAAATTTTTATTAAATGGTTTGTTTTTTGGCTCGGAAAAGACTGAGAATGTCTTTATTTATTTGCACGGACTTGGGGGTAATTTATTTGGGCAAGTTGAATTAGCAAAAAAGATTGTTGATAAAAATAATTCAGTTGTAGTTTTCAATAATAGGGGTAATGGTGTTATATCAAAGATATATCAATTTGATAAAAAAAATAAAAAATATAAATCACATAAAATAGGGATGGCTCACGAGGTTTTCACTGACTGTATTGATGATATAGAAGGAGTTATTCAATATGTGAAAACACTTGGTAATAAAAATATATTTTTAATGGGGCACTCTACTGGATGTCAGAAAAGTGTTTATTATCTTGCAAAAAATCAAAAATCAGCAGTAAAGGGTGTTTTGCTGTTGGCACCAATGAGTGATTTCGCTGATACCTTTGCATTTACTGATCGTAAGATTTATAACAAAGCTGTTTCTTTTGCTAATAAGCTAATCGAAAAAGGAAAACCTCACGAGTTATTGCCTGAAAAAATTTGGCCATACACTATCGATGCTCAAAGGTTTATAAGTCTCTTTACTGCTGACAGTGTTGAGGAAATTTTTAGCTATGCTTCAAATAAAAATCCTAAGTTATTAAAAAGTGTAAAATTGCCCAAGCTTGTTGTATTGGCTGAGAATGATGAATACAAGGACAGGGAGATTTTAGAGATTTCTGATTGGTTCAGGGGAAACCTAGAGGGAAATAATGCTGAAATAAGTATAGTTAAAAATGCACCACATAATTTCCAGGGGAACATCGATGAATTATCGATGATTATTAAGTCCTGGATTAAAAAGATTAAATAGCGAGGTTTAGACCAATGATAAAAGCTGGCGAGTTTGTTTTAAAATCGTATCTGGGTCAGGAAGGTTCTCTAGCCAGTCGAATGTTCGAAAGCTGTTGGCATAAACGAGCAAATGAAAAAAGAGGCTTATTTGAGCCTCTTTTTGCTATTCAGACTTGACTTCTTTTGAGATTCATATTAATCTTTACTATCATTGTTATTTGAAAAATAAATCATGAACTGACAGTAAAATAATTAAATTTATTGATTATTTTACTGTCAGTTTGTGTGAGTAGAAGACAACTAAACCAAAGTCCTCTAAAAGAGGCGAAGGAGAAACTTCATGAAGGTGCTTGTGATAATGAAAGATAAAACAATGTACAAGGGCATAAAATGCGGCAGCGAAAGCGGACTATTGTATTTGGTCAACCCTTTCATTCTAAGTGAGGACACGAGAGGGAAGGTTGAGGGTCTCCTTGAGTCCCCTGTTGGTGATGAAGTGGAAGGCGTCAGAATATCTCTGTTTCCAATCGCTGACATAGGCACGATTAAGTTGGCTCGCTGACAATTGCGGAGCTAAATAGTATGTTGTGGAGCTCCGCGCAAAAAATGCCCTAAAACGCGCTGCTCGAAAAGATGTCTGAGCAATCTAAGGACTCATCATGAAAAGCGAAAGGCAAAAGGTTCCATGTATAAATTTCAATATCTATCAAAGTAAAATACAAGGAGGTAGAGTCAGTGACAACAGAAAAGAAAAGATTTGACCAATGGTCACCACTCATTCCCAGAGTTGGTCAGGTAGTTCAACTGCAGCTAGGAGAACACATATTCGATTCTGCGGTAACTTCCAGGGCAACTCTGGATAGAGAGACCTTCCGCATTGCGGTAGCCGATCCTTATTCGGAGAAGAAAATCATCCTGGAAATAACTCCCAACGCCTCAGCGGTAGGCATGGTGGACATGGCTGCTGACAGGAAACCGTACTGGAGAGTTGTTCCACAAGATATCGGTTTGACTCCTCAATCAGTTCAACTTTTCTTCCTTGACTGATTGCAACTCCTATCATTTTTAGGATTTAAGCCGCCCACCTTGGAAACTTGGTAGGGTGGCTTTTTATATGTAATTCAACTTAAATTCTTCAAATATTTTTTGAAATTTCCTCCACTCAAAAGTTCTAAATTTGTTCAGCAGAGGGAGCAAGTAAAATAAAGCTTATTTGAGCCTTATCTTTTATTACCTAAAATGGGTTTCGAACTGATGCATATAGTCTTGCATTGCTATGCTATTGACATTTAAATAAAATTATGCTAACATATAAAGTTCCTTACCATTCACATCAACCTACAAAAAGGAGAAGTGTCCATGCTAAATGAGAAAATGGCTCCCGTAACGTTGGAAAACCTTCATGAAATTGCACTCCTGGCGGGTGGCATCATGAAGACCTATTTCACCCATTTCGGCATGGAGCGCATTGTCAAATCCGATACCACTCCTTTGACGAAGGCTGACACCGAAATAAATCAGATGGTTATTGATCATATTCGAGCTCTCTCGGACGAAGTCGACATCATCGGTGAGGAAGCAAATGATCGTACGGATAGCCCGTGGCAGATCATGACTGACCCTGTTGACGGCACGTTTCCGTACACCTGGGGTATGCCAGTCGCCACCTTCATGCTTGGCCTCATGTACGAACGTAAACCGGTGATGGGCGTTGTCTATGACCCCTTCACGGATCGCATGTACTCGGCCGAAACAGGGAAAGGAGCATGGATGAACGGGACACATCTCAAGGTGAGTTCTGCTACACTCGCAGATCGTCCGGTTGTCGGCTTTGTCTCATGGCCGGGATGTCCGTACAATATTTTACGTGTCTGCCAGTATCTCGAAGAACGGGGTGTAACCCTCGTCAACTTTTGTAGCATCGGTTACATCGAGGCAGCAGTGGCAACGGGTGAGTTTGCAGGCACCATCTTTCCGGGGAAAAGTCATCATGACACCGCACCTGGCCATATCATCGTTGAAATGGCTGGCGGTAAGGTGACCGACATTTTTGGAAAACCACTCCATTATCGAGATGGTAAGATCGATGGACACATCATGTCCAATGGTTACCTGCATGATCTTCTGGTGGACGCAGTGCTGGCATGTAACTAGCATGCAACAAAAGAGGAGAACAAGGATAGGCAGAAGAGATCTTTCTTCTGCCTATTTTCAATTTTAATAGATAAATGCTAATATTTTTATATGGGAAAATATACTCAAAAAACCTTAATAGAACTCCTAAAGTCAGGAAAATTTCGCGATGAAATTTCTCTGCATAAACACATAGAAACCGTTATTTCTAATGTTTTTATCTTTGAAAAAAAAGTTTACAAAGTTTATAAAAATGACAGTGATTTCTTTAATAAGAACTTCCGCAATTTGGCAGAAAAAGATGAACGCTTTGCTTTTACAAAAAAAGACTTTGAATGGAACAAGACGTTGACCCCTTCTGTTTATTCTCACATTACTCACGTGGCAGTTAAAGATGGAGTGATTATTGAAGTAGAAAAAGAAGAAGCTGAAGAGATACTTTTCGTCATGGAGCGTGTTGACACTCAAGGCGTTCTTTTCGAAAAACTTATAAGTGGAAGAATAACTAAGGAAGACTGCTACGCAATTGGAAAGCAATTAGGAGAAAGTATCTCAAAAGCTCAGGGCACGCCAACGCCACAGAAAGATTTCTCACAACTATTCAAGGATCGCATAAAAGATTTGCGAGACTGGATGTATCATGTTCCTGATCATGTTTCAAAAGAAGAAGTGGATGCATACTGCGACTACCTTGATTCCCTGCGAGAAAAACATGCGGACTGGTTCAGTGATCATTTGAGCAAAGAAGTCACTGCTGATGGAGATTTTCACAGTCACAACGCAGTTTATATTGACGGGAAATTCTTACTTATGGATACCTATCCCCCGAAAGAAGAATGGGGTCTTGGGCACAAACACATAGCGATTTATAGGATAGGGGTTGATATTTGGGGATTGACCGGCAAAAAAGAATTTTTTGAAGCTTTTTTACAAGGATATGAAAAAGGAAGTGGCAGCACAATAAATAGAGAGCTGGATAAAGTATTTGTGGTATACGTAGCAGGAATTGCGGTGTCATATTTGTATATGCTTCAAAAATCGGACATTACTAAATTGAATCCAGCCAAGAAATTTCACAATTTTTTGAAAGAATATTTTCAATCTATTGAATAGTTTGAATTTCCCTGAAGAAGCAATCGGGGCTAAGTAAATTTAATCAAGCTTAATAATTGTTCTGTTTGCTTTAATATTGTATCTGGATCAGGAAGACTCTCTAGCCAGCCGAATGTTCGAAAGCTGGACTGATAAGCGAGCAAATGTCAAAAGAGGCTTATTTGAGCCTTATTTTTTGTTGCCGAAGATGGGTTTCGAACTATGGCATATTAACATGTGTTGCTATTGACTTTTTTATTATTTTGTGCTAATCTTAATTGTTGTAACTTAACAAAGATGGCCGCAATTTTGAAAATGTAATAATTGCATTTTTGAAAATGTGGCTATCATAATAGTTTAGAGAATGAAAGGAGAAGAAAATTATAAAAAACTAGAGTGTAGTTGTAATTGGTACAGTATACAGGCAAGAGGCGTAGTTTTTACTCACATAGCATCAACAACTCACGGAAAAGGAGAAAATATCATGGCAGGTAACGAGAATTACAGGAGCGAGATGAAGGATGCAAGGCGTGAAACGACGTGGACGATTTGGCACTGGTTGCCGGTGCTCGTCCTCATCATCATCATCTCGATGGCGATCGGGTGGTTTACCCAGGGTAACGAGTTTTTCATGTACAAGTTCTTCGCTCCCAAGCAGGAACAGGTACGGCACGACACCTTCAAGAACTCGCAGGCATACGTGGACGGCAAAGTCGAGGAACTTCAGCAGTACATGCTGGAGTACAAGAAGGCGGCGCCCGAACATAAGGCGGCTCTCAAAACCGTGATTATCCGGGAATCCGTGAAGGTCGACGAGAAGTATCTCCCGAGCGACCTCAACAGCTTTATTAGCAGACTTAAGTCCGAGTAAGCGTCGTCAACAACTACATTCAATCGAAATTACAGGAGACAGGAGATGAAAAACATGCAACTCACGCTCATCATCATGGCAGTGTTCACGACTCTGATCTCGGCTTGCGCACCGGACCAGACAGCTCAGGACAAGCAGCGCGAAGCACAGGAAAAGATCGTCGGCGAAGGTGTTTCGAAAGTTGGGATGCCGAACATTGTCAACTTCCGCGAAGCCAAAGCTATGCGGATGATCCAGGAACTCTGCGACCAGGAGATAGTCACCTATACTTACCTGGAAAACATGAGTCCAGTCATCGTTCGTGGCCATACTGCGCTGGGAGGGAAACTCACCTATCTCGGTGAAACCATCAGCTATCCGATACCCTATTCCGCCCAGTTCACCGCACCGGAATCGATGCAGACGTATAACATATCCTCGAAGGCGGGTGAGGAGAGAAAGTACGGTGTGGAACGGCTGCCACAGCCCGACCCGAACGGGTTGCACAAGCCGGGATCGGCCGAAGCCACCTTCATCCTCATGAAGGATCCAAGCAGTGACAAAGTAGCTCCGGTATACACAGAGCCGAAGCTGCTTTCGTTTCCGTTTAAGCTCAAGATGGATTAGCAAGAGCTGCAGCTTAGGAGTAGAAACTGCTCAGCCCATCCACAATCGAGAAATCGACGTGGATGGGCTTTTTTTATTTTTAATAACACATTGAAGTTAATTTCCTAATTCGCTGCACTGCAATATCAGGATCAGGAAACATCTTTTCACATTCTAGAGTTTGGAATGTGCGTACCCAAGCGAGCTAGTAAAATAAGGCTTATTTGAGCCTTATTTTTGTTGTATAAAATTCAATTTCGAACCTTTTATGTAATAAGTTAATTTAGATCGATTTTGATTGACAAGTGCATAATTTTTATATATCATTCCTTGTTATTAGACATTTAAATTAAAATAAATTCATTTCACTATTGATACTTGTTAAAATATGAAAAAAAAGAAAGTTTATTTAGCACCTATGGATGATATAAACGATATCGCCTTTAGAATGGTTTGTAAAAAAGCAGGTGCGAAAAGAACATATACAAACATGATTTTTCCGAGCTTGAATCAAAAACTATATCTACAGGACAAACCTGTAATTCAAGTCGTTTGTAAGAATGAAAAAGGAATCGCTAGTTTTATGAGAAAGTATGATTCCATAGTCTCTGGATGGAATCTTAATTTGGGTTGTCCTGGAAAGCTCGCCGAAGACGGTGGATACGGGGCGTTTTTAACGGATATTAGAATTATTGAAAAGATACTTATAGTAATGAGGTGCAATACGAAAAAGCCCCTATCTATAAAATTAAGAAAAACACCCAGCACAAAAAAAATAATAGGTATTGCGAATAAATATTGCGAAGAGATTGCTATCCATCCAAGAACTATTGAACAAGGATATATGAGTGTTTCAGACGTGAGGTTTGCTAAGTCTTTGAGAAAAGAAACGGGTTTGCCTATTATTTATTCGGGAGATATAGATGAAAATAATTGCGATAGATTTCTTAATTATTTTGACGGGGTTATGATTGGTAGAAGCGCTATCGGTAATCCCGACATTTTTTCAAAGATATATAAGAATAAAAAGAAAATTAATTTTTTGAATTACCTTGAATTTGCAAGTAAATACAAACTTCCTTTACAACAAATATTATTTCAAGCGATAAATTTCAATAATCGAATCCCCGGAGGAGAGCGGTATATTTTAAAAATTATTAAAGCAAGAAGCATTAAAAGACTTCGCTTTATTTTTGCCTGGACATACAAACGTCTTCTAATTTAAAATATAATCACAGTGGTGCTTTTAATTTATTAAACCAAGGTTAACAATTCGCCAACTTGTCTTAGTATCGTATCTGGATCAAGAAGACTCTCTAGCCAGCCGAATGTTCGAAAGCTGGCTTGATAAGCGAGTAAATGTCAAAAGAGGCTTATTTCAGCCTCTTTTTGCTGTTTAGACTTGACTCGATTCAAATTTTTTGATAAACTTTTTTATCAGTGCTCATTAACAATTAAGTTGCAAATTGTCATCCAAGTAATGAAATTTATTGATTGCTTGGATGACAGTTTGTGAAAAATACTTTAGTAAAAAAGGAGACAATCATGAGGGATTATGACTTTCAGTCAATAGCGCTAGACTTTGCAAGCACTTCAGTTAATGTTGTTTGCAGAAAATGTAAAAAAGTTATCGACCAAGTCTGCGAAGTATTCTTGGATTTGGTCACAAAAAATGTGATTGCTGGAAAAGAAAACCGGTAAAGGCAATATAAAAACGAAACGAGGAGAGTGTCTTATGTTTAAGTTGCAACTAGCATGCTCAGATAACACAAAAATCTATATTACGCTTACAGTGCTTGTCTGTAGTGTTTGTGGAATCTTTTTTTGTATGGCACTCAATCTTGGAAAATGGGCGATTGTTCCATTTTCAGGAATGTTTGTTTCATTGTTGGTTTTGGTCGTAGCTCCATGGATAAATTGCCATCGCTATTGATAAAGGCAAGCCTGAAGATGTAACTTTAAAAACCTGCTTGTTATTTGTTCTTAATTGTGCTGCCCCAGGGTAATTTCTCCTGCGGGCAGTTTTTTGTGCAAAGGATCGGTCAACTTTTCCAATGTGCTTATGATTTCTTTCCAGCTAAAAGTTCTAAGTTTGTTTACCAAGGGGAGCAAGCAGGGCGAGGCTATGATAAGCTTCGTTTTTTTGTTACCATTTTTGTAACCATAAGCAAAATTAGAACTTCTATGCTACAATAAAGATACATAAAGTATAATTTGAATGGAAAAATACTCTCAATTGTTGCTTACCTTAAGCTTGCACCAGCAACACTGGACAAGTGCCTTCAAATCTGCTATAATTGATACATATTAAAGACGGGTGAAAGCCGTCTTTTTGTCTTTTTATATAATAAAAATAATAAAAAAAGCTATGAATGAAGGAAAAATGTTTGGCAATCAAGGCTCCCCTGAGCAAATCAAAGCGGCTGAAGAACGAATGAGCCCTTTAGAAGAAAAAGCATCTAAAACAAGAGAAGAATACCTTGCAAAATGGAAAGAGGCTGGACTTGATGGTGAGTTATATTCTCTAAATCCTGACAATACACATTATGCTCGTTATTATGTTGGAACTATAAATGGCCATAAAGTGAAGTTTGATTTTGATCGAGGTGTTGGAAAAATAGACGACAGAGTTCTAAGTAAAGAGCAAATTGATGACCTTTGGAAAAAATATAAAGATTTGGCTGCTCCTTTCGATGATGTTCAAGAAGCAGAAAAACAAATTCAAGAAACTCTTACTATTCAAAAAAGAGAGGAAATGGTCAGACAAAGAGAAGAAGAGGAACGCATTGAAGCGGAAAAAACACAGGCTTTGGTCGATGAACTTCTCAAATAATTATAAAAAAAGTAAAGCCGGAAATCTTAGCGATTTCTGGTTTTTTTGTTTATTAAAAATCAAACGTGTTCAAAAATAATTGCAAATCTTCCCTGAATCTGGGCGATTTTAGTTCTGGATACAATAATTTGCTAATATGGTTTGGATGAGGAGTTTACACTTGATAGCGTAGCGTACGGGTAAATATTGCCGTCGGAGCTATGTCAAAAAAGAGGCTTGTTTTTAGCCTTTCTTGTTCTTTTTGACGAAATAAGTGTGAAGTATTGACTATGGTTTGATTGTGTATTAGGATATTAAGTCAATGATCCATAATTTATAAGTCATCGCAATTGTATTAGCACATTCCCAAAATAAAGGAGGTAGTCAGTTATGAAAGTTGTCGGGTATGAGAAAACGGATCAGGGACCTGTTATAGTGGATGTCTGCGACGTAGACATCAACCAGGAATCAGAAACAGTGATTGAACGCTTTGACGCATTCTTTAAGGACGTCCCTCTTCATGGAGGAAAAGAGTGGAAGACGCTAAGCGTCAATGAAATTGTCCCCATATTTCGTGAAGCAGCCGTGGAAATTCGCAAGATGTACCAAGCGTGGCATGATGCAGCTATTCAGCAGCACTCTACCAAAAACCCCTTGATAAGGTGGTGGTTGGAAATCCGGGGATGGACTGCGCCTTGCGTCCCGTCTGAAAAAGAGTTGATTGAGGACATCGCAACTCGCTGCATGAGGTTGTCGAGTTGGATGGGGGAGAATAGCACTCGTCCGTTCTATGCTGGATCGGATATGAACTATCTGATCTGCAAACCTAAAGAGGTGGCAGAGAAACTGCTAAAAGCATAAGTGCCAGAGCCTATTCTATCGGGGTGAAGAGATATTCTCTTTGCCCCTTTTTTTTATTAGTAAAAATGATCTATTTTAAATCCCTTGGCACTTGTGCGTCGGAACAATAGGGTGGATCCTGTTAATAACACTACAAAAGGCACACTTATGCCGAGCACTTGGATCAGCCTGAAATCAAGCGGATGTTTCGAGCAGTCTTAAATTTTAAGACTATAGAATTCTGGAAAGAATGATTATCACGTAAATGTATTTATATATGTAATCATTTATTTTAAAATATATGGCTAAATATGTTGACGGCTTCGTTTTGTCGGTTCCCAAGAAAAATCTTGATGACTACACATCCATGGCTCAGAAAGGTGGGGAAGTTTGGAAAAAACATGGCGCGCTGGAATATTTTGAATGTGTGGGTGAGGATCTTGATCCAAAAATGGAAGGAATGAAATTCATGAAATTTCCAGAGTTGGCGAAAGCTGGCGAGGATGAAATAGTCATCTTTTCCTTTATTGTTTTTGAGTCAAGGGAGCACAGGGATCAGGTCAATGCCAAAGTCATGAAAGATCCACTCATGAGTGGCGCTGAATTCAAGGACAAACCCATGCCTTTCGATGTAAGCAAGATGGCTTATGGCGGATTTGAAGCAATTGTAAGTCTTTAGTTTAAGCATCAAAAAGGGCGAAACATCGTCTTTTTTGATGCTTAAACAATTCTAAAAAGTTGACATTTTATTGAAAATATTGTATGCTTGATATCTTGTGCGATAGAACACGTTTGGAAAATTAATGACCAAGAAAACTTTATGAAAAAAAATCCTCTCATCATCAAAAATGCCGTTTTAGCAATGGGTGGAACCATTGAAGAATTCATTCCTGAGAGAGGATGTTTCTATATTAATGTGCTTGGCAAGCGAATTTTGCTGGAAAGAAAAATTTCAATCACCAGACAATCTTTTGTGAGCGGTCAACTGACCAGGTGCAAGGACATTACAAATGAATTGCTTAGAGTGAATGGCTTGCCAACACCTGAAACAAAATGTTTCTACAAGAAAAGTTACAGCCTGATTGATGCAAAAGAAAAACTTTCTCAGCTCAGATATCCTATCATCCTGAAGGATGCGCAGGGCTCAAATAGTCGTGGAATTTTTCCTCTTATTGGGAACATCAAGGATGCCATAATCCTGTTGGAAGAGGAATTGCCACATTATCGAAGCATGATCGCACAGGAAATGGTTTTCGGCAAAGAATATAGAATATTGATTTTGGATGAAAAGGTTATTGGTGCGCTTGAAATGATTCCGCCGTATGCTGTCGGAGATGGCGTTTCAACGATCCGTGACATTGTCCAGAAAAAGCAGACTCTGACAGAAAAGCGAACAGAATTTGATGAAAAATTGGAGCAGATTTTGCTCGAACAAAATTTCACATTAGAAAGTGTCATGTCGAAAAATGAGATTGCTTATATTAAAAAAAGTTCGTGTTTGGCTGAGGGTGGAGAGACCCGCGACGTGACAAATATTGTTCATCCAAGTATTGAAAAAATATGCGTAGAAGCGTCGAAGGTTGTCGGAAAATATCTGGTCGGCATCGATGTGATGTGCGAGGACATTTCTTTGGATCCAAAAATTCAGCCTTTCAATATCATTGAAATTAACGGTAAACCGGATCTGTATATTCACTATAATCCCACCCATGGTGAAAGCAGAAATGTGGTGGAAGACATCGTTAGGTTCATGGCGAAAACAGCCTAAACATTTCGCATGAAGTGTTGACAGTAAAAATATTTTTTATAAAATTAAATTAGCAATCTCACTTAGTTGGTGCTAATTAAATATTAAAAATAAAAAATATGAAATTAAAGGAAAGTTTCAACCTTTCGCTCAAAATATTAGTGGCGCTGCTAATCTCAGCTTCCATTTTCGGAGGACTGCTGATATATGCTGGGGTGAAATCAATCCAATGGGGAGCGGGCAAATATGAGAAAATAAAAAATGATCAGAATTTATTTTCCGAGCTTGGTGAAATGTTTGAAAAAAAAGACATTCGAAACGTGCAGCCGATAAAGGTTGTCGATGAACAATCACAAGTGATCGAGGTGGTGAAAAAGGCGTCGCCTGCAGTGGTCAGTATTGTAGCTTCAGCCCAGATTCCAACTTTTGAGACATATTTTGACACTCCCTATGGAATGCCTGAGGAATTCGGTCAATTTTTCAGCATGCCGCGACAAAGGCAAAATGGAACTCAAGAGCAAAAGATCGGAGCCGGAACTGGTTTTCTGGTTTCTTCCGACGGGTATATCATAACCAACAAGCATGTGGTGAGCGAACAAGAAGCTGACTATACCGTATATCTTAATGATGAAAGCAATCGGGGAGAAAAAATGAAAGCGCGCGTCATCGCTCTTGATCCCAAAAATGATTTAGCGGTTCTTAAAATTGAAAAAGATGGATTGCCGCACCTTGCTTTCGCAGATTCTGGCGGATTGCAAGTTGGCCAAACTGTCATAACAATCGGTTATGCCTTGGGTGAATTTGACAACACTGTGAGCAAGGGCGTCATTTCCGGCCTCTCTCGCTCCATAACTGCCGGAGGTGGGATGCAAAAAACTGAGCAACTTAAAAATTTGATCCAAAGTGATGCCGCAATTAATCCAGGAAACTCAGGAGGACCGATGCTTGATATCGAAGGAAACGTGATTGGCGTGAATGTTGCAATGGCGAGCGCTGAAAATATTGGTTTCGCTATCTTGGGAAATGAAGCTCGAGAAGTTTTTGAACAAGTGAAAAATACAGGGACAATAAGTGGCAAGGAGACCGCATTTTTGGGAGTTAGATATCTTCCCATCACCGAGGGTATTCAAAAACAAAACAAACTTCCCTATGGATATGGAGCCTTGGTTTCTCGAGGAGAAACGCGAAGTGAACTTGCCGTGACTCCGGGATCTCCAGCAGACAAAGCAGGCTTAGTGGAGAATGATATCATTCTGGAAATAAATGAAGAAAAGATAAATGAAAGAAATGCGCTAGCCGATATTGTTTCTCGCTACAAGCCAGGAGAGGAAATTACACTCAAAGTTTATCATCGAGGAGAAGAGAAGGACGTCAAAGCAGTGCTTGGAAAAAATTAGACACTCTTAAGTTCAAAAAGAATTTAAAAAAGAATTACGTAATTTAATACGTAATTCTTTTTTAAATGTCAGATGTTGCAAAACATCGCGCATTAATTTTTGTCGTTGTCCCATTTTTTGCCTTCAAATGTCTGATAGAGGAGTGGAAAAATAATCAAGGTCAGGATGGTTGAAGCAGAAAGCCCGAAGATTATTGCCCAAGCCAAACCTTCCCAAACAGGATCAGCAATGATTGTCAGTGAACCCAGGATGGCAGTGAGAGAGGTGAGAAGTATCGGCAGTAGTCTTACCCGACCTGTTTCCATGAGCGCTTCGGCCAATGCAAAGCCGCGCTCTTTGAGCTCGTCCAGATATGCCAGATAGATGATAGCATTTTTCACCACTATTCCAGCTAGTGCGATAACTCCGATCATGGACGTTGCGTTGAAATAGGTTCCTTTGGTTGCGCCCAAGATTGCAAATCCAACCAGCACACCAATCATAGCCAGTGGAATTGTGGCCATGATAAGAAGCGGTGTGACAATGGATTTTAGTTGCACCACCAACACGAAATATATCAGCACGAGTGCGACAGCCATTGCTGTGCCAAGATCTCTGAAAATTTCAAGCGTCAATTTCCATTCTCCGTCAAAGCGAATTGTCACGGTCTGGCCAACTGAATTTTCATAGGTGACTCCCAGTGGAGACCAAGCAGTGACGTGGCCACTGCCATCCGAGAGGTGATAGTTGAAAAGTTTCACGAAAAGATCCAGCATTGCATACATCACGCTGCGGGCACCCATTTCTCCGCTCACATACATGACTTGCTGACGCGTATCGCTAGCTATCTCGCTTTGTTCGGCTAGCGGCTGTTCAATGAGCAATTCGGAGACAGGCACAGTCTGGCCGCTCATGCTCTTAACTGTCAGGCGTGAGAGATCTGCCACACTTTCGCGGTCCTGTTTTTGCAGGCGGACAATCACAAATTGTTGCTCAGCTTGTCGTTCTTGCTGGTCGGCTGAATAGCGAGCCACATTAACTCCTGAAAGGGAGCTGTGCAAGGTGGCAATCACTGAGGACGGTGCGATGCCAAGTCTGCCGGCTTTTTCGACATCAACTTCGTATTGTTTTTCGAATGAGCGCTGGGGCAATGTTGTTTTGAGATCCTCGATCCCGCTTATTTCGCCAGACATTTTTTCCAAATCTTGAGCGGTGGTTGTGAGTAGTTCGTGATCAGCGCCTTGAATCTTCAGAAAAAAAGTTGAACGCACTGGCGGTCCGGGTGGATCTTCAACGACTGTTATTTTGGCGTCGCCCTCATTTTTTAACACTTGATCAAGCAATGTTTCTCTTAGATGCATCGCAATTTGTTCTGATGTTTGCTTGCGATCATCACCAGGGACGAGATTTATTTTTAAGGTTGCTTGGTTTTCCCCAACCCGCATAAAGCTTCCCTTGAAAAGACCATTAAAATCCGAGATAGGCGGAACTCCAACAAAACTTTCCACGCTTATTACTTCCGGCAAAGTCAAAGCAGAGTTTTCAATCCTGGTGGAAATTCCTTGAGTTTTAGTGAAAGTTGTAGAAGACGGCATGTCCAAATAAATGTAGAACTGTTGCTTGTCAGCCTTAGGCAACATGCGGAATTGAACGACTTTGAACAATGGCAACAGCAAAGAAAGGAAAAGCAACGTTGCCGCAGAAAAAAGTACAAGATTTTTCCTGCGTTTATGTTTGATCAATTTTCCAATCAGTTCGGCGTAGCTATCCTCAATTCGGTGGATTGTTTTTACAAAAATATTTTCACGTTCCTCAGCCTTATGAGAGGAAAAGATTCCGGTAAGTGCGGGATTTATTGTGAAGGCAATAAGAAGCGACACGAGCAAGGTGACGGAAACGAAAAAAGGAATAGGGCTCATGTATGGTCCCATCATGCCACTTACGAAAGCCATTGGAATGAAAGCTAAGAGAATTGTTATGGTCGACATGAACACTCCCATGCCAACCTCATCCACTGCTTCGATGATCAAGCTGGCTTTGTTTCTGCCGGGATTGTTCTTGATCGTGCGGTGCACATTTTCAATGATAACGATGGCATCATCCACCAAAAGTCCTAACGCTAAAATCAAAGCAAAAAGAGTGATGCGATTCACTGTCTGTCCCGCCAATAAACCTATCCCGAAAGAAGCGAGCAAAGTGAGCGGAATTGAAATGGCGACAATCAGTGAATTTCTTATGCCCAAAAAAGCCATCAAGATGATAACTACAATAAAAATTGATATGATGAGATGCTTGGTGAGTGTGAAGATTTCGTCATGGGCGACTTCTCCATCATTGCGCATCACGGAAAAATCTATTCCTTGAAATTTGTTTTGTTTTTCGATTTCTCCAAGTTTTTCACGAACAGCATCGGTCACGCTGCTGATGTTGGCGCCTTTTATTTTGGCGACAGTAACGTAGGCGGCATTTTTTGAGGCGGCATTTTTTTCAGTCAAATGCACGTTGCTGTTTATTTCCCCAGGTCCTTCGGTTATTTTTGCCACATCCTCCAACCTCACAGGATTGTCTTGGCTTGGAACGATCACGATGTTGGCCGCTTCGCTGGCTGAAGAGATGTTGCCGCTGATGCGCAAGGTCGCCACGTCATTTTCATTTTTAAGAGGTTCGCTAGTATAAACCCCATTGGCAGTTTGCAGAGCTCCGATGACATCGGAAACGGCTAAACGATGATGTGCAATTTTTTCGCTATCAAGCTCGACTTGCAAATTATTGCTAAGACCTCCAATTACCTCAAGTTTTGAAGTTCCATCGATGAGCTTGAGTTCATCAGCCAAATCAAAAGCCATCTTTCGCAGAGCTTGCGGCGAATAAATTTCAGATGTCAGCGCAATGCTGATTATTGGAACATCTTCAGGATCCATGGTCACCAAAGCCGGATCAGCGGCGCCAAGGGGTTTTTGATATTCGTTATCGCGGAGTTTTTGGGAAAGTGAAATTTTAGCATCTTCAGCTGGGGTGCCAACTTTGAATTGCACCATGACCACACTTTGTCCGCCATCAAAAGAATGTGAAATAAGCTGGTCAACATTTGGAAGTTGGCTGATGACATCCTCCATCGGGCGAGTGATAAGCTCATGCACTTGCTCGGAATTAGCCCCTGCAAACTGAGTAGTGATGGTAAAAGCGGGCGCGACAATGTCCGGGTTGTAAGCTTTCGGCATCAAAATGAAACTTCCGATTCCCCAGATAACAATAAAAAGCATGACTAGAATGTTCAACTCCCGATTTTTTACAAAAACCTTGGCCATTTTTCCAGCCAGGCCTAATTTTTTCTGATGCTCAGTGTTTTGCATGCTACTTTGTTTCATATGGGGAAGTGATTGAATTGTTTACAAGATATTGTTGACCTTCGACAACGACTTTTTGATCGATACTGAGGCCTTCTGTGATATCGACAAGATCACCATTCTCCGCTACTGCTTTCACTGGTTGTTGTTTAGCTCTATTGTTTTCATCCAAAACAAAGACAACCTGATCGCCTCCACGTGATATGAGCGCTTTTCTGGGAATGGAAATGGCTGATCCTTGGCGCGGAATCAAGATTTCTCCGCGCAGAAAATCTCCCAAATGAACTGCTTCTTGTTCATCATTCAAACGAATGCGGATGAGTGTCTTGAAGTTTGAATTGTCAGCGCCAGGTGCAACTGCAGTCACTGTGCCGGAAATAGTTTTTTCATCGGGCGCCTGAAATGTTGCCACTGTGCCGACTAAAATATTTTTTGACAGCTGAGCTGAAACATAAGTCTCTATTTCCAGATTATTTTCAGTGCTCAGACTGATAAGCGGCATGGAGAAATTCGCAAAACCGCCTTCGCGTTCATTAATTGCTATTATTGTTCCAGCAAATGGTGCAGTTAAAGTAAGATTTCCTTTTCCGGCCTTGGCAACTTTCAAAGCTCCATTGGCAGCAGCTAGTTGAGATTTTGTGGCTTGAATTTGAAGATCGCGCGCTCTTTTGGCGCTTTGGACTGATTCATCATTTGCTCCAGATTCTTTTGCCTCATCTACCAACTGATCATAGTATTGTTCGCTTTCGGAAACTGTTTTTTCCAGAGATTTAACGGTTGCGCTAGCAGCTTCCAATTGTGCATCAGCTTGAGTGGCTTCAATGATGGCCAAAGCTTGCCCTTTGCTTACTTTTTCTCCCTCATACTTTAAGAGTCTTATGATTTTTCCGCTGGCCATGGGCGCAATTTCTGCACGATTAGCTCCATTAGCAAAGCCGGAAATTTCAATTTTTTCTTCATTTCTTGACTCTTTTGCTAAAATAAAACCCGCCGTTGGTTTTGAAGTTTGTTTTTCATTGCTTTTTGAGGTTAGTCCCCATCCCAAAGCAAGAAGTGCCATTGCGACTGACGCAATAAGAGATCCTTTTGTTCTAGTCATAGTGCTTGTTTTTGCTTAAATAATATTATTAAAAAATTAGCCATTGCCGGCTCTTGACATAATACCCCAGGGGGGTATACACTGTCAATAGCATACGATAAAGTAATATGTTTGTGAATATACTATGGTCATTGTTAGTGAATTAAAATATAATTAAAAAAATTAACAATTAATTTTAAAAAAATGAAAAACGAAGGATTCATAGAAAGATTAATTCAAACATCCATAGGAGTAGCTTCTTTTTTAGGATCTATTTTTTGGATAGGAGGGAGGTGGCAAATATTTTTATTTGCTTTTGGTTTGATGGTGACAACCTTTGCAATTATAGGTTTTTGTCCTTTGTATAAGATTTTTAAAATAAAAATATCTTCTCAGAGGATGCTGCTAAGTAAAAAACAAAAAATAATTATCCTTGTTTATGCGTGCGCACTTCTTTTGGCAGGAAGCTGGGCTAGTATTTTTTTTAGTAAGAAATTTTTTATAGAAGATTTCAACAGGATGAATGTTTCTTACAAGCAGACGCTTTTTGAAACGGGACAGGAAGAGGAAAAAGAATCCAGGGATAATTATGATAAGCTTGTTGTTTCCTATGCTCAATTTAAAAATAAATATCAGTCATACGAGCCTTTCCCTTTAAAGGGAGATGATAAATTTGAAAAAGATTTGAAAGATATTGATCTTATTATTCAAGAGGCAGGTGAAAACATTAGGGGAAATAATTTGAAAGGAGCTCATCTGGAATTGGAAAAGGTTAGACTTATTACTCAAGATATTCTTAAGAGAAATGGTTTTTCTATGCTCTCGATTGCTTTAGTGGATTTTCATGATGCGATGGAGAAGGTATTGGAGGGTGCTAACAACAAAGATGCTCAGGCCGTGATAAGGACTTATGAAGAAGCTGATATTAAGCTTAAGGCGGTTGAAAGTGAAGCCAATGATTCAGAAATTCAAGCTATTCGCAAAAATCTGGATGAAATTTTAAAAATGGCAAAAAATGGAGAACTGGAAAAGATGTCATCCCAGTCGGCCACACTCAAAAATAGTTTCGTGAAAGTTTATATTTTCAGAGGTTAGATTAAAGCGACTCAAGAAGTCGCTTTAAAAATGAAAACTTTATTTTTTTAATACGTTTTATTATCAAGCGAAGTGAGCGAAATGAAAATTAATATTTTTCATTTCCCTGCCTACCGGCAGGCAGGCGAGCAAGTGTAGATATCAAAAGGTTTAATACCTCGAGGCTTGCCCCGGGGTAATTCATTGAAACTGAAGAATTCAGGGCGGTCATTGAAAGCTATAAGAAGTAGCAGAATTGTCAGCTTAAGATTTTGAAAATACAGCCTTTCAGGCTGTATTTTTTTGGTGAAAACAAAAAGCGGAAAAATACGTATTATCTATGTTATGATGAAAATATGAATGAAAATGAAAGGCACACAGATGCTGATTTAATTGAATTGTCAAAAAAGGATCCCGAGATGTTCGGTTTTTTGATGGAGCGTTATCAAACGCAACTCGCTCACTATATTCGTCGCATCGGTCAATTTGCGCAGGAGGACACCGAAGATCTTTTGCAAGAGGTGTTCATCAAGATCTATCAGAAACTCAACGAATATGAAGAAAGTTTGAAATTTTCCAGCTGGGCTTATCGCATCGCGCACAATCATGTCATCGATCATTTTCGCAAAGTAAATGCGCGTCCAAAAACAAATGCGTTGGATGATGAGGAGTGGGGAAGGCTCATTTCCGCAAGCATCCATTTGGAAAAAGAAATCATGGATAAGGATTGCGTGCAAAAAATAAGGACCGTCATTGCTCAGTTGCCAATCAAATATAAGGAAGTCTTGGTGCTGAGATTTATTGAGGAGAAAGACTATGAGGAAATCATGGATATCCTAAAAAAACCAAAAGGAACCGTGGCTACTTTGATTTCTCGCGGAAAAGAAACCTTACTCAAAAAACTGAAAGAAGAGAATATTAATTGTTTTTAACTTTATGAAAAATATCACGAAAGCCACTATCGCGAAAATAAAAAAGCAGGGCATTGTGCCTGAGCCTCATTGGAAATTTTTGGTGAAAAAATACAGCATCTGGACGATCTTTTTAGCGGCCGTGCTTTCAGGTGCCATTTCTTTTGCAATCGCTTTTGACATGTTGTTGCAACTGGATTGGGATTTGCATCGTTTTGTGCATCAAAGCGCCATTTTGTATTCGCTGTCACTGCTTCCTTATGTTTGGATAGTGCTGCTTATTGCTTTTCTTTCATTCACTTTTTTTGATCTGAGAAGAACGGAAAATGGCTACCGGTTTAGTCTGCTAAAGATGTCGCTTTTGTCTTTAGGCGGAATAATTTTTACGGGAATTATTTTTCTGCTGATTGGCTGGGGATTCAGATTTAATGCAATGGTCGCCAAAGGCGTTCCATATTATGGTCAACACATGATGACTAAGCAATCACAATGGATGCAGGTGGATAAGGGGCTACTTTCTGGAACAATCATTTCTATTGCAGATGAAGAGCTGGAGATAAGTGATTTAAATGAGAAAAAATGGAAAATATTATTGGGCGAGGACACTCTCATCAGGCCAGCGGCGAATATGCAGCAAGGCAAAATGATTAAAATTATCGGTACAAAAAAAGACGGAGATATTTTTCGGGCGATTGAAATTCGTCCTTGGGAAGGAAGAGGAATGATGAACTATGTTGGTGGGCAACGGCGTGGCATTATGGATAACGGGGATGCCGGGAGCATGATGAATATCAGATAATCTGAAAACTTTTCAAAGAGCATCCGTTTTATATGTTGCTAGCATTAATAAATTAAGTAAGAAAAACATGATTAAAAAAGGAATTATCTTGGGCGCACTAAGTTTAGCAGTAGTTGGTATGGGCGTGTACAGCTTTAGCGCATTAGCAGCTCCAGCGCAGGGACAATTTGGTCCCAACTACACCCCTGAACGCCATGAGGCAATGCTGAAAGCATTTGAAAGCAATGATTACAATGCTTGGAAAACTCAAATGGGTTCTCGCGGAGCAGCTCGCGTAGTGACAGAGCAAAATTTCGAACGTTTTTCCCAGATGCATGAATTGATGTTGGCTGGAAAAACTGACGAAGCCAATAAAATAAGAACAGAACTTGGTCTTGGACAAGGAGGTGGCAGGGGTCAAGGCTCGATGGGTGGACAACGCGGACAAAATCGAGGGGGAAATTTTGTCGATGCAAACAATGATGGAATTTGCGATCACTTGAGAAAGTAAGTCGCAAACAATTCCGACAGTAAATACAAAAAATTACGTAATTAATTACGTAATTTTTTGTATTACAAGTCGTCAGCGACGTGGGGAATTTTGGTGATATTGATAAACAAATCTCAAATAATAAAGAATCTAATGAATTTAAAGCACGAAAATATATGGAAAATCTCATGAGAGTTCACGGTTGGAAATTTCAAGATGCTTCACTTTTGCTTCTACGTTTAGTGGTGGCTGCCGTTTTTCTTTATGCTGGAGCAGCTAAATGGGCTTTTTGGTCGACTCCATTGCCTGGCATGTCTGATGTCATGTGGAATCTCACCAGATTCCTATCAATCGTCGAGCCACTTGGGGCGCTAGCTTTGATTTTAGGATTTTTGACCAGATGGGCGGCGGCAGGATTGGCAATCATAATGCTGGGAGCTATTTTCATTCTGGAATTTACAATGCAAACAAATTTTTTCACTTCACCTGCCGGAATAGGCTGGGATTATAATCTGCTTCTGCTTGCCAATTGCTTGGCGTTGCTTTCTTTTGGGGCAGGAAAGTGGTCGTTAGACGCGGTCAAAAGAAATTATCGCAGTTTGTAGCTTGATGAAGAAAAATATAGTTCGAGAGTACTAATGTTTAACGGATCATGCGTAATATATGGTTCTAAAAATTAAAGAACGTGAAATTTTTGTTTCACCTATTTCCCCTTGAGAGCACGCTCGCAGTCGAAATCTATGACTGCTTGCTCTGACCTCGCTCTCGCTCGCTACGGCCTCAAGAGAAAATAGGCTCACAAAAAACCTATATTGAGCATGATTGTTTAACAAGGTTAATCGATCGAAATATGTGACTGACTTATCGAGATTCATTTTTATTTTCTTATTTTTCCTTGGAGTATTTGTCGTTATCAGGACCTTATCCTTGAGAAACGGTGGATCAGAATTTTCTTCATGGCGATTTGATGGGGCTCATCAAGAAAGAGCAGGCAGGACGCTCGGATTCGTTGATCAAAGAGATGTTTTTCAGCAATATCAGGAAAAGATGATAGATTATTCCGAGCTGGAAATAAAAAATGATGAATCAATTGTAGAACCGGAAAAAGAATCCGCTAAGGAGGTTGTTTCAGAAAATCTTAGTCCAAGTGAAAACAGTCAAATCGCTAAGACGGTCGTCAAGAAACCAGCACCAAAAAAACCAGCAACCATAGGGCTTCCCGGTCCAATTCTTTCCGATGTTCGGATTGTGAATGGAAGAAACGTTTGTGAACATGAAAATGACAAGCCGAAGAAGAGCAAGAAAACTTCCAAGGTTCACATTGATGGAGAATGCTGCTTGGATCCGGACGAAATTCCTAATTCTAATTGCTATTATCCACAGGATAAATATGGCAAGCTCATACAGAAATATCTCAATAGTCAAAAATAAATAGAATAAATGTTCTTGTCATGCAACAAATATCTTGTTTTGGCGTATAATTGAATAGTAAGTGTTTCAAGCACAAGGAATGGATATGAAAAAAAATATCAACACCACTCTCGCTGTTGCAATTGTGTTTGCAGTTTCTTTTTTGGTTGGCGCAGGTTTCATGTTTTATGATAAAAAACTTATATTTGAGCAACCTGAAATTATAGTGGTAGGGAAAAAGCCTCATAAGATGATGGGCTACGATAGGATTGTTCGTCCAAAGCCGGCAGCAGTTTCCATGGAAAGACTCAAATCTCATGGCTGTGTGGCAGACGGACTACTCTCGGAATACCACCCTGAAAACGATGAATTTATACGGCTTATAAATAGATCGAATTGCTATTATCTTCATCGCGCGATTGAGACGTGGCTGAAGCCTCCCGATTTTGAAACAATCGGATTCGTGATAAGCCAGATGGAAAAGAAGGATTTGGTTTATGGGATGTTCATTGCTGAAGCTATCGATTTCAGAGCGGATTACCTGAATGAATTTACTGGAAAAGAATTTGATTTCAAAAAAATGTGCCGAGGAGGCAGCGAACAGTTGTGGGGAGAGGGAAGTTGCAAGCCCACCTTCGCCAGCGGAGAATATCGGGAATACGTGCAGTACATAACAGAGAAGGCAATAGACGCCGGAGTGCAGAGTTTCACTTTCGGACAGATCTATATGCAGGAAGACCCGCAGGAGAATCGTGCAGCTAAGATTGTTGCCAGGATGAGAGCATATGCGAAAGAGAAAGGTGTGGATATTGTAATCGGGGCGCAAACAGGATCGATTACTGATGAAAAATATCTGAGACTTTTTGATTATATTGAAGGAGGTGTCGGTCTTGAACCTGATGGCAGCATCGAAGAAGGGCCTTGTTATTCAGGCAGGGGTGGATGTTGGGCATTGCTTTGGCATGAAAATTTTTCTAGCAAAGCTAATAATGTGTTGCTTCATCTTGATTGGACTGGCATCCCTAGCGACGACCTGGATATTTTTGCCAGAATGAGCAAGGAGAAAAGAGCGGAAACACTTGCGCGTTTGCATGAAAAATTCAAGACTGAAAAAACAGGATTCATGATGCCATATTTCGGCGTGCTGTATAAGGATAATGGCGGTTGCCATGGTCCAAAGAAAAGATTTTATTCTCCTGATAATGCATATTCATGTCAAGATGAAGACGCTATCAATGCGATACTGAAGGGTGTATAATGAAAACGTGAGCATTTAACTAATTAAAAATAAAAAACATGTCAAAAACAACCGATGATCTGAAAGCTGCATTCGCTGGTGAGTCGCAGGCTAACAGAAAATATCTAGCTTTTGCGGCTGCGGCTGAAAAAGAAGGGAAAATCAATCTCGCCAAGCTTTTCAGGGCGGTGGCTGAAGGAGAGACTATCCATGCCATCAAACACTTGACTACCTTGGGTGAAGTGAAATCATCTTTGGAAAATGTCAAAGCAGCCTTGGCTGGGGAGACCTATGAAATTGAAAGCATGTACCCGGAATTTATTAAAGACGCTCAAGAGGAAGGGGAAAAGGCAGCAGAGCTAAGTTTTACCAGCGCTAATGAAGTGGAAAAGATTCACCAAGGTCAATTTGTGGAGGCTCTTGCTAAAATAGAGGCAGGCGAAGATATCGAAGAGGCTGAATATCACGTTTGCAGTATTTGTGGCAATTTGTTTGTCGGCGAAACTCCAGATTCTTGCCCAATTTGCAAAGTGCCGAAGGAAAAATTTGTGAAAATGTAAAATGGGCTGGACAAGCGCTTCAAAATCTGCTATAATTGATACATAAGGATGAGTTTTGCTTCATCCAACAAAAAAGACGGGTGAAAACGCCGTCTTTTTGTCTTTATTAGGCTAATAATTAAATAATTAAAACAAAAAATTATGGAATTTGGAACGCCAAAGATGCCAATTCAAGGAGAAGCGGCAAGAAATGAAAATGAACTTAGTGAGTTGGAAAAAGCTAAAAAAGAACTCGAGCAATTAAGCGAAATTGAGAAAACTTGTGTAGGTGCAATTCTTGCAGACTATGAAACTAAAATGTTACTCGATAAATTACAAGACAAATTGAATATAACTATGGGCGAGGGTAATGAATTAGAGGATATTCTTGAAGAGATTAGAGAGAATTCTAGCACTTCTGCTATTGCAGCTGAGCGTATGCTTATTATTGCAAGAGATGGAAAATACGAAGATGGAACCGCATGGGAAGTTGAAAGAAAATTGGGTCATATTGCAAGAGCTTTCGCAGATGCAAACCAAAAGTAATTATCACAGCAAAAATTAAAACTAAGACAGGTCTTTCCTTTTTCTAAATATGTGTTAGAATATTAATCCAGTGCTAATCGCTGGATTTTTATTTGTGCATTAACTTCGGGCATTGCTCAACCTCTCTGTCCCGATTGCTATCGGGACATCTCTCCTGAAAATTGTCT
>AMFJ01000479.1_pt1 | contig 24437 bp, 21 predicted proteins | sample 427208 | NCBI WGS metagenome assembly AMFJ01 (sample SAMN02954298, study PRJNA114691) | groundwater metagenome | biome: aquatic; feature: subsurface aquifer; material: sediment; isolation source: subsurface aquifer sediment | place: USA: Rifle, CO | collected 2008-08 | reverse complement strand
AATCCAGTTCCTGAGGGAACTGGATTTTTCTAAATTTAATTTATACGAGTTAGCATCTTAAGATATGATTCAGTAGTTGAATCATCTGATTCCTTGCCTATCAGTCCTGCAATCATATCAGAATAATGATTCAATTCTTCCTCATTTTTAAATCATCTGATTTCAATATGATTTCATAAATCTATAGTCCGTTCTTCAGATGTCAATTTACCCGCAACTGACAAATCGATAACTACAGATATCTCATTTATTATAAATGGCATCCTTGTTTTTGTAATTTCTCAGATTTGTCTATATTCTCAATTCAATAATCATACAACTTTATCATTTATTTCAAAGCTAAGAACGGACTCTTCTCTATAATCTTGATTTACACGAGGATATTTATATGTCAAAACAGGATAATTGCAACAAAGCTCATTTATATCCTTATTTGTATATCTTAATCTGAAAACCTCTCAATTTCCGATAATGTCTTTTGAACTGTGATTATAATATATGTCGGATTCCTCTCTTGATATTCATTTCATAAAGCCAATAGATTCCAATCAGACAATTATGCTTTCAAGATCAAACTTTCCTAATTTGAATTTAATTTGAGATTCAGAATTTTTTATATTAGCACATTCAATTTGGGGATTGTGATCGTTATCGATTATAATGTGAGCATTTTTGATTTGAGGTTTAATATATTGTTTATCCATAGGCTCAACAGTGGACAGAATCTGCTCAAGAACATTCAAGTGGCTTTGTCAGGTTCTTCAGACTTCTCAAGAAGAGCCTCAAGCATCTCTTGTCAACCTTCTCATTACTCTTCAATGGCTTGAAACATCAACAAAAGCTCTTAAGTCACATCTTGATTTAAGGTCATCATCATATAAGATATAAAGTCATTCAAGAATATAGACTTGAGTTTTAGGAATATCCTGAGCGTCGATTTTCGGATCGTTTTTAAAATCATATGTATTTATTTTCACATCTTTTCCAACCATTAGCTCATTGAGCTTCGTTTTCCATAATTCCATATCATATGAATAAGGCGCATCAAAATTAAGGACATCTCACTCTTTCAATATTTTTTTCAAATATGTGGGTCAGAAACAGAAATCATCCATGGATATTTTTGTGACCGTCACTCATTCAGCCTCAAGTTTTCGTATAACCTCATCTGTTACTTTTGAAGTTTTTCATGAATTGGATCCTCATGAGATTCAGATGAAAATAGGTCTGTCTTTTTCTGTTTTTCCTATGAGATTAAGAGCTCATTTAATGATCCAACCTATTCAATCGGAAAGATTAAGTCTTATGGCTTCCAAATAGGGCCTTTCATTTTCTTTTTTCATCTTATCTATTACAGATTCTGTTAATCATTGCGAAGAAAGTGAGCCATTGCTGAAATCATCATCTTCTGTTACTTCTTCTCCGAACCAAGCAGGCGGAACAAAAGACTCTGCTTCCTCTGCGCTCGAGAATTCAACTTCTATAGTATACAATCAATCTAGATTGCCATGATATTCATCAGCTTCAAAAGTCAGTCATTCAACTTCCATATAGTATCTTGTTTTCCTTAGGCTTTTTTTATTTCACAATATCCAGAAATGTTCATATTCTTCTTTCGTGATATTTATTTCAAATTCCTGCCTCACGACTCATTTTCCTCTCTTGATTGTCAATTTGAATTCATCGCCTATTTGCCTTATCCTGAAACTAGGCAAATATCATTGCACGATTTCCTTACTTGGCTGAACTACCATGAATTCAGGCATATTTCTTAAAATGAATTTCCTTTCTATCTCAATGTTTTGTGGAGTATCTGAATCTGATTGCATGGTTTTAGAGATGATGATATAAAAATACTTCTATATTTTTATAATAAAAAAACCTTAATTGTAAAAACATATTGATGTTATTTGAGCTATTTTTGTAGAGCAAACAATATTAATTGATCAGATAAATATATTTTTTTAAAAAAAAGTTTTGACAAATGCAAGTATGTTCATATATTGAGTGTAAATATGACACACAAGAATAAGATCCTGATTCATATTTACTTCAATATTTTTTAAGAAATATATTATGAAAAAAGAAGCTTTGCTTATAGTTGATGCTCAGAAAGATTTCTGAGAAAAAGGATGAAGCTTATATGTAAATTGAGCTGAATCAATTGTGGCTGTGATTAATAGGCTCATAGATGAAGTAAAATCTAGAGCTGGAATCATTATAGCTAGCCGAGATTGGCATCCAGAAAACCACTCATCTTTTTCTATTTGGCCTCGGCACTGTGTAGAAAATACACCTTGAGCAGAATATATGGAATGATTAAATACAGGAGCAATCGATCATGAGGTAAAGAAATGATTTAATCCGGAAACAGATTCTTACTCTGCATTCTGAGGATTCGAATTCAGATGAGGGTATCCATTAAGAGAATTAAAAGAGTTGCTTCTGACTTATGAGATTAAAGTCCTTAAAATCGTATGACTTGCAACAGACTATTGTGTAAAGGCAACTGTGCTTGATGCTCTAGCTCTAGGATTTGAAGTCGAGGTTATAGATACATGAATAAAAGCAGTAAATGTAAATCCTAATGACGGGGAGGACGCAATACTGAAAATGAAAGAAGATTGAGCTAAATTTATTTAACGCATGTCATTCTGGATTTAACTGTCATTCTGGACTTGATCCAGAATCTATAAAAAACAATAACTTCAATAATGGAAGGAGCCAAGTGACAGATTCCAGGTCAAGCCTGGAATGACAAAAAACAAAAGGAATGGATAAGCACTTATTTGACGATAAGTATATAGAACATTAATTAAACATTTACCAAAAATATTATGAAAACAGCATTGAAATTTGATGTAGAAAGTTACAAAGAAAGGCAGATGTCTTTCCCTGAAATATCATTTCAAGAATATAGAGAGATTGATGATATGGAAATCAGAAAAGAGATAGCCATGAAGAATAAGATTCTTTCTACGGATGCCTATAATAGGACAATGACTCATCTGAAATGAGAGGAGAAAGCCAGATCAACTGAGACATATACTCTTACTTTCCGCAAATCTCCAAATTCTGTTTTCAATATTGTCTATTGAGTCAGGAATATCATAAAGAAAATAATAGCAAAGAAATTCACTCAAGCTGAATTGGATTTTGCTGCTGATTTCTATGCTGAACAGAATAGGATTTGAGCGAATGGCTATTTCAATAAAGGGCTTTGGCAAGAAGTTGTTGATAATTGAGGATATCTGCCATTGGAAATAATGGCAGTAGAAGATTGAGCAGCTTTAAAACCAGGTGAACCTATCATGAGCATTACTGGTCCTGGAGAATTAGCTGCGGTATTCGAGCCTGAACTTCTCAGGATATTCTTCCAAAGCGTTATAGCTACTGACATGAGATATATTGAAAACATCATATGAGAATGAAGGGTTGTGGAATTTGGCAAGAGAGCGTCAGTAAATGAACAAGCTCATATTGATGCAATGGAAGCCTTATATGTTTGAGGATGAGTAGTGGGCACATCTAATGATATCGCTGCACTTGCGGTTCCTCAACTTAAGGCTTCTGGCACAACTGCACACAGATATCTGGCAAGTTATGCAACTGAGGATGAGGCATTCAGAAATGCAATAGAAAAGGCCGATAAAATAGCCCTATTGGTTGATCTTGTAGATAGTTATAAATGAATCGACAAAATCATTGCCCTTAAAAAAGAGTACAGAGAAAAATGAAAAGTTATTTTTATGAGACTCGACAGCTGAGACTTAGTTGATCAGGCGATATATGCGCTTAACAGGCAAAAAGAGGCTGGGCTTCTAGATCCTAATAAAGATAAGATAGTAGTTGCTGATATAAGTGACGTTGATAAGATAAGGGAAATTGAAGCAAAAGTTAAGGATGCTTGATTTGAACCAAAAGATTTTATTGTCTATTGACTAGGCGGACTGCTTGTCGCTCGCAACAAATTAAGAGATGCGGTATCTGCGGGATTCAAGCTTACTAAGACTGCAGAGTTCGATACAGGCAAGCTATCTAATGATGCATGAAAAGAGGCGATTCCAGGTAAATTGAATATAGAATTGAGAGATTCTGCAAGAGTCATCGTCCAAGATGACGAAGAAATATTATGAGAAAGACTGCTTAAGAGGGTTTATCTAAATGGCAAAACATTCTTCAAATGAACAGATGTCGAAGCGATGGAAAATGCTAGAGCAATGGTTATAAAAAGCGAGAAACTCCTCGTTCTTCCGACTAAGAAAAGCGAGAAGACTGTCAGAATACAGAAAGAAGTCAAAGAGAGATTTATGAAGATTGCAGCTTAGGTATTATTATTTGCCCTTTCTTTTTTATATTCATTTGTCAATATCCTGATTCGCAATTAGTAGGCCTTACTCAAAAAATACAGAATCCATATGAACCCAAAAATAACAGGTGTGTGCAAAACATAAACCAATAATGATCTTCTTCATAAGAATTCAACTGTCTTTAATATTCTAGGGCTATTCAAAAAGAATTTTTCTGCATGCCTCTTTTCTGAAAGATATGATCAAAGGCAAAATCACAATAAGGCATATCAGAAATTAGGCAATAACGGGAAGTAATCCAGATAATCATAACCTATTGGTTTGAATCATAGCATGAAGAGAACTCATGTTTCAAAAGTCATCCTTTCAATATATATTCATATGATTATAAATAGAATGCCAAACAGCAGATTCCAGTATCTTAATTTTTTGAAAAGCAGAAGCAGTACATATGAAACAGCGAAATAATGAATGACTCAGAAATAAATGGGCGAGTCTTTTGCGAATACGATGCTCGCCGATGTTATGAGAAGGGATAAAATCAAGAGCTTTAAGATTTTTTTTGAATAAGCAAATGGAAGGTTGTTTTTATATTTGTTTTGAGCTAATGAAAATGTCATTCATGATAAAAATAGGAATCATAATTTTCAAAAATACTGCAGATTTACCCAAAAATATTCATTTTCAAAAATATTATTATCAAAAAAATTAACCAAAATAAAATTGAAATGGAATAGAATCATTCCTATGATAAAACCTCATCTTAAAACATCAAATATCTTATATCGCATATTTTTTAATTTAATTCTAACATTATATCTGCATTGCCTTTAATGTAAACATTTTAGAGTTTAAAATTTGATTAATCCTATAAAAATGAGTATAATATAAACTCTATTTTATTAATGTCAACGCATATGAAAAAAACATTTAAAATACTGCTTTTATCAGCAATTTTATTCCCTATTTTAGTATCGGCTCAAGTAATGTTTGAAAGTTGAACTGATAGGGGGGCAATGTTGTCCGGAGATGACAGATATGAAGCAGGATCCAACGTAAGTCTCGCAACGGATGTCGCAGGAGACTATTTTGCTGCAGGCTGAACCGTGGAAATTGCAAGAAACGTATCTCAAAATATATTTGCAGCAGGCTGAACTGTTATTATTAATGGAACATCCTGAAGGAATGTGAAAGCTGCATGATGAAATGTTATTATTGATTCTGTTGTAAATTGAGATCTCATGGTTTTTGGCTGACAGATAAATATAAAAAGATGAACCAGAGTAACTTGAAACATATTTTTGAATTGAGGAAATATAATCTATGAATGACAGACCTTATGAGATGCTTTCATAAACTGAAAAGAAGTTAATTTTGCATGACATATTTCTTGAAATGCAAATATGAATTCTCGTGAAATAAAAACAGCTTCAGGAGCAAGGATATCTTGAAATCTTTCATATTCTTCAGCAAACAATAATCCTCAATTGGAAGGTGTAACAACTTGACAAAAGGTATTTAAAGCAACGGAATTTGATAATAAGGATTTTTGAAAAACTATATTAGCCATATCATTTGCATATCTTCTTTATAGATTCCTGTTCTTACTTATTTTTGCCACAATATTATATTTCTGATTTCAGAGATTCTTTACTGAAACTTGATTGAATCTTGAAGCAAGTCCTTGAAAAAGCTTCTTGTACTGATTCTTGTATTTTGCGGCAATGCCTTTCGCAATTTTAATCATAATGCTGACTGTAATATGAATTCCTATTGGACTTCTTCTTCTTTTCATTTACATATTCAGCTTTGTTTTCTATAAATTGCTGACTGTAACTATTTTTTCAGCTTTCTTCATAAATAAATTCCTTCAAGATAAGAATTCAATTTGGAAGAAATTCTGAATAATTTTGCTTGTTTCAATATTTATAGCTCCTTGGTCTATAATTGATTTGATATTGGCATTTTTCGCTTTCTGAGCTTTGATGCAAAGAAAAACATGGATCCGAAATGAAGAAACGGTTGTTGTAAAGAAACAGTCAGCCTGATCAAAGAGTGCTTTATAAAAACCAAAATAATGATTGTAATGCTCTCTATTGAAGTCAAATCTCTATTGATTATTTATCAAGAGAAGTATTGATTTGACAAATTATTTATTTGTTGTAAATTTAGACAAAGAAAATTAGAATAATTAAATAAATAATAGAAGAAAAAGGAAAGGAAGTCTATCGGAAAAAAGTTCATCATTTAGCGTGAGCATTAACATAATTCATAATTTTCATTTTCATGAATCAATCAAAAAATGGCATTCAGGAGCCAGAGTCAAAACCCTCAGTAACAATCAAGGAATATGTAGATTTATTGGATAAATATATTCCAGATTGAAAATATTCTTGAACAAATAAGCTCATGCTTTTGCATAACGAAAAAGCGGTTTGAGAAATCAGCCTTGTACAATTCAAATATATGATAACTAAAACTGACAAGCTAATTGAAATTCATGAGGAACTATTGTTTTGGGCCACAACAACTCATCACAATACTTTAAAATTGGAAAAAATAAATTGAATTTGGCAAGAAACCGATACTTGAGAAGCTAAAAGTTGAGATTATGATAAAAGAGCAGTATTTGAATGACTCAGGAAAACTTTGGAAGCATTTGATGAATCTGATAAAAAGCATCAACCTTTGATGGATTGAAAAAGATGAGATGTAAATGAGATTCTTACAAAAGAAAATTTGAGCAGTACTATAGAAAAAACTTTCACGTGAAGATCTTTTGATACGGATAGGGTGCCTTTTTGAAAAAACCCGACATTCAGGACTTATCTTATTAATTGAGAGCAAAGGGAATTCACTTGAGAACTTCAGAAGGTGTTGTCCCCAATGACCTATATGAATTCAGAGTGAGTTCTCATAAATCATGAACTTCCTGGATATCCTCTGCTTTGAGAAAAAGAAGCTATGGAAGCGCTTGACGCCGCTGTCAATGCATATGATTCTTGAGAATGAGAATGGCCATCCGCCAAACCTCTTGAAAGAATAAATAAAGTAAAAGAATTCGCAGCTCAAATCGTAAAGGATAGAGAAAATATAATATTGTTTCTCATGTGGGAAATTGGGAAATCTAGGGAATATGCTGCAACTGAATTTGACAGGACAGTTGAGTATATTCTTGACACGACCGATGAATATGAGGCTCTCCTTGCTGAAGATGGCAAGATAAAGACTACAAAATGAATCACGACTACGGTAAGGAGGGCTCCAACCGGACCGACTCTTTGCATGGGTCCTTATAATTATCCATTCAATGAAACTTTCACAACATTGATTCCAGCGCTTCTGATGTGAAATACTATCATTTATAAACCGGCAAAATTCTGAGTTTTATTCAATTATTTCCTTCAGAAAGGATTTATGGATTGTTTCCCGAAATGAGCAGTGAATATCATTTATTGAAAATGAAAAGATATAATCTCGCCTATAATAAAATCAGGAAAAATAGCAAATTTGGCTTTTATCGGATCGGATAAGGTTGCTGATGATATAATTTCACAACATCCATATCCTCATAAGCTCAACTCTGTTTTATGATTATGAGCTAAAAATGCATGAGTCGTAATGGCTTGATGTGATATCAATTCAACTGTCAAGCAAGCCTTAGCAGGAAGCCTAAGCTTTAACTGACAAAGATGCACTGCTCTTAAGATATTATTCATACAAGATGAAGTTTTTGATGAGTTCGCAAAAGAATATTTGTTGCAATTATCAAAGTTGAAATTCTGATTCCCATTTGAAAAGTGAGTTAATCTGACTCCGATTCCAGATCTTGATCATCTTGATTTTTTGGAATCATTGATAGCTGACGCAAAGGGAAAATGAGCAACTATTATAAATGAATGCTGATGAAAAAGAGTCTGATCATATCTTCATCCAGCCGTAATGATATGAGTAGAGAAATGAATGCGGATATATGATACAGAACAATTCTGACCGATTGTGCCCATGGTCAGATTCGGTAAGCTTGATGAAGTTAAAGATTATATCAAAGAATCAAAATATTGACAACAATCAAGCGTGTTCTTCTGAGAAGATAGCAATGCCTGAGAAGTTAAAGAATTAATAAGATTTTTATCGAATCAAGTCTGCAGAGTCAACCTGAATACCCAATGTCAAAGGTCGCCTGATAGTCTTCCATTTTCAGGCAGAAAGGATTCTGCACTCAGAACGTTATCGCTTAAAGATGCTCTTGAGGTTTTCTCTATTCCGATGTTTGTGGCAAGTGATGAAAAGTCACAAATATGACTTAATGCTATTGATGATTTCAGAATATAAGAAAATAATATCACTAAAAACAATCATTATGCAAAATGCATAATGATTGTTTTTATTCTAAAATGACAATTCCTCCAATGCCTTATCAATCTTATACCTGAATTTTTGCTCCTGATCACGAGATATCTATTGCTCTTAAAAATCATTTTTCCAGAGGGAAAATCGTTTCAAATTCATCCAAATCTTTTTCTTTAAGAGTTTTAAGGTAATTCTGTATATCTCTCATTCCGCAAAGAGATAGTGGCATCAAGTTTTTGTTGCAGCAGCTCCTGTTTGCAGATAAATCAAAAGCAAGATTCATTATTTTCCATATATGATCCCCCAAATTATAAATTGATTAATAAAGTTCAGAAAGAAGAAATAATTTCTTGAATTCATCTTGCTTTCATTCGTATTTTCTTAATTTTGCGAGCATATGATAATTAAAATTTTCCTTATATTGTGAGGATGCGGATTCTTTTAATCTTTTTTCTGATACTCATAAATAATTTGCTATCTTTTTTATAGTATATTTTTCAATAGCAATTTGCACAGATATTCATGGATAATTTCTTAACATGAATTCCTTAGCAGTTTTATCCAGAGATAAACTTCATTTTTCCATAAGAGTAAAAAGAAGTTCTATCATATTTTTCGGTGAATATTCCTTAATGTATGATTTCAATTCTTCTCAAGTTATAATTCAGAGTTTTGAATCAGGATCATTGGCAAATAATGCCTCCACATTCTTATGGGCTCATTTGCATAATTGTTTCTTTATGAATCCGATATAGCATTCTTTGCTTAATACGAGTTTTTTGCCTTCTATTGCTTCAAATACTTCATCCATATCGTAATCTCGGAATTCTTGGATATTTTTAAGGCTTAAATCCATATCATATTCTTCTCAAGTTAGCGTTGAGAATTCTCTGATGTAACTGATTTTTCATTTATTCTTCCACTTATCAAGAATCCTTAAAATCATATCTTTCTTTTGTGATTCGTCATACTCAGAACTGAATTGATCAAAAGACATAATAGCAAAAATCGGTTTTGGTCCCACACATTCAAATCTATCAAAATTAAGTATTTTCTCTCTATGTTCCCATAATTTATCCATAAGATATTGAGGAAGCTTGGCTCATTTCAAATATGCGGTCAGGTATAAGGCAACTAAATCCATTTCAGGCCTCGAATAAGATCAGACAAAGTCAAACTCTCTCTTATGTACCTCTGAAGGATTCCTGAGCATTATTCTCATTGCAATGCCTGATTCTATCATGCTTAAGTTTATTCAATCAAGAGCTTCAGATTCAACTTGGCAAAATGCCTCATAATCACCATTTATCATTTCATCAAGGATATTCTTTTTTTCATAATCATTAATATTATTAAATCTTGACAATATTTCTCAGTAAACATACTTGCTTCTGATTTTTGAATAGGATGTGAGACCATATTCTGTTTTTCTTATCTCACTCAATAATTCTTCTTTTTCATCAGAGGTCAAGGATTCATATCACTCTTCAAGCGCTTGCTTGCTTAAGTTTTTTCTGAAATTTGAATTCCTGGTCTGGATTGGCTCTCTTTCTTCTTCCGCAGGGATAACTTGAAGCAGTTTTGAATCATCAGGCAAAACTCAATATCCTGCAAGTTTTTTTATTTCTTCGTAAAATATATCCTGTTCTGCCTTCTCAGCTGTTGCGATCTGATTCAGAATGAATTCTTCATCATTCAGAAGTATCTGGAGCCTGCATTTTTTATTTATGCTGTTGCATCAAAAAATATCTTGAACGAAAGTTTTTTCCTCTTCTGTTAAATTAATCATTGCAGAAGGAGCGGCTAAAAGTTTTTCTTTGATTGTCCTTCGTGTTATCAAATCAATTTTATCAATATTCAGAATAAGTGAAATGCTTCTGGAATAATCCCTAAGTAGCATATCAATTATTTTCGGTTTTTTATTAGCATGTTCGATAATGACTCTTTCTCAAACATCATTTCTGAGATGTGCAACAGATTTGAAATTTTCATTTACGTCTCAGCCTGTATTTGTTATGAATTTTCATTTATATCATCTGCTGACCAATTCTTGGATAACCTTGTCTCAATCTGCTTTTTTCGGCCCTTGAGCCAATCAGTGATCCATGAATATCAGATCAGGCATCAAAGTCAGTATTTCTCTGAATGTCTCATCTGTATCATAAAAAGGTTCAAATGGAATTATCTCAACCGATGATGATGTGATTCCTTTAAGCAGCTCTCTGACTTTAGCAATTTCATCGTCAACAAAAAGTACTTTTAATTTTTCTCTTTCAGGAAGCTCATTACTGATTGTTGTATTTTTCATCATATTGTCATTAAAATATATTTATCCTTTATTTTTAATATTAATGAAGAATCGATTATTTTGCAAATTTTCTATATTTTATAGAAGCAGAAAATCTAAATCTTAACTTAAATAAGCCTTTTTATAAATATTTTTCCTGTCATTCGCAAATGACAACCGAACATTTTCAGATAAATTTTAATCAAGTATTTCATCTATTTTATATCTGTTTTCTTGAGTGTCGTCTTTGGAATATCTAATTTTCAGATATCATTTTTCTAATGAATATAAACCCAAATATTTTTCAAGATCATTTTGTTCCACGGTTCTCATTACAATCCTATAGATTTGTCATTTTATAAAAATTACCGTTGCATCCAGCTCTTGTTCACTTGGGGTATCTTGTTTGTGCATATATCAATAAAATTGCACATCAGAAGGATAGATTCCTCGGTTGCTCATATTTTTTAAAGATGGTTAAATATTCAAATAGCTTCTGAATTCTATATTTTTCCTTGTTAATATATTAATAGCATCTGTGACACTGGGTATAGACCAGATTCAACTGATTCTAAAAGCATTCAGATCATTTAAAAAACAAAATGCCATTAAGGGATAAAGAGGAGCCTTGAGTATAATCTCATGAAGGAATATGTCTCTTGATTTTTCTGGAGATAAATTTATAAAATTCAAAAGAAGCAAATAAGTTCAATTTTCATAAAATTCAGCTACGGAATTTATATGAGAAGTTTCTTTATTGAGCATTTCAAAAAAAGCGGTCCAATCCTCAGTAGTTAGATTTTTTTTTCATAATAATTCAAATACGATTTCTGAATTGATTTTTCTTATCTCAGTTAAATTATCCTGTTGTTCGGGAGGAATTTCCTTATTCCCAAAAATGAAAGCTGGCTTGTGCATATCGGAAAATTTATCGTACTAATACATTTATTTTAGTCAGAAATTATTAAATGCAAATAAGAATACATTTTTGTCAATTGAGAGTGAGTCTGCCTTATTTTAAGCCAAATATTTCATTACGAACATGCTATGTCTTAGTTAATTAGGACTTTTTGATTTTATCAGATTCCAGATCAAGTCTGGAATGACAAAACATGCTATGTCTTAGTTAATTAGGACTTTTTGATTTTATCAGATTCCAGATCAAGTCTGGAATGACAATTGCCGGAAGCATGGATATTAACATCCCAGAATCATGCAAATATTTACCTAAGATTGATTATTCTGATTAATGAATATAATGCTCCACAATTAAGATTGGAAGCAAATCTTCCGGATAAGGGGGATAAATTATTTTTTAAACCTAAAAGATCATGATTTGAAATTTGCTGAAGCTGATGCTGACAAGCTGATTGTCTATGAAAAGATGGAATAATTATCCTAGAATCGAGTCGGTTTCACTTCTGGATAATCTGTGATTTTCCTTGCATACCGCATTATTCCTAGCCCATTTAGAGGAATCAGAATGAAAAACAGTCGATAAGGAATTCATTATCAAGAGGATGTTATTCAATTCTTTCAAAAGGCTTATCCTATCAGACATAAATTCTTGAACAAGAGATTATATATGAAAACAGGATAGAGATATACTTCTCACTATAGAAAATAAAGCAATCAAATACATATTATCTCTTGAATGACCCGATTACATGAGAGATGATATACGAGAAACGCTTTATAATGAAGACAAAGCATTGGAATTGAGGATAATCAGCGCAAGCAAGAAATACGCTTGATATAGGGAATGCATGGTTAATGAAAGGGTATTTCCTGATATTTATGATATTTCACTTCAAAACATAAAAATCAGCCTTGAAGAAAAATGAAAAGAATTGCAAAGCCTCAAGACACTTCTTCAAAATGATAATTATAATAAATATCTTTCTCAGATAAGAAGGCTGACTCACTCAATGAGGTGGAATCAGCACAATCGGATTTACCCAATTTCTGTAATGTCTCATTTGGTTGTCATAACTTTCATTACCTATGTTATGACAAGCATTGAAAAACATCATTGAAAAGATTTTGATATGCTTGATAATCTGATGAGGGCAATTTATCATGATATACCTGAATCAATAACCTGAGACATAATAACTCCTACAAAAAAAGCTGCTCCTTGATTTTCTGAAGTACTGGAAAAAGTGGAGATAAATATGATGAATGATTATTTTTTCTATTATATTTCCCCTGAATACAAAGAAGAGATTTTTGATTACATGTTGAATCCATTTCATTGAGATACATGAAAATTCGTGAAGCATGCTGATATCATAAGCGCTTTTATGGAGGCAAAGGTTGAATTGAATAATTGATGAATCAATTTTGAAGAAATATATAGAAGGCTTAAAAAGCAATTGAATGCCTTCAATCTGAAAAGTATAGATTATATACTAAAAGATTGTCTAGATAGTTTTGATGAAAAAACAAGTAGCGATCCTCATTTATCAAAAATCGATTAGAACCTATATCTTTGATTTTACAATCTGTTTTAAAATAAAAGATTTGCATATTTCAAATAATATGATTAAATCAAAGCCATAGATATATAATAATTTTCATTATGTTCAACGCAGAACCAATTAATGAAATAGGCCGATTCTATAAAAGGATCATGGCTTTTTTTATGGTAATTTTTTTATTAAGCCCTTTAATGGTTATGGCTCATCCTTGATCTAACTCTTGGGATGGCTGCCATTACTGCAGGACAAATTGCAGCAAATGGTGATATACAATCAATACTAGGCACTGCTCAAAAATTAAGTCAGTTCCTAAATTCGGCGTTCCTGATCCCAAGTACAAAAAGAAACAATATAAATAATCCCTTCCTTTATGAATCTGACATTTATAGATACGGAAACAACGTGAATTAAAGATGAAGATGTAATAATCCAATTATGACTTATAAATGAAGTGAATTGAGAATTTGCAAATTGACTAAATTCTTTTTTCAGTAACTGAGACAGGAAAATATCTCTGATGTCAAAAGCTACTCACGGAATTATGGAAGCTGAAATAATGAATCTGCCGGTTTTTTCGCCTGAAGTGTCTGAGTATAAGCTTATTGAATCACTTATTGATAAAACTATATTCATAGGTCATAATGTACTTTTTGATATTGGCATGATCTCTAAATTCTGACTCAAGATAGAGAAGTACATTGATTCTCTCCAGATTGCAAAACACCTGCTGCAAGAACAAGAAGATGAATTTGAAAACAGCTATAGACAGGAAATATTAAAATATTATCTCATGGAAAAATGAATAGTTTTTCCAGATGTGAAATCTCATGATGCAATAGGGGATGCACAAGTTGCAAAAGTTATTTTCCAATATCTGCATTCTCAAACCAAGATAAGATATAATCTTAATTCTGATTCTGAGACAATAGATAAAATGCTTGAGCTTACAAGATCCCCGATTCTGCTTCTTAAGATAAATTTTGGAAAATATAAATGAACGACTTTTGAAGAGATGGCTTGGAATGATCTTTCTTATGTTAATTGGCTGTACAAGAATACTCCTGATGAAAATGTGAGATTTACCTGTGGGAAGTATTTATAAGATTCTTATTCTAATGAAATTCCTTAAGCATTAATATTTTCTTTTGTATTCTATATGAAAAGATGTATAGCGTGTGATGAATTAATATGAAATGAGGCTCTAGTATGCATATACTGTTGAGAATCATTAGTTCCGGAAATAATAGAAGATTGAGAATATGTAATTATCCCTGAGCATAATTATGAAAAGAAATTAACCTCCTGGACAGATAATAAGCAGATATATAAAGATTTCTTGCCGATTTTCTGATGGGCGATAATAAAAGAAGAGCCAGAAGCGATTGAACCGAGAAAATTATGGTCTTGAATATGAGCGAATTGAGAACCAATCGAAACAATAAAGCAAAAAACAAATTTCATTCTGAAAAGGAAAAAATCCAGTGTAAAAAAGGAGATAAAGAATCTCGAATCTGATTTCTTCAATAATCTTCTTTGGGTCTGCTCAAAAAAATTCAATAGAACATATGGATTTGATATTTTAATCCTTGTATTACTGATTCTCTGATGACTTCAGATATATTGGGACTTCAAATTCATCAGCATTAATTTTTCTGTGATTTCAATTGCCGTCCTTCTATTATTCTATCATATAGATAATATCTCAGCCAAAGCAAAAAAATATGAGAAGAAACGCAATCTTTCCTTAAAAAAATTTTCTAAGCATATCCAAGAATTGAAGAAATTCGTTATTTCTGATGTATTGGACAAATATTTAAAAGAGAAAATCTAATAAATTCCTCATCTTGGATGATGAATAATTGATAAATATATAGTTTTTAATTAAAAAAAGAAACTACTTCTCAGCAAGTTCCTTAATTTTGGGTAAAATAATATCCCAAGATTTTTCTGTCATATCATAATATTTTTTTCCATCCGCCATAATTCAAAAATCGCCATGCATCATGTGGAGCTGGGTTTTTCCCTCTTTTTCTGAAAGTTCAAAAGTTACGCCATCATCCTCATCGACATCATATCTGCCTGATCCAACGTCAAAAACAGTATATCGTAAGAATTTTCAAGGTTCCACTTTGGTCACGTTGCCTTCAACATCAACCTTTCAATCTGGGGTTTTCCAGAGCACAGGGCTGTCAAGTTTCCAATCTGAAACCACAGTAACATCGGACCCAAATCATGAAGTCCATTCCTTTGTATATTCATTTTTTGTTATTACGTCCCAGACTTTTGAAGAAGGTGCATTTATCTCAACCTTCTTATCTATAAACATTTTTCACATATGATTATTTTTATTAATGGTAACTAAACATTATATCCGAATTGATCAATTTTTCAACATTTGCATAATATATCATTCGGACGAAATGACAGATGAAAATGCCACCTAACCCTTCCTAATCTAAAGGGAAATATATCAAAATTCATTTTTGCTTTAATTTAAACTTTATGTTAGAATAATTCTTAATATGAATTAAGATAACTTTATGAAACAACCAATACAAAACATCCATAAAAATCAGGACTTGAATTTTATCAGATTGAATGCGGATTTTATTCGTGAACTGCTTATTCCTTTATCTACTTTCATTGAGAATATAAATGGTCTGGAAAAAGTATTTTGAGAATTGGCGAAAATCTTGAATATGAATCATATAAGCTTATATAAAATCTTGGATTCTTGAGATTTTGAGATTTTGTGTGAATACTCAATTATGCCTAGCCAGATAAACAGGGATTTAACAGTAAAGAGAAATGCAAATCTTTTTATCGCTTCAAAGTTATGAAGAGTATCAGCAATTCCAATGCCTAATTTCTGAGATAATATTGTCATCCCCGTTTGAATAGACAATTTGTATTTAGCTGCATGAGATTCAAAAGTCTCTAGAGAAATAGCAAAGATTGAGAATTCGCTTTTTGAGCTTGTAGCATGAGTTGTAGCAAATACCATCAGGTCAATGAAGCTTATTCATCAGGCGAATACCGATAAGCTCACCGGGCTCCTTAACAGGAATGCTCTTGATAAATACATATATGAAGGAAAAAATCCATTTGATAGGGAACTTAGTAATCCAGAAGCACTTTGCATGCTTGATATAGACCATTTCAAAAAATTCAATGATACTTACTGACATGATATTTGAGATAAAGTCTTAAAGCATGTGGCAGATCTTTGCAAAGATTATTTCTGAGATGAGAATAAAGTTTATAGATTCGGATGAGAAGAGATAATTTTTATTATTCATAAATCCTGAAATAGCATTGCTGAATATGTAGATGGCGTAAGGAAGAAGATAGCTGATACTCCACTCGTCTTTGAAGGAGTTTCATATGAAGTCAAAGCTTCGATTGGAATCTATACGCTTCAAGAACATGATCTGCATAAGAAAGATTTCAAGTATTCCGCTTTGAAATTCGCGGATCAAGTCCTATATGAAGCCAAGGAGTCCTGAAGGAATCAAGTTAAGGTTTTTAAGAGAAGAGCAGGGGATTAAATCAATAATTACAATAAAAAATAGCCTTTTTAAGGCTATTTTTTATTTAATCTTCAATCACCTCAACATCAAGCATCTTATCAACCTTAAATATCCTATTTTCTTTCTTGAGGTGGCAGAATCATTCCAGTCATAGAAAGTTGACTCAGTCGCATTCCATTTCTCAGATATATTCTGGCTTCATAATACGCTTTGATTTCTCATCTGTTGAACGAAGAAATGTGACTTGGAGGTCTTTTTTTTCTTTGATTGCTTTGGTTATTTTTCGGAGTTTTTCAGATTTGTTGATATCTCTGTCCGCTAATTTGTATTGATATCTTGTAAGGAATTCTTGGACACGGGGATCCATCCTAATATCAGATTTGCGAAGCGGACGCTTAAGGACAAGTCATTCAAAAGTCGTGCATCTGGAAAGTGCAACATAGACTTGTCCATGAGCAAAAGATCATCTTCATAGATCTACTATTACCTTATCAAATGTCTTTCATTGTGATTTATGGATAGTGACAGCAAATGCGAGACGGAGAGGGAATTGTGTGAATTTGCCAAGAACTTGAGAATCGATATTTCCATCTTCATTCAGAAAGAATTTAAAAATCTCCCATGTGTGCGGAGTAATCTCAACTTCTTTGCCATCTGACAATTCTGCGATTATGATGTCATCTTCAAAAAAACAACTATCTATTCAAACTATTTTACCAATTGTTCAATTGACCCATCTTCATGCAGGATCATTATTCAGCATCATGATCTGCGCTCATATTTTGAGCCTTAGCTCGGCTGAAGTTGGGGCGCTTTCCATTCAGAATTCTCATTCTATTGATCATTTGAATGTGGAATATGAGTCTGGCAATTTTTCTAGCTCTGTCTCATTTATTATATCAGCATCCTTATTGGTTGTTGTCAGATGAATGCAAAAATCATTATATCTCTGCACATAATGCTTGGAATATCTTTCATTAAGCAAATTTATATCATCCCAATTAGCTGTATTATTTCGTATCTTATTCAAAAGCGAAATGAATTTATTATCAGTTTGACGATATATCTTCTCAAGTTCTATGAACTCCATCTCAAGTCAGTCAAATAGCTTTGCACTGAAGAAATAAGGACTCTCATAATGAAGTCAGAAGAGTTCTTTTTCATAAGAATTCACAACAGGGGATAGCTGATACAAATCTCAAATAAAAACCATCTGAATACCTCAAAATGGCTTATTTTCATATTTGCCGTTCAATCTCAAAAACCTGTCAGCGCAGTCCAGAAGATCGGCACGCACCATAGAAATCTCATCGATTATTATTATGTCTATCTTCTTATATATATTATGAACGTCATCATCTTTTTTTGTTTTTCTTACAGATTCTGGAGTTATATCGGGCTTGAATCAGAAGAAAGAATGAATAGTCTGACCTTTTACATTTATTGCAGATACTCATGTTGGAGCCAGGACAACGACTTTTTTCTTCGTATGATCACGAAAATGCTCAAGCAATGTTGATTTTCCTGTTCACGCCTTACCTGTGATAAAGACATTTTTTCATGATTCGATAATGGCAAAGGTCTTCTCAAAAACCTCATTTATCTCTATTTCCTTTACGGCTTCTTTTTTCTTCGGCATCACGTGTTTTTTTAAGTCTTGTTAATCTTAAATTGAAATAATTATCTTAAAATCAAAATTGACTTTAAGGTAAGTTTTGCTATAATTCTGAACGTTATTACGAGTCGGATCATATGGGTCAAGTGTTGGTGCTTGATTGGTGTGATCTTTTTTTGTATATTCTGTATTCAAGCTTCTTTCTCAGGTTTGAAAGGCTGTCTAGCTTTTCTTTTGCTGTGTTTTTGAGAAATATCGAATATCTTCTGTCATTTGGTACTATGAGTGTAAGTAATTTATCATTCTTATACAGATAGCTTATAAGACATGCAAAATCTCAATCTCAAGTCACTATCACCGCTTTTGTGTACTTATTATAATCTATCATCGCCTGCAACACGAGCTCTGCATCTACATTTCATTTTGTTTCTCAATCATGTAGCTGTAAAACGGATTTGAATACAAGCACATATCATAATTCTTGGAAAAATGTATACATGTCTTGATTCTCTGGTATGAATCAAATGAACATATATGCTCTCTCAACTTTATATTTTTCTGTAAGATAGATTCTGAATTTTTTCCAATCCAATTTCCATCTTTGGTTTTGGATTGCCATATTAACATTCTGAGCATCAATGTATGCATAATTGTTTTCTTCCATAATTTTGTTTTGTTAATTTATTAATTTAAATTATAGGCATTTACTTGGCAAATGAAAATTTTTTGTTGATAAATGCTGTTCATTAGTCCAAATGACATTTGACAAAAATAGTATTATCATCATAATCCAGTTATTGAATTTTAAGATACAACAATGGAAACCTTTCTTAGCAATGCTTATATAGGGCTTCATCTTGAGCCGGAGTCAGGGCTTGCGGTTATGAAATTAAATATCACTGAAAAACTAGGAAAAGTTTTAGGATATTCCAAAAAACATCATCTTACTCTTGATTATTTAGGTTCCATTCATCTGGATACTCTGGAAAGCCTTACCTTCTGAACTCGTGTCACGCTTCTGCTTGCAAATAAAGGATTGCCAATAAGGCTTGGAGCCCCAACCCATCTTCTGAGCGATGTGACATGAGAGGATATATTTTATCTTCCCGCAGAATCTGATAATTGATTATTCTGACATTTCCGTTATCAATGATATTCCATTCGCACTCCTCATGTAACGCTTCTGAAATGAAGAAATCTTACAGAAGCTCAAATCCATAAAACATTATTTGCAATCAAGGAAATAATTCCATCGTCATGATTGTCATTAATGACCAGTGAGGTGTTTTGTCATTGAAAGGATGAAAATTGAGATGATATAACAAAATCTTTCCATGTCATTTAAATCATATTCTCTTTTAAAAATAATCTGCCATTTCTGGCAGATTATTTTCTGATAATTATTATTTAGATGTATTGAATAGGGCTGCTGCTTCTGTGTCGGAAATGGCACGATTGTATATCCTGACTTCGTCTATAACTCCATTCCAGTCCCTTAATCTGCTGGATATGCCATTTCATCATAGGAAAGCATATTTATAGCTTGAGTCGGATTTGTTTGGTATGAAATTATTATCAATTACAGTAGCTATAAGTTTTCCGTCCACAAATAAATCTGCTTTTGTTTTTTTCAATCTCCATATTATTGTATGATAAGTTCATATTTGGATTGTATTTGAAATTCTTTTATTTGAAATCACGGCTGACGATTTTCACATGAATTGATTAGATGCTGCTAATATTCAATATCATGGTTCAAAAGAGCCTCATACCGGAAGTCAGGAAAAAGAAGAAAGGTCAGAATCAGGATTGGTACAATACTGATCAACTGATCATGAAAGCAAAAGATTCTTACAAGTGAACAATACATTCAGAGAAGGTGCCACGTCAATGATCCTTGGGAAAGGATTTGTAAACATATCAAGCTTTGCAACAGCAAATAGAGTCATTTCATTATTTTCTACAAAAAGTTTATTTGGATCGGGTATGGCTATCACTCATGAACTGAAATTCAATCATTCGCCGATTTTGGCGCCAACAGCCTGAGGTAAGATGCTTCAAGTGAATATCCCGTTATTTCATTTACCGCTAAGATCTTTCAATAATCAATTTGAAGTCATCGATTCCATATCCCAATATCATATAAGTCATTCTCATCATACAAGAGCCCTTAAGGCTGATCAGGTTCAAGATATCATCGTATCCTTATTGAATACTGCAGTGAAGCTTCAGGTAGAGTTTATAATATCTACACTTGTGAATGTCAGAGGATCATATTGCCTTTGTATGGGAACTAGGTTTCAGCTTCCAAGTAGGATTCAGATGCTGTCTCATTTTGTCAATATGGTTCTGCCTGAGTATGAACTTGCATCAGCGTTTGCCTTTTCTTTTTCAAAAGGATTCAGATTGAATGCAATGTTGTTCGGATTTTCAAGAAATTGAAGAATCTCAAATTTTGTGCGTTCTGAATTCACTGAATAAGTATAGTAACTTCAATCAAGAGGATCTTTTCATCCAGACATCTTAATCATATTCAGGGTATTTTGCCCTGCATTTCATTGATAACTTATTTGCGTTCATGATGCGGTTATGCTTATTGGTCACTCTGGCATTGGATAATTTCAAGACAGAGCATTATGCACGCTTAAGCCTTTTGAAATATTAGAGCCATCGGCAAGACGTGTTGAGTCACGAGCTGAGGAGGATTGAGAAGAGAAAGAAAGAAAAGCTATTGTTGCCAGAATCGCTAAAATGACAATAACAACTATAAGTTCAACTAGAGTGAATGCCTTAATATGTGCGTTGATTCTTTTATTTGATTTCAAATTCATGCAATAAAGTTACAAATTAATTTAAATGTAATAATCATACATTTTGCAGATAATACACTTATATTGATATTAAGTCAATAATTTTATTTAAATATTATCTTTTTTCTTAAGACTTCCATAAAGCATCTTAAAAAGCTTAAGCTGGAATCCTGCAATGAATGCATTTTCTATTATGATTGAAGCTTCAGAATTGAAATCTATAAAAGCTACCTTATTTCCATATATTATCATCTGAACATTGTCGGTGAACTCGTCCAGCTCTGGAGGAATTGTAACCATTTCTCGTTCTAATCTGGGCTTTTTGGCTGCGGAAGTTGTTTCTGACATTATGACATAACGCTCCAAATGCTTCTTATCCCTTTTTTCCCTGTAATCTTTTGGAATATATGAATTGGCTTTCTCTACGTCTTTTTCGGAACTGACCCTATAAAAGATATCTCATTTTGATAATGTATTAACGATATCAGAAAATATATAGGATATTGATTTTTTTCATTCCTGATACTTTACATTCGGACGTTTCATAGCATTCGAGTGCATGCTTATAAGGTCTGGGATGATATTCTGGAGATCATTTTCGAGATTCTCAAGAAGTCACAATAATTTTTCTGGAGATTCTGCTTCAAATAATCTTCTTTTTGATTTTTTTAGTTCAATTATGAATCATTCTTCGATAAGAAGAGGGATCAGCCTATAGGCTTCTGGCCTATGCAGTCAGGTTCTTTCTAATATGTCCGTTATGGATGAGGCTCCAAACTCTACCAGATCCAGATAAATCTGAACCTCTTTTTCTTTGAGTCCGAGTTTTTTGAGTACTCTAATATATCTTTTCATATGATTGTAACAAAATGTTATGAAATGAATAATATCAAAAGATGCTTTAAAATCAATAAAAAAATTAAATACATTAAAATAATATTACAAATCATTACAAAATTAAAGCAGGATTTCAGACTTGAGCTATAGTACTCGTGCATTTAACAATAACCTTTAAAAAAATGTTAACAGTACAACAAGCTCGTGAGTTATCTCAAGAAAAGAGACTCGAAATAGCAAGATGACTTGTAAGTAAGAAAGTAGAGGCAATACTTGATAAAGAAATCTTAGTGGCAATAGCAACTCATAAATTCAAGGTCTCCGTAGTCCTTAAAGCTAGCATCTGCAGAGATGATGATGACAAAATAAGAGGCTACCTTGCTGCCCTAGGATACGAAGATATAAAAGTAACTTCTGATTTCCCTTGATACAACGAAAGCTACGAATGATCTACTGATATAAAGTTCAGTGTCCCAAGATAATAATTTTTAATAAAATAACAATTAAACACTATGAAAAATTCAAGACTAATGGATCTATTGAATAACTATAGATCACTAGAATTAAAAGCTCATGTAAGCCTGGATGATGTAATGAATAAGGTTACCCAAGAAGTCGCAGAGCTCGTTGAAGCAATCGTGAATTGAGATATTCCTGAAATGAAAAAAGAAGCAGGAGACGCTATTGTAAACATATTATCTGCAAGTGCGGCAGCCTGAGCGGAAATCAGCGATATGAAATGAAGTTTTGATGGAGAGTTTGTGCCTTTAAGCTTTGAGAAGCTTTTTATGAATCTATGAAAATGGAATCAGGAGATACAAGCCCTTAGATGAAGATATTCTAGAGATGTATGATGTGTGGGTTCCATTAAGGATGCGACTGTTGATTTTGTAGAGAATATTCTCAGATATGTTGATAAGGAAGTCAATCTATCCGATGTGGTTGCTGTTAATTCTTTAAAATTCTCAAATAGGACCGATGCATATAAGGCAAAATTTGATATATATGATTTTGTAGATAATTATTCGGATTTTCCAAAAGAATGAATTGAATTCAAAGATATCTCTCCGATTCTCAGATCACAAGAAGCCATGAAATATGTATGTTTCGAACTGGCTGAAAAATGCAAAGAAGCAGATATAATAGCAGGCTTGGATGCCAGATGATTCTTGTTTTGAGTTGAGGTTGCAAAAATTCTTGGAAAGCCATTTGTAATGATTCGTAAAAAGGGGAAACTGCCAGGCGAGACTGTCTGAGTTGATTATTCTCTTGAATACTGAGAAAACGAGATAGAAATCCAAAAAAATGCTTTAGAGAAATGACAAAAAGTTGCACTGATCGATGATTTGCTTGCAACTTGATGAACTATGCTGGCAGCAGCGGGCTTGGTTGAGAAATTATGATGAATCATAAATAATATTTCTTGCGTGATTTCTCTTGATGATGAAGCTTTGAAATCAAGTGAGGCAAGAATCTCACTTGGGAAATATGATGTATGAAGCGTGATGAAATATTAATTAACGAATTTAATTCATAATAATTATATTGACAATTATCCTCCTTTAACTATAAATTAAATACAAGCTTTAAAGGAGATTGCTGATTAAAATATTTTCTATAGGAATCAATTTATTCTACCATACTAGCCTAGGAGGGCTCATGTACAAGTCAATCGTGATTTTCATCTGCTTATTGTCCTTGCTTCTACCGGTATATCTTTTGGTTTTTGAAGCGCCTGTCAACATGGGTTACGTTAGTGACCATGCCGGCCTTCTGTCAAAGGATTATATCTCAAAAAAATCCCGAGATCTGAGCCTTTATGAATCCAGCACCTCAAACAAGCTCTGCATTCTCACTGTTCCTGATCTGCAAGGCCAGCCAATATCATCTTTCTCGATCAAAGTTGCAGAAACATGGAAGACAGGCAGAAAAGATAGGGACAATGGCGTAATAATAACCATTGCCAAGGCTGAGAGAAAAGTAAGGATAGAAGTTGGACAAGGATTAGAGGGAAGGTTAACGGATAAGACATGCGGACAAATAATCCGCAACTACATGGCCCCAAAGCTCAAGGATTGGAAAACCGAAGAAGCTCTGGATGCAGCAATACCGCAAATCATGCTTGCTGTAAAAGGCGAATTCAAAGGTGATGGAAAGACTTCAGCATCAGTAAGCAAAAGTGATGAGGATATCGGAAAAATACTCCTCTCCATCG
>AMFJ01007889.1_pt1 | contig 24461 bp, 24 predicted proteins | sample 427208 | NCBI WGS metagenome assembly AMFJ01 (sample SAMN02954298, study PRJNA114691) | groundwater metagenome | biome: aquatic; feature: subsurface aquifer; material: sediment; isolation source: subsurface aquifer sediment | place: USA: Rifle, CO | collected 2008-08 | reverse complement strand
GTCTGCTTCTTTCGCGAAGCGGCGTTAGCATAACCAGCATTTTTATTCCGTTCTTAAAATTGATCAGTTGGCTCTTTAATCATTAAATAAATAATTTTATCTTTTTAAGCTTAACAGAAAAACGGGAGAGCCAAAAATGAAAAATATCTTGAAAACTTTGTTTCTTTCACTGGCTTTAATAGCTGGAGCTAACTCTTATAGTATGTCCCAGCAGGTTTATCGTGGACCTGCAATGCAGCCAGGCCAAGGAATGATGATGCAGCAACAGCCGATGATGCAACAACAAGCGCCTGTTCAGCGACCCATGAGAACTCAGCAAAGAATAATGGACCCGACTCAATGCCCTATGTATCAGAGATAATCTTAGAAATACGATATGTCCAGCCCCTTTGTATATATGAAGGGGCTGGATTTAGATTGATTATTCAATGTACTCCTGGTAGTTTACTGCTTCATACTGGGCTTCGTCTATTGTCATGAAGCAATTGCGAATAAAATATAATAAAAACATATCATGCTCGGTTTTTTTATCGTGCTGTTCTTCTGTAAGAGCTTGTAGATTATCTTTATCATTTGTACCACCAAGGCACAAGGGTAATCTGTGGTCTATATCGACTTTATCATTATAATTATAGCCATCTCTAACTTTAATTTGTTTCTTTATCTTTGAGCTGACATCTCTTGGATAAATATCTATACAGCTACCATAACAATCACAAAGCTCTTTGGAATGAATATCCGAAGAAATAATGAAGAATGCTACTAAAAATATCAGAATGATATTAACTATTTTTTTCATTTTAATACTCATGTATAAAGAATAATAAACAAGTCTGACTGATCGATCTAAATATTATTGCCCTTTATAGGTCATATCAGATAATATAAATTATATACCGCTCACAAAAAGTAATCGATAAAGGAAATATTTTTGATTGGAGATATAATCAAAATTCACTCAAACTTTTACTACGTCAGGACTGACGGGATAATTTTTGAGTGTAAAATTCGAGAAAAATTAAAAAAAGAAAAAGCTGAAGTTTTCGTCGGTGATTCAGTACGTCTTGCTGAAGTTAATTTTGACTCTAATCAAGCTGTAATTACAGAAGTTCTTGAAAGAAATAACTTTATTCCACGCCCTTCAATAGCAAATATTGATCAAATAATTATAGTAGCAGCTTTATTTCAACCAGAATTGGATCTTATCCAGTTAAACAGGTATCTGGCACATGCAAAACTTTACAATATCCCTGCTATTATATGTATTAATAAGGCAGATATTGAAAACAAGGAAGAGATTAAATCACAAATAATTTCAATATATGAACCATTAGGATACAAAATAGTTTTTACTTCTGCTAAAACAGGCATGGGAATAGAAGAATTCAAAAGAGTTCTTGAAGAAAAAAGATCAGTATTATGCGGAACTTCAGGAGTAGGCAAGTCAAGTTTATTAAATAAGCTTCATCCGGGTTTGAGCTTAAAAACAAAGCAGGTAAGTGCAAAAACCCTAAGAGGAACCCATGCTACAAGGCATATCGAACTTCTTGATATTCCTCTTGATGAAAATAAAATGGCGGTAGTGGCTGACACTCCCGGTTTTAGTTATCTCAAATTTGATAATGTATTTCCTGATGTTATAAATGGGCTCTTTGAAGAAATTAAAAATCTTTCTCAGGATTGTTATTTTTCTGATTGTCTGCATTTATCCGAGGATGGTTGTAATATACTCGTAAACATCGATAAAATTGCACCTTCACGTTATGAAAGTTATAGAATTTTTGTAAATGAAGCCCTGGAATATAAGGAGAAGATTACTTATTCAGGACATAAAGTTGAAGAAAGATTTAAAACCTTAGATACACGTAATAAAAGTAAAGTTAAAATAGTAAAAATAAACACACAGGCAAGAGAACAATCAAGAAAAACTCAAAAACAAAAAATGAATCTTATTTCAATTTTGGATAATACATATTATAATAATGAAGAAGATTCACAAGATTAAGATAGCATAAGGGTAGACGCTTGAAAATCGTACAACAGCAAGATTCTAACTTAGTAGAAGCGCTTCAGGAAAATAAAAAACTGATTAATACATATTTAGAGAAATATCTTGAAATCAGATATCCTCAGATTATATGGGAATCTATGCGTTATACCACTTTATCAGACGGCAAAAGAATTCGTCCTGTTCTTGCTCTTGAAAGTGCCAGAGCCTGTGGTGGAAATATTGAAAATGTTATCCCGACAGCCTGTGCTATTGAAATGATCCATGCTCAGAGTCTTATTCATGATGATTTACCCTGTATGGATAATGATGATTATAGAAGAGGCAGATTAACCAATCATAAAGTTTATGGAGAAGCTTTTGCAGTACTTGCAGGTGATGCGCTGTTATCATACGCGCCTCAAATAATAATTCAACATACTCCTGCATATGTTGACAGAGATCTTTTATTTCAAGTATTAGAAGAACTTGCAATAGCTGCAGGGGCATTAGGTTTGATTGGCGGTCAGGTCATTGATATAGATTCGGAAAATAAAGAAATAGATATTCCTACATTTAATTATATTCATACACATAAAACAGGTGAACTGTTTAAATTTGCTATGAGATCCGGAGCTTTATTATCTCAGGCTACTGATGAGCAATTGGAAATATTAACTGAGTATGGTCGACTTGTTGGCTATGCTTTCCAAATTGCTGATGACATTCTTGATATAACAGGAACAAAAGAGTCTCTTGGAAAAACTCCCGGCAAGGATAAACTGGCAAAGAAAAATACTCACCCATCATTGTTTGGATTAAGTCAGTCAAAAGAAGAGGTCGAACAATTGTGCTCCAAAGCACAGCAAATACTCATAGATAATAAACTTGATACCCCTTTGTTAATTGGAATAGCTGGTAGTATTGCATTGAAGGTAATGGATTAATGATAGCAAATACAAGTCTGGAAGTGATATTTTCGGCAATGATAGCCGCTTTTGTAGCGCAGTTTCTAAAACTCATTTTTTATTACATGAATAATAAAAAGATAAATTTTAAAATTCTTACTGAAACAGGCGGCATGCCAAGCAGCCACAGCGCATTTGTTATAGCTTTAAGTACCAGTGTGGCAGTTATTAATGGTTATAAGTCAGTAGAATTTGCCATTGCTCTTGGTTATGCTTTTGTTGTTATGTATGATGCAGCAGGATTAAGAAGATCAGCCGGAAAAATGGCTGCTGTTTTAAATAAAATAGTTGATGAAGTATATTCTGAAAAATACCCGAGACATACTTCAGAAAGGCTGATAGAATTATTAGGACATACCCCGATTGAAGTTATTATGGGCGGCTTATTAGGAGTCGTATTGGCTCTTGGGTATCATTTCCTGTTAATTAGTTAATTAGCAATACTTATGTTTTTAGTGTTTAATACGAGTGGAAGTGAAATAACAAATGGTGACAATTGATAATATGGATAATACTAGACTAACAAAATTAAAAACAAATTGGTGCGGCAATCTTTCAGCAAAAGATGCAGGCAAGCAGGTCAGCATTGCCGGATGGGTTTCTACTATCAGAGATTTAGGCGGGATTGTCTTTGTTGAAGTCAGAGATAGAACAGGCATAGTTCAAATAGTTTCTGATCCCGTTAAAAACCCTGATGTGCATAAAATATTTGAACAGTTAAAAGATGAATTTGTAATACATGTCACAGGCACGGTCACCCTCCGACCAGCAGAAACTAATAATCCTAATCTTTTAACAGGTGAAATAGAAATTTATCCTGATAAAGTAGAAATCCTGAATGAATCAAAGTTACCTCCATTTATTATCAATGATGATCAGGATATAAACGAGGATCTTCGCCTAAAATATAGATATCTCGATATCAGAAGACCAAAAGTACAAAATAAATTATTGTTAAGACACCTTATTACTTCAGAAATTAGAAGTTATCTTAATAAAAAAGAATTTATAGAAGTTGAAACTCCGGTTTTAATCAAAACCACACCAGAAGGTGCCAGAGATTATCTGGTTCCAAGCCGTGTGCACCCTTCTAAATTCTATGCTCTACCACAATCACCGCAGATATTTAAGCAGCTTTTGATGGTAGGCGGTATTGAAAGATATTATCAGATTGCTCGCTGCTTTAGAGATGAAGATTTAAGAGCAGACAGACAGCCTGAATTTACTCAGGTTGATATTGAAATGTCCTTTGTCGATCAGGAAGATATTATAGATGTTATAGAAGGACTGTTAACAAAATCATTTAAGATGGCAGGGATTGATGTATCAGCTCCTTTCCCTCGTATCACCCATAAAGAATCTATGGAAACATACGGTTCAGATAGACCTGATACAAGGTTTGACTTAAAACTCATCGATGTAAGCGATATTATGGAAAATAGCGGTTTTGCAGCTTTTGCCGATCAGGTTAAGAGCGGTGGAACTGTTAGAGCTATATGCGTACCTGATATTTCCGGTTACAGCAGAAAAGAGATGGATGATATTAGAAATCTGGTAGTATCATATGGAGCAAAAGGGCTTGCCTGGATTACGTATTATCCTGATGGCACAATTAAATCACCTGTTCTAAAACATCTTACAGAACAGGAAATTGGACAAATTCAGCAAAGAGCCCATGCTAATCCTGGTGATGTAGTATTTTTCGTTGCAGATAAAGCTAATGTGGTGTTTGATGCACTTGGCAGACTAAGACTTCACTTTGGAAGCAAACTTAATCTTATTGATCTTTCAAAACATAATCTATTATGGGTGGTTGACTTCCCAATGTTTGAATGGAATGAAGAATGCCAAAGACATGTAGCAGTTCACCATCCGTTTACATCACCACACCCTGAAGATGTTACTTATCTTGAAACTGATCCTTTAAAATGCCGTGCACAGGCTTATGACATTGTATACAATGGAAATGAGCTTGGTGGTGGTAGTATCAGAATACATAATCCTGAGTTTCAGCAAAAGGTATTTGAAATTCTCGGATTATCAAAAGAAGAAATTAAAGAAAAATTTGGCTTTATGATAGAAGCCTTTAAATACGGCACCCCTCCTCATGGTGGTATTGCCTTAGGTTTAGACAGATTGATAGCACTTGTATCCTGTACAGCTTCTATCAGAGATGTAATTGCATTCCCAAAAAACAGTCAGGCAAAATGCCTTATGACAGATTCACCTGCAGTTGCATCAGAAGATCAGTTAAAAGAGTTGCACATAAAATTAATGCCTGAAAAAAATAGTAAATAACTTATAAATAAAATAGAATCGCTTTGCTATAAGGCCAAACTATATGTAGTTTGGCCTTATATAATAATATTTATTTTTTATGGACACTAAAATTAATTAGCAATTCAAGTTAACTATCAACTTTTATTTTTAGAAGCTTTAAATTATATAAGGTAATTTTTAAGGAGAGAAATTTTATGAAAATTTCACATTTCAATAATAATTCACTAAGCTTTAAAGGAATCTACGGTACAGCAACAAAACTTGACGAAAATGGCAAAAAAGAAGAAGTCAAAATAAATCTGGAAAGTAATACTGCTTCACTAAAAGTAATGGAAGATCCTCATTCTTTTTCTGCTTTATTCCCTAGAAATTCTATTACATTATTAACTCGAAATGAACCTGGTATTGGCCCATTCAAAGATTTTGAAAAAGGAGAAACCTATAACAATATTAATATTGATAGGGTAGATGGTAATAGCTGTCTAATTCTTAAAAAGCCTGGTTATACCTCTGTAAAAACTTTAGCTGATAATGCAATGATGCGCGTATCAGGAGGCAGTGGTTGTGAATTGGGAAAATCAGATGGAGAAAACACATCAATCACTCTTGAAAAAGGTGCTAAGCTAAGTGTTGAAGACCTATCAACTTTTTATATTAAAACTTCAAATCTTTATAATCAAGTAGCTGGCAGCAAAGACAAAATAACAACACAAGGCGGCTTGTTATTGGAAGGCTAATACTCAATTTTAATATAATCTAATAAGACCTTTATCAAAAAGATAAGGAATTCAAATTAAATAAGTTTATAAGCAACAATATTGATTTATTTTGGTCATGATAATATAGGTATTAATTATTATGATCGAATAAGGCTATGAATACGGTAGACAAAAAAACTATATTAGCAGGTATGACTCTAAGCGAGCTTGAAAAGTTCGTGGCAGATAATAATGAGCCAAAATTTAGGGCAAAACAGCTGCATTATTGGCTATACAAAAAAAGCGTTCCTGAGTTTGATCAAATGTCAAATTTATCAAAAGAATTCAGGGCTAAATTAAATGAAATTGCTCAAATATCAGATACAAAAATCAAGCAAAGGCTTATTAGTAAAGACGGTACAATTAAATATCTGCTGGAATTCCCTGATGGCAATGTGGTAGAAACGGTTTTAATGCGTTTTGATAACAGGCCAAATTTAACTGCCTGTGTCAGCAGCCAAATTGGCTGTCCTGTTAAGTGTGTTTTTTGCGCTACAGGTGAAAAAGGACTTATCAGAAATCTGAGCGCAAAAGAAATTGTTGATCAAATACTCACTATTCAAAGGGATACGGGCTTAATCGTAACAAATGTTGTCTATATGGGGCAGGGTGAACCTTTATTAAATCTTGATGAAGTACTAAAGTCACTTCATGTGCTGAATTCTGAGCTGGAAATTGGCATGAGGCGAATCACAATTTCAACAAGCGGAATTGCTCCTCAGATTTACAAACTAGCAGATGAGAACCGTCAGCTAACATTAGCATTATCCCTTCATGCCCCAAATCATGAGCTTAGAGAAAAGCTTATACCTATAGAAAAGAAATATCATATTGAAGAAGTCATAAAGGCTTTACATTTTCTGACGAGTAAAACAGGAAGAAGAGTAACTATAGAATATGTACTGATTGAGGGAATAAATGACAGCCCTGAGCATGCTGAGGAGATAATTAGCCTACTTAAAGGTCTTAATTGTAATATAAATTTAATCCCTTATAATTCTTTGAACAGAAAAGATTTTAAAACTTCATCACCTAAAAAAATCAATATGTTTAAGTATATTCTGGAACAGTCAGGCAAGAAAGTAACTGTGAGACTTGAGAGAGGCTCTGACATTCTTGCAGCATGCGGTCAGTTAAGCGGAAAATAATCATTCTCAACTTAAATAATCAATCATTTCAAGGATTTAATATATTATTTATAAATTAGTATATATCGGGTATATACTAATTTATTTTTAAAACTCAAATAATGACCCTAAATCCTAGGCCACTAGGGTTTTTTAGTATGACTTAACAAAAGTTAATATTTTTAAAACAAAAAGGCAATTATTTAAAAGATATTTACTTTATATATACAAGAGGACAAGATAAAAACCACACTAGCAAAAGAGATAGATTGGAGATAGCAAATGGATACAAATCAAGCTAATTCAGTTAACTTAGCTTTAATTAAGCAATTAAAAGAAACCAGTAGAAAAATTTTTAATAGAAAACCTGATCTTACCTACGATTTAGAAAGAGTTTTAACCAGATTAAACATAGAAATAAAGGTTTCCCACTAATACTATAACCCAGCCTCAAACCCACAACTTGCTACATACAGATGTCCCTTTAATCAAATTCTGCATCCCGCAGAATTTTTTTTTGCCTACTCAAGAAGTATTTAACGAGCAATAATTCTAAAAAGCTGCAATTCATGATAAGCTTTATAAGAAATAATAGGTAATAGCGGGAATATGAAAATGAATGGACTTAAAATTGCTATTCCGAATAAAGGGCGTCTATCAGATGATATCTTTGATCTCCTTCAAAGAGCCGGGTTAACCATCACTAAAAAAGAGAGAAGCCTTTATGCCAGCACTCATGATGGTAATTATACAGTAATATTTGTCAGAACTCAGGATATCCCAAATTTTGTACAGGATGGAGTCACTGATTTAGGTATTACAGGCTACGATGTGGTTCAGGAAACTGAAGCGGAAGTTGAAACTATTCTTGATTTAAACTTTGGGCACTGCAAAATGGTTATTGCCACAAAAGAAGAAGCCCCTTACAATAGTCCCGACGACATTCCTGACGGAGCCAAGATAGCCACTTCTTTTCCTAACTTAACTAAAAGATTTTTTGATAAATTAGGTAAAAATGTTCATATAACAGAGGTTTCAGGGGCAACTGAAGTCACTCCTCAGCTTGGCCTAGCCGATATTATTGTTGATATAACCTCATCGGGCACAACTCTTAAAGTCAATAAACTCAAGATAATAGGCGAAATCTTGTGCTCTCAGTCTGTGGTTATAGCAAGGCCTGATGTATTAAAAAATGAAGAAAATCAGGTTAAAGCATTTGTTAGAGCCATAAAATCAGCAATGGATGCAGAAGAAAAGAAATATTTAATGGCAAATATTCCAAAAGCTTCTCTTGATGAAATCAAGAACTTCCTGCCCGGTTTAAATGCACCAACCATTATAGGACTATTAGGAAATGAAGACATGGTTGCTATCCACGTGGTAGTTGAGAAAAAACAAATTTATGACAGTATAGATAAACTAAAACAACTAGGCGCAACCGGAATTCTTATCATGACTGTCGATCAAATGATTCCTTAATACATTTAAAGCAAATAACTAAATAAGAATTACACACTAACTTTTGAGTCAGATTTCATATAAAAATTTATGGTTTCATAAGTGAGTTTTTCATTTTTATTCAATGTTTTCATCGCTATAAGATATGCGTTTGCTGTATCTAAAGACGTGAAACACGGTATTTTATAGTTTTCTGCCATAGAACGAATTTGGAAACCTGATCGTTTTGGATCTTTTCCTATGGTTGGCGTATTAATGACCATACATATTTCTTTTTGCTTGATTCTTTCCTGCACTATATCCACAGCTTCTTTATTTATCAGTTCAACTTTTAGCCCATAGCGTTTAAAAACTTCCTCAGTATCATCAGTGGCTGCAATATTAAATCCCAACTGTTGAAATTCTTTTACAATAGAAACAGCTTCTTCTCTATCTTTATCTCTTAGTGATATAAGGATTGTTCCTGCATTCGGGAACTTAAAACCTACTCCTAAGAAAGCTTTTGTAAGTGCTTTTTCATAATCAGTATCTATTCCAAGGACTTCGCCTGTGGATTTCATCTCAGGAGTAAGAGCTACATCCACGTCTTTTAATTTCTGAAACGAGAATACAGGGGCTTTAACAGCTATAAGTTCAGTAGTTGGCAATAAATCTACTCCGTATCCAAGATTTTTGAGTTTATCACCAAGAATAACTTTAATAGCCAGCTTTACCATAGGAACTTTGGTGACTTTGCTCAATATTGGTACTGTTCTTGAAGCTCTTGGATTGGCTTCTATCACATAGACAATGTCGTTATTTATTGCAAATTGAATATTTAACAGCCCGGAAACCTGAAGGGCTCTGGCTATTCTCTTGGTATAATCTACTATTGTGTCTATAATATTCTGAGATAAAGTTTGAGCAGGATAAACAGAGAAACTATCGCCTGAGTGAACTCCTGTTCGCTCAATATGCTCCATAATACCAGGGATTAAGAGATCTTCCCTATCACATATAGCGTCAACTTCAACTTCTTTACCTTCTATATACTGATCAACGAGAATAGAATACTCTGATGATAATGATACGGCTTCTTCTACATAAGCTCGCAGTTCAGATTCATCATACACAATCTGCATAGCCCTTCCACCAATTACGTAAGAAGGTCTTACCAGTACAGGATATCCTATTTCTTCTGCTGCTTTAATAGCATCTTTTAGGTTTGTAACTGCTGTACCTTTAGCCTGAGGGATGTCAAGTTCTCTTAAAAGCCTTTCAAAAAGTCTTCTGTCTTCTGCCACGTCAATAGATTCCACTGATGTACCAAGAATTTGAACACCTTTTCTGAGTAATTTAGGCCCAAGATTTATGGCAGTTTGTCCTCCAAACTGTACAATAACTCCTTTTGGCATCTCTTTTCTTACTACGTTTAACACGTCATCTGTATATAATGGCTCAAAATAAAGTTTATCTGCGATATCAAAGTCTGTACTGACTGTTTCCGGGTTATTGTTAATTATAATTGATTCGTATCCAGCTTCTTGAATACCCCAAGCAGCATGAACCGAGCAATAATCAAATTCTATTCCCTGCCCAATTCTAATAGGGCCTGATCCTACTACAATTATTTTTTCTCTTTTTGTAATAACATTTTCATCTTCTTTTTCAAAAGTTGAGTAATAATATGGTGTTGCAGACTCAAATTCGGCTGCACAAGTATCTACCATTTTATATACAGGATAAAGATTATGGACTCGTCTTAACATATCAAGGGCAGGAGAATCTTCTCCTGACAAATCTTCAATTTCTGTATCAGTAAAACCCATTGATTCTGCTTTTTTCAGCAAATCTACAGTTAAAGGCTCACTTTGCAACTTTTTTTCAGTCTGTACAATATTATTTATCTTATTTAAAAACCATGGATCAATTTTGGTAATTTCATGGATCTCTTTTACAGTAATTCCCTTACGAAGTGCTTCTGCTACTACGAAAATCCTTTCATCATCACAAACCTGGAGCCATTTATAAATTTTTTCTTTTGAAAGTACTGCTAATTTCTCCATCCTTAAGCCTGTATGCTTACCTTCAAGAGAAATAACAGCTTTTAGGAAAGAACTTTCAAATGTTCTATCGATAGCCATGACTTCACCAGTGGCTTTCATCTGGGTGCCTAAAGTACGATTGGCATATGAAAATTTATCAAAAGGCCATTTAGGGATTTTTGTGACTATATAATCCAATGCCGGCTCAAAAGACGCCATGGTTTTTTGGGTTACATAATTTGGAATTTCGTGCAGATAAAGTCCAATCGCAATTTTAGCTGCGATTTTTGCAATAGGATACCCGGCAGCCTTGGATGCTAGCGCAGAAGACCTGCTTACTCTGGGATTTACTTCAATTACAACATAATCCATACTTTCTGGATTTAAGGCGAATTGCACATTGCAGCCACCTTCTATTTTAAGAGCACGGATTATTTTAAGAGAAGAACTTCTGAGCATATGGTATTCTTCATCTCTTAATGTCTGAGATGGAGCAACAACTATGCTGTCTCCGGTATGAATACCAACAGGATCGAGATTTTCCATATTACAAACGACTATGCAAGTATCATTGGAATCTCTCATTACCTCATATTCAATTTCTTTCCAGCCGGCAACACTTTTTTCCAGTAATACCTGAGTAATCCTGCTGTGCATTAGCCCTGTATGCAGGGTTTCCTTTAGTTCATCAGTATTATGAGCTATACCGCCACCTGTACCACCCAGCGTATAAGCAGGACGAACAATAATAGGAAAGCCTATTTCATTAGCAAAATCCATTCCCTCATCAATAGTACAAATGATTTTACTTGGGGGTATGGGTTCTCTAATTTCTTCCATTAGTTTTTTAAAGCTATCACGATCTTCTGCTTTTTTAATAGCGTCTAAAGTGGTACCCAAAAGTTTTACATTGTATTTATCAAGAATACCTGCTTCTTGAAGTTCAACAGCTAAATTAAGTCCTGTTTGACCTCCAAGTGTAGCAAGTAATCCATCAGGCCTTTCTTTATTTATGATATAATCAAGAGCCTTTACCGTTAAAGGCTGTATATATACTCTATCTGCCATATTATCATCTGTCATAATAGTAGCAGGGTTGCTGTTTACAAGAATAACTTCAAGGTTTTCATCTTTTAATGCTTTACAGGCCTGCGTTCCGGCATAATCAAATTCTGCTGCCTGCCCTATAATAATTGGTCCGGAGCCTATTACCAATACTTTCTTCAATTCTGTATTTTTAGGCATTTTGGTATTCCTTTCCAAGTAATTCTACCCAATCCCCGAAAATATAATTCGCATCACGTGGCCCAGGTCCTGCTTCCGGATGGAATTGCACAGTATTGATTTTTAAGGCAGGACAGCTAAAACCTTCAACAGTTCTGTCATTGATATTAATATGGGTTACCTGACAATTTTCAGGCAAAGAATCAGCGTGAACTGCGTAACCATGGTTTTGTGCAGTTATAATAACTTTATTGGTTCTTAAGTCCTGCACAGGATGATTACTGCCTCTGTGCCCAAATTTTAGCTTGTATGTATCACCGCCAAGAGCTAATGCTAATATCTGATGACCTAAGCATATTCCAAATAACGGGATTTTACCGATTAATTCTTTTACTGTTTTAACTGCTTTAGTTACATCTTTTGGATCCCCAGGCCCGTTCGATAATAAAATTGCATCCAAATCTCCATTTAATAAAGTATCTGCCGGTACATCCCATGGCAAAAGGTGAATTTCACATCCTAGCTCTGTTAAATAATTAACTATTCCATGCTTAACACCAAAATCGACAAGTCCGATTTTCCTGTTATTCCCTGATAATATAGAAAAATCTTTTCTTGATACCTGAGAAACAACATCCTGAGGGAATTTATAATTTCTCAGCTGCGTTCTTAATTCATCTGTAATTTCACCTGTAGTCATAACACAGTTCATAGTTCCTTGCGTACGAATTATTTTAGTTAACATACGCGTATCTATGCCTGATATTCCAATAATGTTATGCTCGATCAGATAATCTGACAGCTTTTTTGTGCTTTTCCAGTTACTTTCTGTCTCAACAAATTCCTTTACGACAAATCCATTAACTTGCACCCTACAAGACTCTATATCTTCCTCATTTATGCCATAACTGCCTATTAAAGGATAAGTCATAACAACTATTTGCCCTGCATAGGAAGGGTCTGTAAGAATTTCCTGATAACCAGTCATTCCGGTATTGAAGACTATCTCTCCAAATTCAGTTTTATCTGCCCCGAAGGATTCACCTTCTAATATAGTTCCATCTTCAAGTAATATCTTAGCTTTCATTACTGCACCTCATTCAGCACATTTGAGAGAATATTCATTGCCTCATCTATTTCATTATTAGTTATTATTAGCGGTGGCACAAAGCGAATAACTTTTTCTCCAGCGCCAATTAAAAGCAAGCCATTATTCATGCATTTTTCTATTATTGGTTTTACAGGGATATTCAGCTCAATTCCCTGCATTAATCCAAGTCCTCTAATATCAACAATTAAATTATGCTGCTTTTTTAGATTTTCAAGTTCTTCTCTCAGGTATTTTCCCTGTATTTGGGCATTATTTAAGACCCCTTTATGGAGTAACTGATTCATAACTGTTTTTCCAGCTGTACAGGCTAATGGATTGCCGCCAAAAGTAGATGCATGATCACCCGGATTAAAGCTGTTTGCAACTTTATCAACAGCCATCATTGCACCTATTGGGAAGCCACCACCAAGTCCTTTTGCCAAAGCAATTACATCTGGCGGAATATCATAATTTTCATAACCAAAAAGCTTGCCGGTTCTACCGATTCCACACTGCACTTCATCATAAATAAGTAGAATATCTTTTTGAGTGCAAAGATCACGGACTTTTTGCAAAAATTCCTTATCAGCAGGGCGAATTCCACCCTCTCCCTGAATTGGTTCGATAAGAATGGCACATGTTTTATCAGTTACTTTTTGTTTTAAAGCTTCAAAATCATTATATGGAGTATGTAAGATTCCGGGCAATAGAGGATTTAAGTCTTTCTGGTATTTTTCCTGCCCGGTTGCTGTAATAGCCCCAAAAGTCCTGCCATGAAATGATTGATTCATGGTGATTATCTCATAGCAATTTTCACCATGGACTTTTTTACCGTATTTGCGGGCCAGTTTTAATGCAGCTTCTATTGCTTCAGCTCCACTGTTGCAGAAAAATACTTTATCAAAATGGCTATTTTTAACTAATAAGTCTGCTAACTCTATCTGCGGCTGATTATAATACAGGTTAGAACAATGATTCAGCTTTTGCAGCTGCTCAGTTATCTCTGAAATAAACTCTTCATTCTTATATCCAAGACAATTAACAGCTATACCTGCAACAAAATCAAGATATTTTTTACCTTCTGTGTCCCATAAATAGCACCCTTCCCCTTTTTCGATAACGAGGGGGAAATAGCTATAGGTATTCATTATATTTTGCTTTCCAAGCTGTATTAGATTATCTTGCCTCATTTAGATATCCCTTAAATTGCAGTTACAACCTTATTACCTTTAAATACTGTTCCAAATCCCTTATCCGTAAACACTTCCATCAATAGTGAATGTTCAATTCTTCCATCTAAAATATAAACTGATCTCACTCCCTGTTTTACTCCTGCAACACAGCACTCTACTTTAGGAATCATGCCACCTGAAATTGTTTTATCTGCTATATATTTTGGAATTTCTTCTATTGATAACTCAGAAATTAAAGAGGAACTGTCATTTACATCCTTAAGAACTCCTGCCACATCTGTTAAGAAAATAAGTTTCTCAGCTTTTAATGCACCTGCTACAGCAACAGCAGCATAATCAGCATTAATATTGTATGTATTACCTTCTTTATCGACGCCAATAGGAGATACAACAGGAATAATATTGCTTTCTATCAGCATATTTAAAAGGTTTGTGTTGACCTGATTCACTTCTCCCACAAACCCCAAATCATTGCCGTCTATATATTTTTTTGTGGCGATCAAAGTATTGCTATCTTTACCACATATTCCGATTGCACTAGCACCGAGTTTTTCGATGTCCTGCATAATTTCTTTATTAATCTTACCAAATAAAACAGCCTCGACTATCTGCATAGTTTCTTTATCAGTAACCCTAAGGCCATTAATAAACTTCGATTCTATACCGGCTTCCTGGAGGGCTGCATTGATTTCAGGACCGCCACCATGAACTATAACAGGGCGGATTCCAATAAACTTTAACAGTGCAATATCCTGCATGACAGTTTTTCTGATTGATTCATTGACCATAGCGCTGCCACCATATTTAATGACAAAAACTTTGTTATGGAATTTCTTTATATATGGCAACATTTCAGCAATTATATTAGCTTTTTCTATGTAGTTTTCCATATTGCGCTTAACCCTATGTACGATATTCGCCGTTAATTCTTACATATTCATAACTAAGATCACATCCCCAGGCGCAGGCATGTTCTTGCCCATCATGAAGAGTGATAAGAATTTGAATTTCCCGTTCTTTTAATACCGAGGTCGCTTGATCCTCATCAAATGCAACCGGTCTGCCATCTTGCATAATAGTTACAGATCCTGCCGGGCTCATAAATTCCATATGCAATTTTGCATGATCAAAGTGAGCTCCCGCATAACCCATTGCCGCTATAACTCTACCCCAATTGGCATCTTCACCAAAAAAGGCTGTCTTCACCAGATTAGAACCTATAACGGATTTGCAAAGCTTTCTTGCTGTATCTTTTGTTGCAGCTCCCTTGATTTGCACTTCCAGAAATTTGGTTGCACCTTCACCATCACGAATAATTTGCTGTGCTAAATATGTATTAACATGATGAAGCGCTTGATTAAACAATGCATAATTCTCATCTTCTTCGGTTATTTCTGCATTTCCAGCCAGTCCATTAGCAAGCACCAGTACACTGTCATTTGTGCTGGTATCACCATCAACAGAAATCATATTATATGTATCATCAACACTATCTTTTAATGCCTTATCAAGTAAAATTTGCGATATATTTATATCAGTAGTAATAAATGCCAGCATTGTAGCCATATTAGGATGAATCATGCCGGATCCTTTAGCCATGCCGGCAATTCTTACAAGCTTACCATCAATTTCTATTTCAACTGCAATTTCTTTCACAAATGTATCAGTAGTAAGAATCGCTTCTGCGGCATTTCTGGCTGCATCACCACGATCACTTAAACTGGAATAATTTTGCTCTATTCCTCTGGTGATTATATCCATAGGAAGGGGAACACCAATTACCCCTGTTGAAGACACAAATACTTCATCTTTTTTTATTTTTAAACAATTTGCCAGAGTCTCTGCCATTTCCTCGGCATGTTTTAGCCCAATTTCACCCGTACAGGCATTTGCATTACCGCTATTTATTACTATAGCCTGCACCGGCTTTTTACTATCAACAATGCTTTTATTCCAAAGCACAGGTGCAGCTTTTACCACGTTAGTTGTAAAGACAGCAGCAGCTTTTGCAGAAACTTCACTATATAAAATGGCTAAATCCTTTTTTCTTTTTTTTACCCCTATGTGGCTACCTGTTGCCTGAAATCCTTTCGGGCTGGTTATGCCTCCGGTAAGTAGTTTCATCATGATCTCCTTTATTTAAGAAGGAAATATAGGAATATTAGTTAGTCCCATTGTTTCCTTAAAGCCAAACATAAGGTTCATATTTTGTACTGCCTGCCCGGCAGCTCCTTTAATAAGATTGTCAATAGCTCCAACAACTATAATACGATTAGTTCTTTCATCTATAGCAAATCCGATATCACAATAGTTAGAACCTTTAACCCACCTTGTTTCAGGGAAAATACCTTTTTTTGTTATTCGTACAAAATGCTCTTTTGCATAGTACTTTTCGTAGATAGAGCGTATGTCATCATAGTTCACATTATTTTTTAACGTACCATACGCAGTAACTAAAATACCTCTATTCATAGGGATTAAATGCGGAGTAAATGTAATTTTAATAGATTTTCCGCTAATATCACTTAGTTCCTGCTCAATTTCAGGGGTATGCCTGTGGCTTGCAAGTTTGTATGCCTTTATGGATTCATTGCACTCATTATAATGAATACCCAGATTTAAAGCCCTGCCAGCTCCTGAAACACCCGATTTTGCATCTATTATAATGGAATCTTCTTCTATGATATCTTCTTTTAACAATGGAGCAAGACTTAAGATACTGCATGTTGTATAGCAACCGGGATTTGCCAGTAAGCTGGCTTTTTTAATCTCTTCTCTTCTCCATTCACAAAGTCCGTATACTGCTTTTTTTAAGAGGCCTTCGCTATGATGATCTGTCTCATACCATAATTCATAAATATCTTTGTTTTTTAATCTAAAATCAGCCCCGATATCAATGATTTTTACTTTACTGAGTATATCTGAATTAATTTTTTTAGAAGCAATTCCATGAGGTAAAGCAAGGAAAATGACATCTACTTTGTCTGCTAAGTCTTCAATGTTTTCTTCCTGGCATTCAAGATCACATATTTCTCTGAAATTTTCATATACTTGCTCAAATTTTTTGCCTATATAACTGTGGGATGTTGCACAGGAAAGTTCAACTTCAGGATGCTGCAGCAAAATCCTTACTAATTCTGCACCTACATACCCTGTTGATCCAACAATTCCAGCTTTTATCATAAATTATGCTCCGCAAGAAATTCAGATTTTATAATTATTGTCTAAAAAAATCAATAAAAGTACTACATTTTTTAGCAATTATATCATCTACGTAATAGTTTAAAGAGAGATTTGGCAACTTTTCTCTATGCAGTTACTAAAAAAGGGCTATTTCAAAAGAAAATAGCCCTGTAACAAAACTTCTAAAATTAATTAAATTTTAGTCTTGAAAGCATAAAGCTCTCTGCTGCTCTATAGGAACTTCTTGCCAGAGGAGCAGAAACTACGCATGAAAAACCTAAATTTTGAGCATATTTCTCATATTTTCTAAATATTTCAGGCTTTATATATTCCTGCACAGAAATTTGCTTTTCCGTAGGCCTTAAATATTGCCCGATAGTTATTATATCAGTTTTATATTTTCTTAAATCCTTTAATGCAGATATTATTTCCTGTTGTGTTTCCCCAAATCCAACCTGTATAGATGATTTAGTAAGCATTTTTTTGTTAATATCTTTTATTGTCCTATGAATATTCAGTGATTGTTCATAGCTTGCCCTTTTATCTCTAATTAAAGGAGTTAATCTTTCTACAGTTTCTATATTATGCCCTATGATATCGGGAGCTGATTTTATTATATTCTTCAAAGAATCTATACTACCCTTAAAATCAGGGATTAAAACTTCAACAATTACCTTATCATTTAGCTTTTTAATCTCTCTAATAGTTCTGGCAAAGTGCTCAGCTCCTCCATCAAAAAGATCGTCTCTATCCACAGAGGTCAATACAAGGTATTTAAGCCCCAGATCCTGTACAGCTTTAGCAATATTATACGGTTCATCATTGTCTAAATATCCTTCAGGGTTACCTGTTTTAACCGAGCAAAAACGACAGTTCCTTGTGCAAACCTCGCCCATTAAGAGAAAAGTCGCTGTTTTTGCAGACCAGCATTCATTAATATTAGGACAAAGTGCTTCCTGACATATAGTATGGAGATCATACCTTTTTGAAATAGTGGTGATTTTATCATAAGAATCTTCAGATAATGCCTTTACTTTTATCCAATCGGGCTTTTGCATAAATTAATCCTATTTTATATTGACCGATCTGTAATACTAAAGAGCAGGGATATTCCTTCAATTGCTATTGAAATTGCTTCGCATTTCAAAGGCAATCTCAGAAACACCCCTGCTTCAATGCTAGTACTCTGTTTCAGTAATTATGATGGTTATTGCAGGAGGGTATGTTTTCGTAGGAACCTATGAAATGCGAAGGCAGCAAAGCTGCATTATTAAACTCTATAATCATAATATTATTACAAAAATTAATGAATTTAAGTTTGTGCCTTTGGCACCAGGGACGGAGAAAATTTACTCTCCTAAACTTATGAAACAATCCACTAGTTTAATTTGTTGAATTTATTACAAATTCGCTGATTTTACTTGTCATATATTTGATCATTTCCTTTGTGATTCCAGGATAGACACCTATCCAGAAAGTATTATTCATTACAAAATCAGTGTTAATCAGTGATCCGACTTGTCTATATTTGACGTTCTTATAAGCAGGCTGTCTTAAAATATTTCCTGCAAAGAGCAGCCTTGTACCGATTTTATTGTCTTCAAGATAACTAACAAGCTCATTTCTTGTAAAGCCTGCATCTTCCCTTACAGAAATAAGAAATCCAAACCAGCTCGGATCTGAATTTTCGGCTTTTTGTGGCAGAATTAACTTACCATTATGAGCTTTTAGTCCATCATAAAGGAGTTCAAAGTTTTCTTTTCTTGCGTTTATAAAATACGGCAACTTTCTTAGCTGTGCAACCCCAACAGCAGCCTGCATTTCAGTAGCCTTAAGATTATAACCTACATGAGAATAAATATATTTATGATCATAACCGTAAGGCAAATCTCCTAGCTGCCATTGAAATCTTTTTTGACAGAGATTATCCTGGCCTGAGTTACAGGTGCAATCTCTACCCCAATCCCTAAAGGATACTATAGATTTCTTTAAAGTATCATCATTAGTTAATAAAGCACCGCCTTCTCCCATAGTTATGTGATGAGCAGGATAAAAACTTAATGTAGCAATATCAGAGGAAGTCCCTACGTACTTATCAGCATATTTTGAGCCTAAAGCATCACAGCAATCCTCAATTAACCATAAATTATTTTTACGTGCAAATTCTGATACTTTCTCTAAATTAAACGGATTACCAAGCGTATGGGCTATAAATACGGCTTTTGTCTTTGCGCTTAAAGCTTCTTCTAATTTAGAAACATCCATGTTGTATGTTTCAAGTTCAATATCGATAAAAACAGGCACAAGGTTATTTTGAACGATAGGATTTACTGTAGTAGGAAAACCTGCCGCCACTGTTATTACTTCATCCCCTGCTTGCAAAGCACGCTCACCAAGTAAAGGTGAAGTTAAAGCTGTTATTGCAAGCAGATTTGCTGAAGAACCTGAATTTGTCAGTATTGCATGTTTAATTTCAAGAAATCTCGCCAGTTGAGTCTCAAATTTTTTGGAAAACCTACCTGTTGTAAGCCAGAAATCAAGACATGATTCTGTCAGCATCATTAGCTCTTCTTCATCATAGATTTTTCCTGAAACAGGAATATAAGTGTATCCCGGTATAAATGGAAAATTTATTCTGTCATGCTTTAGTCCATGCCATTCTTTGACTAATTTAAATATACTTGTTTTTACTTCCAAATCCTTGGATGTATTCACTGTGCCCATAATAAATTATCCTCTTGCTGCTCTTTATATATTACTAGCAGTGTTTTAAGTTCCAATCGTAACCTATATGATTGCTGAATGGATCTAATCTTTGTATTTCATCAGGATTATGCGGAATTGTTGAGCAATTTGCAACAATAGCAGGCTTTGATCCGATTCCTTTAAATCCGTTCCATACCATTGGCGGGATTTTTACAAGTTTATAGTTATCAGGACCAAGGCAAATTTCTTGTATCATGCCTTTAGTTGGGGAAAGCTCTCTTTCATCATAAAGAACCAGCTTGATATTCCCCTCAACTACTGCATAATTAAGGGTCATTTCTGTATGAATATGCCAACCCTTTATGATTCCCGGATGAACAACTGAAAAGTAGATTTCCCCGAACTGCTCAAAGCATGAATCATCATTTCTGAGCATATGCATTATTTTCCCGCGTTCATCAATGATTTGCTTCAACGGCCTTATTGTAACGCCGTAAATACTTTTCTCCTGCACTGTGTACATTGAAAAATTCCTTATACCATTCTATTGTCTCTAGTAACCCTTGTTCTAATGTGTAACTTGGATGCCAGTCAATAACTTTTCTGGCTTTATTTGCTGATAAATACTGATGTTTGATCTCATTTTTGGACTCATTTAATATAACCGGCTCTAAATCTTCTCTTTGCATTACCTGCAAAATTAATTGCGTTAACTCTAGCGTGCTAACCTGAATCTCGTTGCTAAAGTTAAATGCTTCACCCATGATATCGAGCTCAGCCATCTTTTGTGCCAGATGCATATAGGCCAGAGCACCATCTTTTACATAAAAATAATCTCTTATATAAGTTCCATCAGTTCTAATTAGTGGTGATTCATTATTAATAACAGACCTGATTGTGCCAGGAACTATTCTGTTGAAATTTAAATCTCCTCCACCGTAGAAATTCCCACATCTTGTTACACATACAGGAAGGTTATAGCTTTTATGATAAGCTTTTGCTATTAAATCAGTGCAGCTTTTAGAAACATCGTAAGGATGTTCTCCTTGTAAAGGCGTTGTTTCATCATAAGGCAGTTTAATTTGATCTCCATAGGCTTTATCACTTGAGGCTACAACAATTCTTTTTACGGTTGAAACCCTCCTTGCAGCTTCAAGCAAATTCCATGTACCCTTTATATTTGTCTCAAAAGTTGATAAAGGATTTCTATTGGCTATACCCACTATTGTCTGAGCAGCCAAATGAAACACTGTATCAACTTCATACTCATTAAGAGCACGTTCTAAAGTGTAAAAGTCTTCTACAGATCCTTTTACCATGCTGATATCTTTATAAATACCTGATAAGTATAAATTAGACTTAGGTGTAATATCCCTGATTAAACCTACAACATTTGCACCTCTGCCAAGAAGCTCCTCAGTAAGCCATGAACCAAGGAGTCCTGTACATCCTGTTATAAAAACAGTTTTATCTTTCCAGAAATTGTCCTTCATCTTCTTTTTCCCATATCATCCAAGGTGTATTACCTGAATCATGCATTGAGTTTAGTATTTCAAAATCTCTATAAGTATCCATACATTGCCAAAATCCATCATGTTTATATATTGCCAGCTGGTTTTGCCTAGCTAGAGTTTCCAATGGACTACCTTCAAGCATGCAATCATCAAAAGCTCTTAACAAGTCAAATATTTCTCTTTCAAATACAAAAAATCCACCGTTTACATAGTCAACAGTATTAGGCTTTTCATTAAAGTTTATTATTGAATCCCCCTCTACTTCTAAAATACCGTATTTAGATGGAGGGGTAATTCCAGTAAGCGTGGCTATTTTTCCTGTACTTTTATGAAATTTAATTAATTCATCTATATTTACATCTGCTACTGCATCTCCATATGTTGCCAGAAAAAAATCTCCGTCAATGTATTTTTCTATACGTTTTATTCGTGTCGCTGTCAGCGATTTGAGACCGGTATCTGCAAGAGTAACACTCCAGTTTATTTCTGCACAATCTGTCAGGAAGACCTGTTTTTGCTTGGAACCAATACTAACGGTAAAGTCGTTAGTCATAATTTCATAATTATTAAAGTACTCCTTGATTACTTCCCCCTTATAACCAAGACATAGTATGAAATCATAAAGATTAAAGTGAGAATAAAGCTTCATGATATGCCATAATATTGGCTTTTGGCCTATATCTACCATTGGCTTTGGCTTATACTCAGTTTCTTCCCTGAGCCTTGTCCCCTGCCCTCCGCAAAGCACCACTACTTTTGTCATCATTCTGCCTCACTAAATTTTTTTCTCATCCCTAGTTAAAATTTATGTCATGCAAAAAAAACTAACACTTACAATGATTGCTAGTTTTTAGGTTAATTTGATTTTGCCGACATGTCTAATTGGCTTAAAATTCAAAGTATCTATGTAAATTGAACTCGCATTTTCTTTGCATAGATAAGCTTAATGACCATTAAATTGTTGATTCCAAGAAGCAGAGTCAGAAAAATAAAAGGATTTCCCATCAAAATCCTTTTATTTTTCTGCGCTATCCTTAGCTTGATTAAGCTCGAAAACTTTAATATAATACTTAAATGTAAATTAACAATAACAAGGTTTTGACTTAATATGAAAAAGGTTTTTCTTGCTTTTATAATTCTGTTTATGTCTTTTATTATTTCTCCAAAAGCTTTTTCAGATGGGTTTTTGCCAAGATACAGTGATTCTATAAATAACTATGGAATCGGTATTTATTTAGCGCCAAAAGAATTCTCTATTTATGCTGAACCTGATCAAAAAAGTAATATTGTAGAGCATATTCGCTGGAATAATTTTGGTGTTAGCAGTCTGAACAATAAGCTAAGCTCAAAAAACGTCTTTATTGCATTTATTCCTAAAAACAATACAGCTATAATGACTGCTGTTGATGATATGGAAAACTGGTGTCAGGTAATTTATGACCGAAAAACCGGGGCAAAAGGCTGGGTAAAAATAACTGATTCTAATAAATTTTTGACATGGCTTGATTTTATGACCAAATATGGCAAAGCTAGTGATATTTATTTATTTTTAGATTTACCTGAAGAATACAGGCTAATTCATACAGCTCCTCATGAAAATGCTCAAGTTCAGACCACTCAGCCTTTTTCTCCTGATAATGTAAAATTAAAGTTTATAAAAGGCAACTGGATGCTTGTTAACGTCATTGATTACAGCAAAACAAGTACATATATTGGCTGGATAAGATGGCGCACCAATGAAGGCAGGATATTCGCATTTCCAAATCTAAAACAATAATTATATTTATTTCATAATTATGATAATTGTTAACGAGAAGCAAATTGCTAAGTTAATATTAATGATCATAGAAGGGGAAATATATTCTCTCCGTCACTTGATATGCTTCGCATATAGGTTCCTACGAGAACATATTTCCCCCTGCAAAACTAATTTAGCAATGCACTAGGGATAATCAAACTCCGAAAGATCATATTCATCCTTGTAAAGTTCATAAAAAGTATCGAGCCTGTTATCACATCTTTTACAAATATCCAGATAATTGAAATCAAGATGATTCCGCCTGATTTCTTTGAAATTTTCACTATTTATCAGCTCAGCAAGTGAATTATCGTTAAGGTTTCCAAGTTTTATTTTATTCTCATAGTCTGCCGGACAAAGAGAAACTGAACCATCCCAATATACTGTAAATAATTTGAATAACCCAAAACAATGAAGTTCAGTATCTATTATATTCGCTTTACCGCTATTTATATCTGCAAGATTTCTTGTTTGCGGAGTATAGTTTATATCTGTATATCCCAAAGATCTTACATTAGCTTCAAATTCCTGAATTTCTTCCTGCGTAGTTCCTTCAGTTACTACTACCCAGACAGTTATAATATTTTTAAATAATGAAGTGCTTATATCCTTAAGGTTTTGCCAAATTTTATCAAAACTTTTACCCGGGCGAGTTTTTTCAAATTCGCGTTTTGGCGTAAGGCTAAAGTTAATGTTATTAAAGCCACTCAAAACCAACTGTTCAAAACGCTTTTTTGTTAATATTTCACCGTTTGTGTTGATCATTATGGATTCAAAGTCTCTATCCTTTGCAAATTTGGCTTTTTCTTCGAGATTTACATCTACCAGAGGCTCTCCCATGACCCTGATTTCAATATTTTTAAAGCCAAACTCAGCAGCTTCCTTTACTATTTTTCTATAAAGCTTGAAATTTATAAATCCACGTTTTCTTTGCATTTGACTGTGAGCACAGAATGTACAACAATGAAAATTGCAGTTATTAGTGGTTTCTATCATTATTTTGGAGTAATCATCAAGTATAAACTCTCCTGATGAGAGTTTTTTAAAGTCATTGTTATAGTTATTTATCAGCTGTTTAATATCCGGTTTTGATTCTTGCATTAAGATGCCCTATATTGTCTATTTAAAAGCATTTTAGCATTTTAAGCTTT
>AMFJ01002868.1_pt1 | contig 24467 bp, 17 predicted proteins | sample 427208 | NCBI WGS metagenome assembly AMFJ01 (sample SAMN02954298, study PRJNA114691) | groundwater metagenome | biome: aquatic; feature: subsurface aquifer; material: sediment; isolation source: subsurface aquifer sediment | place: USA: Rifle, CO | collected 2008-08 | reverse complement strand
CCACTTGGGACTGTTTTTTGAGCGTTTCTTTTATCTCGCCTCTACTACTGTGATTGAATTTGCTGGCCTTCCATCTATTGATAAATTGAAAATCGCTTTGTCTTTGCTTGAATATCCTTTACTAATGGTGTCGTAGATATCCTTGTTTTGGTTGCAGAGCCTGCTTTTGACTGTGAGAGCTTCTCTGGAAAAGAGAATTTCTCCTCTTCTGCTGAAAACCAAATAGTCAAATTTTGTGCTGTCATCTTGAAATTCGCATTTTGATTTCCTGCATGTGCCTATGAAAAATTCGCAAACTCCGGTGCTATCGCTCCAGACACTCTTATTTGCCGCGTCAGGGAGTGAGTTGAGATATTGTGCAGCTTCATAGCCTCCATATCCCCAGGCGTCAGTTATGACATATTTCTTGGGGAGTAGGTCACTTGTGTAATTTAAATAGAAAGGCTTTATTTGCCAGAGACTGACAAAACTTATGGCTATTATGATAATGGTGACAAATGTTTTGCTTATTTTTTCATTTTTCTTGCCGGAGAGTAGTTCACTTATCCCGATTGCAGCCAAAACAGACATCAGTGGATATATTATTATGCTGTAGCGGATTATGTTTAAGAGTTTCTCTTGAATTACGGCTGCGCAGAAAATCAAGAAAAATAGGGATATGGTGGCAACCAGAACATTTTCTTTGATTGGTTTGAAGATTGATTTAATCCAAACATATATCACAGAAAAAAGGACAAGTGGTGTCAGGGAGAAAATTATAGGCCTGAATTCGAGTAGCATCTTTTTCAGCCAATTTTGCTGATAGAAAATGGGCTCCTGGTATGCATCGAAAGGAATTTTTTCAAAGCCCAAGAAGTCAGAACCGAAAGCATAGTTAACCAAAAGCAAAATAAAAGAGAAGGATAATGAAATTTGGATTATTTTTGAATATTTTTCCCAAATTTTTTGCAAAAAAGCTATTATGTTTATGGTTATTTTGTTTTTGGAAATGAGGCCATCAATAATTATGAGAATTTGAATTCCAAGAATAGGCCAAAGAACAAATTCCATGCCTGGATAGCCTATTGTTCCTTCGTATAGATATTTTGGTTTTATTATGCTTGCAGGCATCAACAGTGCAAAAACGACTATCGATCCAAGAATAATTGAAAGATAGTTCAGGGATATTTTCATTATCTCTCTGGACGAGTCGTTATTGTTTTTTTGCCAATCTTTTATTTTTTCGAAATAAAAGATGAAAGAAATAACGAAGAGAAACGGCATCAGGATTACGGAAGTGAATTTTGTCAAAACTGAAAGACCAAGAAAAAGAGCTGTCAGAAAGGCTAATTTTTTTTCGGATGTTTTCAGCAGTGCCACAAAGGAGAGGATGGTTGCAGTGGTGAATGTCCAAAGAAGAGCATCTGAATTGACCATCTGAGTCATTCCAAGAAGAATCGGGGAGGAAAGAATTAATATTGATGACCAAAGAGATATCCATGAATCCCTTGTTATTTTCCTCATCACCCAAAAGAAGAATATTGAAAAAAGACCATTAAAGATCAAAATTGGAAGTCTGAATGCTGTGTAAAAATTCTCCATGGACATGGTCTCCTTTGTTTTTCCTGGATTGTTTTGCTTTTCGTATTTTAATGGATTGTCAAATTCAAGAAGTCCTGTTCCTGATACTATGGCAAGTGTTATGCCTGGTTTTTCATGAATGTATGTCAATTTCCATTTTTGTTGAGTTACGCCTTTCCAATATTGCGGAATGCGATCATAGAGCCAATGCAATTCATCGACAGTGGAAAATTTTCCAATATGATTGAAGCCGAACGAAAAATACATGATCAAGGATAATAAAAAGAGCAGTGTTATTTTGGCTTTTTTATTTTGCAAAAGCATGAATGAGAATTTTTTCATGGTTGGAATTTTGTTTAGAGATTACTCTTCGGATTTATAAATTTTGATAAAATTATTCGGACGCTCATCTATGTTTATTTCCCAAAGCGGATTTTCTTTGGTGTAATATTTTCCAGCTGGAACATATTTCTTCGCGCAAGAGTTCTTGGCTTTATTGCACCAGTAATCATATTTTATTTGTCCTTGTTTTGTTAAAATATAGTAGTCAATAGGCGCAGATCCTTTTTTGGGAATGTAATCGGTAGTTGTTGTTCCAATGAAAAAATTTCGAAAACCATAATAATCTGACCAAACAGTGAGATTTTCAGCATTTGGCAATGAATTCATGAATTGAGCAGCCTCGTAGCCTCCATAACCCCAGGCGTATGCGATTGAATATTCCTTTGGTAGTAGATTGCTGGTGTAGTTAAAATAGAAAGGTTTTATCGCCCAAAGACTGGCAAAGCTGAACAAAATAAGAACGAGGGATATGTGGAACTTGCTTATTTTTGCGAATTTTTTGCTTTCTGATAACTCCTTGATTCCTATGCTGGCCAAAATGAGAGATATGGGATAGAGAGCGATGATGTATCTTATAATTGCAGGCATATCAAGAGCAACCAAAGCTGCCAGGAAAACCAATATAAACAAAGAAAGGATCAAAACCAAAAATCTCTCCTTGATGTTTTTGAAAATGAATTTTGACCAGAGAAACAAAATGGAAATAAGCGCTATTGGTGTCAGCGAGAACACAAGCGGATAAAATTGATATAGCAGATTTTCATGCAGGGCATATCGGGACAGGAAATGCAATTCTGCCCTGTTGCGATTGAGAACATTTTCTGGGTCAAGGAGGAATTGCCCCAAATTCCAGTTCAGAATGGTTAAGACGAAAAATGCTAAAAGCATTATTGGAATTGATTTGTAAATGAGATTTTTGCGTGGTGTGAGAATCTCAAGAATCTTGATCGCTAAAAAGCTTTTAAGTCTCCAAGCATCCAACAACATTGTTGTCACAAACAAAAGAATCAACGGAACAATGTATTTCATTACTGAAAAACCGATGGTGTATTCAAGGAATATTTGGATATCAGTGAAAACTGCCGGCATAAAGACGGAAAAAACAACAAGGGATCCCAGAAAGGTTATTAAAAAGGCAGTCAGTGCCATCGTTATTTTCTTGCTGACATCTGTGCCATCTTTTTTCCAATCATCAAATTTTTCAATCATGAACAACAAAGCCACAAGAAGCAAAAATGGAAAGAAAATGACACTTACCAGTTTTGTCAGCAATGAAAGACCCAGAAAAATCGGCGAAAGAATTAAGATTTTTTTCTCCTCTGTTTTTAGATAGGCAAGAAATGACAACAGAGTTGCGCATGAAAAGGACCACATGACTGCATCAGCGTTTGTGATTTGAGAAATTCCCAAAAGAGTGGGCGAAAGAAGCATCAAAGAGAATGACCAAAAGGCAATCCAGAAATCCCCGGTTAATTTTTTGGTTATCCAAAAAAGAAAAATGGAAAAGAATGCCGTGAAAAAAACAAAAGGAATGCGAAATGTTGTGTAGACTGATTTTATCACCAAGGGTTCGTTGATGTTGTCGGAGGCAGCATCCTTGATTGTCTTGTAGGGGTTGCTTTCTTTTAACAGTCCCACTCCTGAAACCAATGCCACTGTGACTCCTGGTTTGTCGCTCAGCTTTGTTTTGGACCATTTGTCAGGACTAAAAACACTGTTCCAATAGGTATATATTCTTTGGTTTACCCAAAAATGTTCATCCGCCGTTATAAATTCTGAAATATGGTTAAAGCTAAATGAAAAATAAATCAGATATACTATTCCAAAAAGAAAGGTTATGGGTATGAGTTTCGGTTTATTTTTTATGTAAAATCGGATTTTTCTGAAAAAGTTCAATTTGGCCATAATTTTATTTTGAGTTATAATGAGATATAATTAATATAATAAAACTATAATAAATATAAAGGCATCTGTAAAGTATATTTCTATGAAAAATATAATTGTTTTGGTGTTGATTTTGCTTTTTCCTCTTCCGGGAAAAGCATTAACCTTGAATGTGGTTGCGGATATTCATGCCGGAGGTACAAATAGATGTGGCGACTTTGTTTGTGTTCCAAGATGGAAGACGGCATTTCAGGAAGTTTTGAATAAAACAAAGGGAATCATTGTTACTTTGGGTGATAACACAGAAAGAGGAGAGAAAAAATACGCCACGCAGTTGAAAGAAATGACTGCTGGAAGAGATGTATATTGGGCCAACGGAAATCACGACAAAAAGCTTCAGGTTGGTGGATCAAAGCATTATTCTTTTAATAAGGAAGATTGGAGAATTGTCATTGTTGATTACAAAAATTGCGGTAAGGGTGATGTAAATTGGCCCAAGAAGCAATTAAATGGATATGGAGACAAGAAAGTGGCGATTTTTATGCACTATCCTGTTTTTAAATATGGAACAGATGGTGTGCTCAAGGATTGTAAAAAAATAAATGATGTTTTCAAGAAATATAAAGTGGATTATGTTTTTTCAGGCCACAGGCATGGCGATTTCTGGAAAAGAGAATATGGCGGAATAAAATATCAAGCCATTCAAGGATTAACCAACAGATTTGATTTGAATTACGAGGTTATTAATCTTGAATAATTTTTCCGAAGTGCTATTTCGGATCGTAGTATTTATTGTTATCAATATCGTTTTCGAATAATTTGTTTCCCTCGGAGTCGTATGTTTGGATGTTGAGATTGCTTCCTTTAACTTTGGCTATTGCAAAATGAGCCTTTCTTGTTTCTTGCATGCAATTGGCTTGGGCATTTGTTGTTTTTGACCCTGAGTTGCCTATGATGAAATGATTGATTGTCCAGTTGGCTGAAGAAGCCACATCTGATGATGCGATCTGTCTGTAGCAATGGGTGTGGATGTGTCCAGAAAAATAAGCCAAAGTTTTGCCATCTGATAGTGTTTTCCATTTGTGCATTTGTGGGAATGATGCATTTGGAAAATCAGGACGGTGTGAAATTGCAAATGTGTTTTGTTTTGTGTTGTTTTTCAAATCTTGTGTCAGCCAGTTGAATTGAGTTGAGTTCTCATTTCTTTCTTCGAACAGTTCACTGTTGAGAAAAACAAAATGTGAATTTTTGTAGTCAAATGAAAAAACAGTTCCTTTGAGATCCAGGGGCCCATTTTTTGGTGTTTCAAAGAGTGTTTGCCAAATTCGCATACCGCCCTTTTCGAAATCGTGATTGCCAATTGCTGGATACACATTGGGGCTTGCTTGATTGACTCGGTCTTTCCATTTCTGGAAATAGGGCAGGCATGTCTGGGCATTCACGCAACCCGCAAGACTTGTCAGATCTCCGACTGATAAAATGAAATCAGGATTGAGATCTTTCACTTTGTCTATAATCCTTTCAAATTGCGCATTTTGAATTGGACTGTTGGGCCAATTTTGCGAATCTCCAAGAATTGCGAAAGAAAACTCCGGGGCGTTGGGGAGAAGATTTTGCGGAATATTTTTAGCTTCAAGCATCCTTGATTTTTTGGAATCAAAGAAGAAATTTTCTCGACTTATTTCTTTTGTGGGATTTGAAAAATTTGTTAGATGTGAAAAATCACCATTATCCATGTCAGATTCATCAGCTTGGTTCATGAAAAACACAAGATAGTCGATATCAGTGTCTTTTGGCAACTCAGAACCCCAATAACAGGTGTGTTGATATTTTTCGCAAAGATTTTTTTTGTTTGACCAAATAACTGCATTTTCGTTTCCAGGCAGGTTGTTCAGATATGTTGCAGTTTCTTGGGAGCCATCATTCTTTTTATCCAGATTAAAAAGTGTCGCGATTATTAGCAATGCGCAAACAGATAAAAATAGAATTGGCAATCGCAAAAGAAAAGATACGGGATGCTTTCTCGGAATGGCAGTGATTATTTCAAGCATTTTATCAATTCTAACCCGCACACTTTTCAGGCTAATAAATCTCTTGAGATGTTTTTTTATAACCGCAATAATCTTATTTTTCATAGGACTGTTCTTATTTGCTCAGATAATAATTTTCGTTGTTAACAATTGTTTTTGCTATTTCGTTGCCCCTGAAATCGTGGATAGTTATTTGCATTTCTGATCCTTTTATTTTCACAATGGCAAAGTGGGGACCTTGATATTTTTTTTCACAATCCGGCGGGAAAGGATGATTCATGGAGCCTGAATTTCCAATGATAAAATGATGTAATTCTCCATTCCCAGCTTCAAATTCTTCAGCCGTGGCAGTTCTTTGACAGAAAACGTGGGTGTGACCAGCAAAGGTTGCAAAGACATTATTTTCAAAAAGATTCTTCCAACGGGGAGTGTTTATGGGTTCTGCTCTGTTGAAACTTGGAGCATGAGCTACAAAAAAAATGTTTCTCCTTGTGGTATTTTTAAGATTTTGATTTAGCCAATCAGTTTGTTTTTGAAAGCTTGTTGTAAGTTTTTTTTCTTCTGATTCATAAAAATCATCAAAAAAGACAAAAAGTGAATTCTTGTAATTTAATGAATATGCCATGGCGTCAGAACCGACGGGGCCATTGTTTGGCAGAGAAAAAACATCCTTATAAAATAATCTTCCTTTGTTTGCTTCATCATGGTTTCCCATTGCAGGATATATGATTGGGACATATTTTTCAATCTCACTTTTCCATTTTTCGTAATGAGCGCGACAAGTTGCTGTTGCATCTGGACAAGCGTAGTCAGGCGTCAAATCTCCCATGGCCAAGAGGAAGTCGGGCTTAATCTTCTTTATATTTCCTAGAATTGAATAGAATTGACTTGTTTCCAAGTCGCGTTGTTTCCATCGTTGAGAATCACCGATAATGGCAAAAGTAAATTCTGATGGTGGCGGAATAAGCTCGGAAGGAATATCCAAATGACTAACTATTTCAGCTTTTGTCACCAGATTGCTTCTCTTTTTGACAACTATTTTTTCGGATGCATATTTTTTGAAATCTGAATATTTTCCATCGTTGGTGAGGACGCTTTTGTCTTGATTTACAAAAAAGACAAAATAGTCGAATTCTGAATATTCGGGAATGCTATTTCCCCAAACGCATTTGCCATTGAACAGTTTGCAAAAATTTTCGCTATTTGACCATATGTAGAGTTTTTCTGCTTTTGGCAGAGAGTGCAAGTACTCAATGGTTTCGGGAAAGCCGTCGCTAACTTTTTTGAAATACCCCAGGTAATACAATGTCCCAATGCAGATCAAGAGAAAGGAAAAAATGATAATTGACAAGGTAGTGAGGACTCTTTTCTTTGGGTGAGGTGGATTATTGGAAAATTTGAAAAAATTCATGTAAAAGAGGCGTTCTTTCTTTGCGAGGAAGTATATTTTTAACCTATTTATCAATTTTACAAATTTCTTAATTTTTGATATCATAGTGTTAAATAGATCATTGTTTAAACATGTATAGCATTTTTTTAAATAAAAGTCAACTATGTTAAATGAAAAAAAATTAGTCATCATTTCTTTGGTAATTATTGTTCTTTTGGGCGGAATTCTGCGTTTTTATAATCTCGGAGTGACAGCGCTGGACAGGGATGAATTTTTTGAGGCCAATACTTCTTATGGATATTTTAAAACTGGAGATTTCGTGGCCTGGGATTTCAATATGGGAAAACCTTTTGATGAGGATTTGCAAGACAGTTCCAGTAATGAAAGAGCCGAGGTGTATCGTTGGCAATTGGCTCAACTGTATCATTTCTTTGAGCCTTCGGAGACGCTAATGCGATCCTTGAGTGCCTTTTGGGGGACATTGGGAGTGGTTGTGGTCTTCTTGGTGGCATTTTCATTTACGGGGGATATTTATATTGCGCTTTTGGCAGCTTTTTTGGTGGCAGTTGGAGAATCTGGCATTATTTTCGGAAGAAGGCTTAGGATGTATTCCATGCTGTATCCTGTTTATTTGATTCTGTCTTGGTTTATCTATAAATTTTATGAAGCTAAATATAGGGGAAAGAATTTCTACTTTGAGAAGCTTCACGAATTTCTTGGTTTCAATCCATCATACTTGTGGGGTGTTTTGATTTTTGGGCTTATCAGTGCAGACATTCATTTGGCGACATTAAATGTCGGCTTCACTGTCGTTGCATATTCTTTGATCAGGTCAATATGGTTTATCAGAAAAAAACCACTGATTCAAAAAATAATCAATGTTCACACCATAATAATTTTTGGCGCACTGGGAAGTTTTATTGGGGTGAAATTATTTTTTGGTAACTTTTATAAATATCTCGACAAACAGGTCAGTTTCTTTTCTGATGATTATAGTTATATCGGGAATGTTTTTTCAGACACAACATATCCCTGGGTTGGCATATTTTTTGTTTTGATCGGTGCTTGGTATCTGGCAAAAAAATTAAAGCGTCCAAAAGAATCACTGTTTCTTTTCATTTCCTTGGCGCTTCCTCTTTTGAGTTCAATTTTTATTTGGAACAGAACGCCTGCTCACAGATATGTGTATTTTATTCAATCTTTTGTGGCCATATTGTCAGCAGTTGGTATTGTGGCAATATTGCGATTTTTCATGGATCATTTCAAGGCTTACAAAAAAATGATCATCATCGCAGGATTGATTTTGATGCTATTTGTTCTTGACTTCAGTTATTTCAAGGGTGAAAAATCGATGTATGTGGCCAACAAGAATTCTGCGTATGCAGATTTTCGAGATGTTTTTGCTTATATTTTGCCAAATTCCAGTCCGGAAGATGTTATCGTGACCAGGGCTTATAGGAGTTTTTATTGGTCGGGAGCAAACTTCAAAACCTATGGCATAAAAAGTCAAAGATATTCTTTCAAAAGTCCGAATTGTGACAAGTTGTTTGGGCAAATTATAGCTGAGAACAAGAGTGGCTGGATTGTTTTGCCCAATATCGATAACAACTATGTTTGCAAGGCCGGCAGGGAATATCTGAAAAATAATTTGACCAGAGTCAGTGATAAATCTTTTTCCAAATGGGTGGTTGTCTACACTTGGGGGAAGTGAATATATAAAAATGAACAATAAAAAAATATTTTCGATACTCTTTGCGATCGTTGTTCTTGGATTTTTTTTGCGCGCATATAATCTGGGAGAGAAGTCTTTCGCTGGCGATGAATTCTTTGATGTGGCTGCCGCATATGGTTTTCACCAAACTGGGCAATGGAAAGCTTGGGATTTCAAGACTGATGCGGTTGCAGTTGATGAAAATTTGACAGAAGACATCAAAAAATCAAGAAACGAGAGAAGTTGGATTTACAGATGGCAAGTGGCACAACTTTTCAAAATTTTTCCTCCCGCAGAATCAGTTGCTCGTTTGGTCAGTATTTTTTGGGGAGTTATTTCAATTGTGTTGATGTATTTCTTTTCGACTTATTTTACAAAAAATAAGACTATCGGGCTTCTGAGCGCATTTTTGTTTTCCGTTAGTGTTTCAGCAATCGTTCTTGATCGCATGCTCAGAATGTACGCCATGTTTTTCCCGGTTTTTGTGGCTTTTTCATGGTCTGTGTATATGTTGTGGGAGGAAAAATATGCAGGAAAGATTGGTATCATTAAATTGATACAGGAAAAGATAATTGTAAATCCTGTGTGGATTTTGCCAACTTTTTTGTTTGGCCTGCTTGGATATCACTTGCAACCACTAGTGGTTGACATTGCTCCTGTTTTTTTTGTGTATTGTTTGACGCAGGTGATTTTTGTTTATTTCAAAACGAAATCATTTTTCAACAAATATGTGGTGGCAGTAGCGACCATGTTTGTTGCTTATTTGGTTGTATATTTTTATTTTCCTCAAATCATTATCGGTAATTCTGGTATCTTTGAAATATTTGAAAGCAACTATGCCTATGTGAATCGTTTGTCGGATAATTATTCTTTCTTTTCAGTTGCTTTGGTCTTAATGGCTTATGGTTCTTATATGATGTTTAATGATGAAAAAAGATTCCTATCAAAGAGAGCTCTCTGGATGGCTTTGTCGTATCTTGTGATTATTTTTCTTGCAATATTTGTTTGGAGCGTTGGTCCTTTTGATCGCTATATTTTTATTGCAAGATCCTTTGAAATGACATTGTTGGCCTCTGGGATTTTTTATGTTGCGGATTGCTTGAGAAATAATTTCAAAATAAATAAAGAGAAAATATTTTATCTTTCTTTGTTGGTGATGCTAGTGCTTATTCCAAATTGGAAATTTCTTTCATCGGATGAAGGCATTTATGATGACAATCCAGTTAGGGATGAACTTGATTATCGCAGTGTTTTTGAATATGTCAAAAAAAATGCTCAGGCAGGAGATGTTTTAATAACGAGGGAATATAGGAATTATTATTTTTCAGATTTGAATCTTGAAGTTTATGATTTTGGAGGTGAATTTAATCTGCAAAACAAACTTATTTCTAAGGATTATTTGAACAAAATAAGATCAGAGAATAAGTCGGGTTGGATAGTTATACCCGAAAAGGATAATGCCTTTTTAAAAAAGGGAGTCTTGGAATATATTGAAGATAATTTTGAAAAAAAAGAAAGCAAGGAGATTAAGGGAGAGGGAATGGTTTATTATTGGAATAACAATTAGCATGAAAAGTATGATCAATAAGAAATCCTTGTTAATTTTGATTTCCATAGTGCTTTTGGGGCTTTTTCTTCGATTGTATAAACTTGATGCATTGCCATTGACCACGGATGAATTTTTGGATATCAATTCCTCCTTTGGCTATCACATGACCGGACAGTGGAAAGCTTGGGATTTCAACAGTCAGATGGTTAACGATAGTCTGTTTGCCCCTCGAGACAACAGGGCTTGGATGTATAAGATTCAAGTTAGTCAATTGTTTAATTTTTTTGATCCTACTATTTTTGTTGCCAGAACCGTGAGTGTTTTCTGGGGTGTTGTAAGTATCGTGTTGGTGTATTTCGCAGGGAGATATTTCACTGGCAAAAATGCTGTGGGCTTGATTTCTTCTTTTTTATTCTCAATAAGTATTGCAGGAATAACAATTGATAGAACCTTGAGAATGTATGCCATGTTATTTCCAATCTTCTTGCTTTTGTCTTGGCTCGTGTTTCTGTTTTTTGAGGGGAAAACAGGAAAAGATTGGGAAAGTATTGAATACCTGAAAAGAAAGACGGGCTTTAACTTCTTCTGGGCACCTTTTGTTTTTATTGTTTTTACCTTGTCTTTTAATCTGCATCTTTTGACTGTGGTTATTGGTGGAGTGTTTCTGTTGTATTGTCTGATGAAAGCTCTTTTTATTTTTAAACAGGAGCATTCCTGGAAGAATAAGTATGTTTTCTTCGTTGTTGCCTCAATGCTTGCATTTATTTCCACAATGTTATTATTCCCAGAAATAATAAGTTACAAAAATGGAAGCATAAACTTTTTTAAGGATAGCTATTATCAAGGATCGATTGAGTTTTTCAGATTTAATTCCAGATATATATTGGGAGCAGTGAGTGACTATGTTAATCCTTTTGTGGCGTATGCTCTAATATGTATCGGATCTTATTTTTTAATAAAGAATAATGAAGAGGGCAATAAGAAGGGATTGTGGTTGCTGGCATCTTTCTTTGGCATTGTGGGAGCCATGACGTTTGTTTTGAAATTCGGATATGGACTGCGATTTATTTATTTTGCAATGCCATTTGGAATAATTTTGCTTGCTTCCGGTATCTATTATATTGCTAAATTTGTCCAAGAAAATTCTCTGTCCAGCAAGAAATTTTTCTTTATGCTCACGGTAACTTTTTTCTTGCTAGCCTTGCCTGATTATAATAAGTTATTTTTCAGTCAGGGTATTTATTCCCAGATTGACGAAAAGGATGATTACAGAGAGGCTTTTGCTTATCTTACTAAAAATTCTTCAAGGGGAGACGCCTTGATAACCAGAAATTTCCGTAATTTTTATTATGCTAGGGCAGGGCTGATCGCCCATGATCTCAAGGCTCATCAAAAAATAAGCCTTGCCGAGCTTGAGAGGATAATGTCGGAAAATGATACAGTTTGGGGAGTTTTCGAAAAGAACAGTGGGAGTTTCGACAAGGAAGCCTTGGCCTTGATCAAAAAGGAATTTATGGTCGATAAAAAGTTCGGAGATGTGGTGATTTTTAAGCGGGAAAAGAAGTAGTTTTTTTTATTGTTTGGTGAAGCGAGAGAAATTGAATATTAATTTAATTGGTTGGCATCTTCTGGGGAAGCAGGGGATGCTTTTTTCTTTCGGGAAAAAAGCATGTGGTGAAAAAGAGAGATATCTTTCTTGGTGAATTCTCCCAGAAAGTATAAAGCCATGATGTAGATTCCGGTCAAAACAAAGCTCCAGAGGATGAAGAGCAAATTGTGTGCGGGAAAAAGAAATGATGCCAGTGTCATCACGGTTCCAGCCAGGAAAAATTTCAAGAAACTTTTAATTCGCATTAATCCTTTGAAGTGCTTGTGAATGAAAAAAAGAATTATGATTGTGATGACAATCGCTGTGATTGAGGTGGCAATGGCGCTTCCTGTGATTCCATATTTCAAAACCAAAAAATAATTCAGGACGCCATTTAGAATCATTCCGAAAAGTGAGATGTACATTGGGATGAAGACCATGCCTGCGCCATTGAGCGCAAAACACATAACATAGAAAACGGTGAGGAATGCAACGCCAAATGTTAATATTTGCGTTGAGAGTGCGGCCAAGGCAAATTTTGAGCCAAAAAAGAGAGATACCAATGGCGAAGCATAGGCAATCATGGCAATGGTCAAAGGAAAAAGAAGCATTATCATTATGCGAAAAGTTTGACTGATGATTCGATTTGTTTCGGTGTGATCATTTTGAGAAGTTGTGCGTGAAATTGACGGCAACATCACCATGGTAAGTGCATAGAAAAGATAATAGGGAATGCGTCCAACCGTCAGTGAAGCGTTGTAAATTCCAGTCAAGGCATCATCGTGAAGCAAAGCTTTGACCATGTACAAATCCAAAGAAATCAGCATTTCATAAAAAAGCATAAAGAGCGTCACTGGCCAGGCATAATTCAAGAGTTTTTTCCAATCAAAAGTGTGAATTGATTTTTTTGGAAATTGTTTGTTTATCCAAAATTTGTCCACGAGAAATGCAATCAGGAAAACTGGAGCAGGAGAAAGAATGTATGATGCGATTGAGCCTTTGAGTTTGAAGAGATATGCCAGCCAAAGCACGAAACCGATGCGAGCAAAAGAGCGAATAATCTTCATGGTTGATTGCATGGAGAAGCGATGAATGCCGATGTAATAGTAGAGATAGAAAGAAGCAGCTGCATATGATGGAATGATGAAAGTTGAAATTTTGAGCAGTGGGGTCAGAGATGGATCGCCCAAAAGAACGGCGATGACCGGCGCAAGGAGATAGAATGCCAAAGTGACAATTCCAATAAGTGAGAATTGCAGAATTGCGGCTTGTTTTTTGATCACGAAAACCAAATCTGGTTTTGTTTCAAAAATTTCGCTGAGATATTTGCTCATTGCAGTTGGGATTCCATTACCAATGAGCATGATCACCATCGTGGTCAGGGTTATAATGAGGGCGTATCTTCCATAGTCAGCAGGTCCAAGCATTCTTCCAAGGCTTGAATGAATGATGTAGCCCGAAAGATTGAAAAACACTTCCGCAATTGTGAGCCAGAGTATTGATGAAACTACTGATTGTTTTTTCATGGATATTTTCGTTATATGTTTTATGAGGTTGTACGCAATACATGGTTCTTTTGAAATTTTTTGCTTTGCCTGTTTCCTTTCTCGACACGCTTCGCAATCGAAATACTATGATTGCTCGCTAAGAATTCACTGTCGTTCATTATAGTCTCAAAAGAAAACAGTCAAATCAAAAAGGTAGCCCTCACTTATTGAAACCTTGTATTGCGTACGATGCAATTTTTTCATGGATATTTTCGGCTGAATCATTCCCGTCCACGGTAATCATGTCCCAAATTGGGGCACAAGTGTCATATAGGGCATTTTTGCTCTCAAGATAGGAAAAACCTTGCTCAGGAGCTCGCTTGCGCTTCATTATTGACTTAGGATCGGTTTTTAGGTAAAAAGCGATATCAGAGCGGGGTATGCTTTTTTCGATGCCCGGGGGCATTTTTTGAGTCATTAGATAGGCTAAATTGACCACTGAATCATAGAAAAAGCGGTCAGAAAGGATGAAATCGTATCCCTGGGAGGACAAGTCTTTTTTGAGTTTTTTGAAGCGAAAAATGTCTATTCTCATCGCCAAAAAACGCAATAAGATCTTGATCCAGCTGGCCTGGGTGACGCCATTGTTGGCACCAGCCTTTTTATTTTTATTGAGCAAATTGGCAATGCTGAAATTGACCGCATGGAAATAGAAAACTTTTTTCCCTTGCGATTCAAAATCCTTTTTCAAAAGTTCCAATTGTGTTGATTTCCCAGAGCCATCCAGTCCGGAAATGGAAATTATTTTCATTTTTGATATGTTAAGACTTTAATGGGCTCTACTTTTGCGACCAGTGTGATGAGCTTATTTTTTTCCATTTCAAATATAATCTTTTCTCCATGTTCCTTGTATTCTTCAGGTGTAATTGAAAGGTCTTTAATTTTTCCAATTTCATGATTCGCAGAATAATAGGACAGGGAATTTTCATCAGTTCCAACTCCTATGAATCCAGCCGTTCCTTCAAATGGAGCAATCAAAACTGGCTCTCCAGTTTTTTGAAAGATCTCGTGGTCACTCATCAAGGAGGGCCCAAATGCTCTGTTTGCTCCATTGCGGTGAATCCAAAGAGTCTTGTCTGATTGTCTCTCTCGACTCAAGAAAACATGTGGAGCATCATACAATAAATCCATTTCCACTTGCCTTTTGAAAAATTTTTCCAAAGTAAAATCAAGACTTCTTGTTATCAATGCGCGATTGGCAAAACCATAGTTGCTGACTGCCCCCAGAGCTGAAAAAAACATTTTTCCAGCTTCACTTTCTCCGTCATATGCAAAAAGTGCATCGTTTGTTTTTCTTGCTGAGGGGAGAATTGATATTATGCGCTGTGGAGAAACCTTTCTCAAGAAAGAAACGATGGTTCTTTGAAGAAAACTTTTTATTTTTCTGGGCGTGTATAGTGAAGCCGTGTATCTTCCCACGATGCTTGATCCGGTGTGCATGAAAAAAACATATTGGCCATCTTTCAGTCCAAGTGCCTCAGCTTTTTCGGGATTTGTGATTTCGGATATTTTAGCAAGATACAGAAAATGACTGTTGGTTGCTCCGAGCAGATTCAATCTGAATTTTGCTATCCATTTGATTATTGATGGTATTGATTTTGTTGGATCAGCGAGCAATTGATGCTGGGCTGGTTTGAAAAAATTTCCATTTTCATAGGTGTTTCCCATTTCATTTAGTGTTCTCAATTCAAATCTTTTTGTCAGTGCTGAGGTTCCGCTGGCGAAAATTTCATTGGCAAGGTTTTTTGAAATCACTTCTCCGCTCAGGCCGCCAGTTGGTATGGTTTTTTTAATCTCATCAAAAAGAAGTTCAATATTTTCGCTTGTCATTTCTTCATCCTTCAAATCAGTTTTGATCACTCTCATCCCGCAATTTGGAGCCGCATCCATAACTTCAGGCAACATGTGCAAACTGGATGCCACAACGGTTCCACTGGGGCTCTTGATGATTGGTTTCTTGTGGGCTTCACTAAGAACTGCCACCGGCTGATCTATTTTTGGTTCCTTGGTCAGATCTTGAATGCTTTGCAAAATTTGCTCGTTTGGTTTTTCATTTTCTGCCACAAAAAAAATTCCCGAACCCGGTTCGTTTTTGTTTTTCATTTCTTGAATGAAATCTGAGATTTTTTCAAATTTGTTATTCATTTGGATTAAGTTTATTGTATGCCTGATTATAAAGATTGGCGACATCCTTGATGTTGAAATTTTCCATTGCATATTTTCTGGATACTTCTCCTATTTTGGCACATTTGTCTTGGTTTTCAAATAGGTCAATGATGGCATTTGGCAATTGGCTTTTGTCTGTTGGATCAATTGAAATTGAAGTCTCATCCGAGGAAAATTCTTTCAAGATTGGGAGATTGGAGATTATCACAGGTTTGGCGCAGGCAAATGCTTCAATGACTGCAAGCGGAACATCGAATTTTCCTTTCATGTCACGAACAGGGAAGATAACCACATCAGAAAGGTTGTATATTTTAGGCATATCTGAAAATGTGTCAGTGAAAATGACGCGATCAAGAATGTCTTTTTCTTCCAATATCGCAATCACTTCATCTTTTTTGCGAGCATCTTTTTCATTTTTTACTCTGTTGGCAAAGATAAATTTTGCATTGGGAATTCTGGCAAAAAGAGCAGGAAGCATTTCAACAATGTCATCTGTGGCGCCAAGTCGAGTGTATTCTCCCGGATAAGTTATCACAAAATCATTTTGATCAATGTTGAACATTGACATTGTCTGCAAGTCTTTTGGGGTTGGTGAAAATTTTTCAACATCAATTCCAGGATAAATTCTGATGACATTTTCAAGACCTATTTTTTCCAGCTTGTTTTTTGCATAGTCAGAATAGGTTATTATCAAATCTGCAAAAATTATTTTCTTGAAATCATCATCTGAAAAAAGATCTTCGCGCAGAGTCGCAATCGTTTGAACCGTTTTGGTTTTTGGGCTGGACAAGAAAGTTTTGAAAGCAAAAGTGTTCAGCTTGTTTGGTGTCAGCATGAAGTGGGCAATATCAAAGTTCTTGATCATTGGCGCAAGTTTGAACATTCGAAGACGCTCACCCCAGTCGAGGTGGTTTTTCGAATAAATTGGAAGCTGGTGTATTTTTTCTTCAAGAGCATCAATCTTCCCAGGTGTGAGAACACTGAATTCAAAACCCTCCACGCTTTTGGCGAGGTAATAGGCGAAGTTTTTTGAGGCTTCATCCCACGGGGGAGCAATGGGACGAGTGATTAATAATATTTTTTTCATATTTTGAGGTGTTATGCTAATCCGCGAATAAACGCCAATCTGCGAATTGCTGATATTTTTTATAACTTTTTGTATATTTCTTTCTTGTTATTTTCCTGATCAGTGACTGAAATTGTTATTTTGCTGTCCTTGATGTTGGCCGAGGATACGGGCACGGTTCTTGTTTTTCCTGTTTCGACCTCAAGGTCGCCCTCCTTTATTGTCTTCTTGTTGATCATGATTTTCCAATGGAATGTTTTTTGTGAGGAATGATTTGCGATCACAAAGTTAACACTGTTGTCCTTGGGATCATCAAAGGAAAGAGTCCACCAATTTTTTTGATAATCTGGATCCATTTGTTTTTGCGAAATATGAGAAAGCCAAATAGCGCTAAACAGAAACATTGCTATGGTTATTATTAATATTTGCTTTGATTTTTCCATAGGAGGTGATTATTTCTTAAGATAATATGTTGATATTGCGCCACTGTTGTACACTTTCCAGAATGAATTGTTCTTTTCAAATTGTGCTCCATCAAAAACCGGGTTTACCAGGACAAATCTGGTTCCTGTTTGTTGGAAACATTTTTTGCCAAGGTCTGAATTTGGATTCGAGATCATTTCAAGAGTGCAGGTTTCTCTTGTGGTTGAGCCTTCATAGCGAAAGAAAAAACTTCTGGTGAGTGGATAGTTGTAATCGCGCATGAAGAATATTTTCATCCAAGAATCGTTTGAAATGAAATTGTGATCTTTCAAGATGATGTCTGATTTGTCAGTATGTGAAACCAAATATTTTGCGCTATCATAAGTTATGACCGCTGAGTCGGCGCTGATCTTTTCTTTTATTGAGTTTGCGTTGTCTCTGTATCCTTCAACTGAAGCGAAAACCAAAAGAACGAGAAGACTGGCAAATAGCCAATTTTCTTTCAAATAGAATTTTTTGGATTCAGATGATTTTAATTTTTCAAAAAACCATGCGAGTAAAAATGATCCAGCAATAACAGCAGGAAAAACCAAATAGTTGGCTATTCTTGATGATGGAATGTTGATATTCACAAGTGTCGGTTTCCATGACATCAAAAAGATGACACCTGTCCAACCAGCAAGAACTGCAAATTGTCTGCGGAATTTGTTTCTGAAGATAAAAAGACCCAAAAGACCAACAAATGCCAAAGCCATTCGAACTTGGCCTGTAAGTGATGACAGTTGACTGATTGCCAAACCTTCTTTTGTTGAGCGAGTCGGTGCGCCAATGACTGTTTGCACGGCGTTGTTTTGAATGTAGCTCGGCATCAAAATGAAAAAGAAGAAGAGAACAGTAAGTGCAATAATGACCAATGAAAAAGGATTAATCATCTGACGCAACAATTCTTTGAAGTCCTCAAGGCCTTTGCGCGGATTGGAAAAAAGCAATAAAAAAGTTGCAGATATTGCAAAGATAAAAATGAATGCGCTCAAATGATGAGTGTACAACAATCCAAAAGCTGTAAGCATTCCAAACATAAAAAAGGAAGCTCGTTTTTCTGCAATTGCCCGATAGAACAAATATATGGACAGTGGAATAAGTACGTTTCCAAGCAGATTTCCAATCACGCCACCGCTCACAAAATTTGCCTGAGAAGATGACATTGCAAAAAGTGGTCCCAACAAGAACAGAGAAAACAGGGCAGAGTTATTAGCAAAAGAAAATTTCGAAAAGAGAGTCTGCGTCAAAATAAAAATGGCAAGTATCCCCATTATATCTGTTAAATATAATAATATCACTGGAAATGATGAAATTACATTTATCTTGGTTGTCAGGACTATAGCAGCAATAAATAAATGTTCTCCAATGATGAAGTCATCAATTTTTTGCGGATCACTTATTTGATAGTTTCCATCTTTTTGCACGATGTCTGTTTTTGCATAATCTGGCAAAGAATGTGTTTGAGTTATAACATTAACCCAATACATGTGGTGCCCAAGGTCTGTGGCTGTTGGAGCTATGGTTTTGTTGAGATAGGCTGTTCTGAAAAAAATGGTTAAAAACATGAGAAAAACAAAGAGGTAGAATTCTTTTTTGGAAAATAAAATTTTTGAAACAGTGTTCTTGTTTGATATCTTTGATTTTCTGAGTCTGAGAGTGAAGATGACGAAACATGCAAGAAAAAGTAATATCAGTGAAGATATTATGGATATTGCCGTCAACGGAATTCCTGCTTTGCCCAAAAGAATCATGACAATATCGATTGTGACAAGACTTATGCCAAATGACAGTAGAAATGTTTCAATAGAATGGAAAGGTTTTCTTTTGCCATATGTTGCATGCAAGATTGCATATCCAGGCAAAAAAAGCACAATGGCGATTGAAAGATAAAATAGCAGTTGTGAAATTATGAAATCAAGCATTTTTTTAGTGTTGTTTTGATTATAATCAATTAAGAGTCATCAGTAATCCTTCATTAGTCATCTTTTGTGAATGCAGGGTTATTTTTTGATGACTGGTCACTGATGACTGATCACCGTGATTGTCTTTTTGATTTCTTCTAAATATGTTTTCGCGATGTTTTTCCATTGATAATTTTCAACCACAAAATTTCGCACTTGCTCGCCGAATTTTTCTCGGGGACTTCCATCTGCAAAAAGCTCATTGATTTTTGCAGCGTATGCTTCGGCATTTTGTGATTCAACCAAGAAACCATTTTTGCCATCCTTGATTGCATCTTTCAATCCCTCCATATCAGAAGCCAGAACTGGAAGTCTGGATGCCCCAGCTTCAATAACTGAAATTCCAAAACCTTCCATATCGCCAGAAACTTTGATATTTGGTTGCACGAAAAGATCAGCTGTGGCCCAAAGAATATTTCGATCTTCATCTGAAACATATCCAAGAGTCAGCACACGCTGTGCAAGATTTGTTTTTTTGATAGCTGAAGCAATATTTTCTTTGTCTGGTCCGGCACCAGCAATGATATATACAAAATCTTCGCTTAATGTGGGCATGACATTTTCAATGAACCACGCTACACCTTTTCGTTTGGCGAGTCTGCCAGTTGTCAGAAGAATTCTTTTGTTTTCAGCTGATTGGCCAATGATTTTTTCCATGTCTTGCCGGGTGGCCGAAACAAGATGTTTGTCAGCATCCACTCCGTTTGGAATGAAGACGAATTTTTCTGCAGGAATTCCTCTTTCAACTCCGGCCCTGATTGTTTCGTTTCCAACTGCAATAAGTTTGTCCAACGAAGGGATGAATTTTTGCACCCACAATTTTTGATACAGGCTGTTTTTCCAGGTCAGATCAAGTCCGTGCGCGACAGCGATGACTGGTTTTTTTGAAAAAAACTTCACCGTCCAACCAATAATCCCCAAAAGACTGCTACCCAAAACAAGCACATCATATTTTCGAATTTGAAAGACTGCATGGATGAGTGCGAATGGCAAAAACAGAGGGATCATTTTTCGATTTCGGTTGGCCAAAAGCTTGCAATCTGAAATTTTTGAGAGCGATGAAAAAAGCTCAAAATTTTGAGTTTCAACACCACCAACAATTGGGGGATAGGTGTGAGAAATGAATAATATCTTGATTTTTTCCATAATTTTCACTTAATAATCATGCATATATGATACCGCATATTGAAGCTTTTTACAAGAAAAAAATACCACGAATTAGTGGTATTCTTTTGAGGATGTGGAACAAATGAGACTTTATTTTTTGTAACGCCATTTCCGAAGAGTGTGCGCTTGATCTTCGATGAGCTTTCGTGCAGATTTGATCATGTCTGCAATGAAGGCAAAAATCAAGAATTGAACCCCGACAATCAAAAGGGTTATGCCGGCAAACAAGATGTTTCGGTGAGCTGTTATCTTGAAATCTTGGAAGTATAGAGTGAAAAAGTATGCAAAAAAACCAAAAGATATCAAAAGTAGTATGAGTGCTGGCCAACCAAAAAATTTCATTGGGCGCACATCACGAACCGCTTCAAGGATGATTTTTCCGCTGTTGCTGACATAGTTGAAGATGCTTTTTACAACTCTGGATTTTCGACCAGCGAAATATGTCACTTCAACAGGAATCCATTTTAATTTTAAATTTTTTCCAATCGCATCGATGATTGTTTCTTGTGTATATGTGAACCCAGGGGTTATGTTCAAGCGGATCATTGTTTCTCTGCTGTAAGCCCTGAAACCGCAAGTAAGATCATCGATTGGATAATCCATGAAATTTCCAATAATTTTGGCAGCAATAAGATTGAGGTAATATTTCGCTTTTGGCATGTCTTTGGCTTCCTTGTCGCCAAAGCGAGTTGCGCTAACCATGTCAGCTTCTTTTTTCAGGATTGGAGATATAATCTTGATGATGTCTTGAGGATTGAATTGTCCGTCAGCATCCATGTTGCACATAATGTCAGCTCCATTGTCCAATGCATGCTCAACGGCATTCTTGAAAGTGATTCCAATTCCGCGATTGATTCCGTTTGGATAGATAAAATCAGCACCAGCATTCTTGGCGGCTTCAATGGTTTTGTCTTTTGAACCATCGTCAATAATTTGGACCAACACTTCATCAATTCCTTCAATTTGTCTCGGGATGCGCTTAATAGTTTCCGCAATCTTTTCTTCCTCATTGAAAGCTGGAAGGTTTACAATCAGTCTCATTTTATTGTTTTTTAATTATTAGGGTTGGATCAACGCACATTAGATCGCACTGCGCATTTTGTGTTCCTTGTTGGATCAGATTCTTGGAACAGTCATTAATTCTTTGTTGGCAAGAGATCTTGCTTTCATTGAAATAATTCATGTTTATCTCATATCCAAAATAGGGGAGCACAAAATATGCAACCACCGCGATGCCAGCCAACCAAATGATGAATTTTATTAAATGAAACATGAGAGAGTCAAAAGCCTATAAAGTTCATAAAGTCTATAAAGCAAAAATGCTTTCGACTCGATGGACTTTCGACTTGATGGACTTATAAATTATCGTCCTGTTTCTTTTCAGATTATACATCCTTATTGAATTTAGGACAATATTATCGTCCGATTCCAGCATAAATAATTCCTGCTGCGCGGATGGCTTTCTTGTCAAGACAATTTTTGCCGTCAACGATTACTTTAATGCCATTGTCAATAAACGCTTGGACAGGAATTTTTTTGAATTCATTGTGGTCAGTTGTGATCACCAAAGCTTGTGAGTGCTTTAATATTTCCTCAATGCTCTTGGCTGTGGAAAGACTTTCAACATATGGATCGAAAGTTTTCAAATTTGCTCCCATTTTTTTGATCATCTTGATAATGTGCAAAGCTGGACTTTCTCGCAGATCTCCAATATTGGCTTTGTATGAAATTCCCAGTAATCCAACCTTGGTTCCTTTGACGGGAAGTTCAACCTCATTGAGTTTGTCTTGAAGCAATTCCACTGTAAAACCCATCATCCCGTCATTTATCTGTCGAGCAGCTGACAAAAATTTGTGATCAAAATTGTTTTCTTTACCTTTTTCAATCATGTAATATGGATCAACTGGAATGCAATGTCCACCAACCCCGCAACCTGGCCAGTGTGGCATGAAAGAAAATTTGGATGAAGCTCCTCGAATTACATTAGTGATGTCAATATCAATTCTCGCAAAAGACATTGCCATTTCATTAACAAATGCGATGTTGATGTCGCGGAAAGAATTTTCCAAAATCTTTGTGGCTTCAGCTTCACGAATGTTGTCCATTGGAGCGAGTTCCCCAGAGGTAATGTTTTTGTAGAAATCCATGGTGCGCTTGAGTCCAATTTCATCAAAAGAACCAACCACTCGTGGAAGATTGGTGACATTCCATTTTTCATCTCCTGGGTTCACGCGTTCAGGGCAGTGAGAGATGAAAACATCTTTGCTGACAACAAATCCTTCTTTTTCAAAAATTGGTTTCACCACTTCTTCACTAACACCAGGGTTCACGGTTGATTCTAAAATGACCAAAGCGCCCTTGCTCATGTTTTGCGCAACGGTTCTGGATGCATCAGCAACAATCTTTATGATTGGGTTGTGTTTGTCATCAACTGGCGTTGGAACGCAGATGACATAGATGTCATGATCTCTGATATCCAAAGGATCAGAGGAAACAGTCAGGTTTGGTTGAGGGAGCATGTCCTCCAAGAATTTTTCATAGAAAGGACTCTTTCCTTGGCGAATGATTTCAAGTTTTTTTTCATCCAAATCAAATCCAGTGACAACATAGCCATTCTTGGCAGCAACTGCAGCCAGTGGCAATCCGACATATCCCATTCCGATGATGCACACTTTTTGATCCTTCGTTTTTGTCATAAAATTTTTATTTACATATTAGATTGGCAGTGAAATTGCCTCAAAACCAACTGGAGTCATTATATTCTTTTATGGAAATGCGGTCAATGGAATCCTGTGTTTGGCGGCTTGACTTTTTCATTAAAAGAGCGTATAATAGAAAATCCATAGTGGAATGGCCACAGTGGATTTTGAAACTTAACAAACAGCCGTTTTTCGGCTTATATCCGGCTTCGGCCAAATAAGGAGAAAGAAAAATGCAAAAAATTATTATTGCTGGATTGGGGCAGATGGGGAAGGTGTATATCAATAACCTGCTAGCCATGGGTTTCAGGGAAGATGAAATTGTCGGCTTTGACATTGACTTGTCGAAGGTCGAACAGGCCCAAAAGCAGTGGCCGGGGATTGATTGCCGTGACATGATGACAGGAAATGTGCCAGGTGTGGCTATTGTCTGCACAAATACTCCGAGTCATCACAAGGTCATCATTGCCTTGGCTTTGCGTCATTGTCATCACATCTTCTGCGAAAAACCCTTAGGCATGAACATCGATGCGGTATACGCTATCCGTGATGTTATCGCCAAAACCGGAACCAAGGTTTATTCTGCTTTTCTCATTAATTTCAGCCCTATCCTTGCGGATTTGACCGAACTGATGAAAAAAGAAAACCTGATTCTTACTGAAGGACATGTGCTCTGGGGCAAGAATCGTTTCGGCAACAACCGTCCGACTCCGGGCGACCTGGAAGACGAAAGTGTTCACGGCGTCGGCGTGCTTCATATGCTCGCTGGCATCAACCAAACGATTCAGGGAATCAGTGTTTCGGGACGGCTTACTTTTCCGAAATATGTCGACGAAGCTGCTCAGGACAAAGCCAGAGAGCTTGACCCGACATTCCCTGCCGCTGATTCAGTCAATGCCAGCTCCATGATTACGGAGCAGGTGGTGACTGACAAATGCGAATGTTTGACTTTCAGTATTCACAGTTCCTACATCATGGGCACTCAGCGTCGTGAAGTCGGTGTTCTGCTCTGCAGTGCTGATGACCCGCGCAAGCCGGTTTATTATGCTGGTATGGAATTCGACATTCCGCTCGGCGCAGGGAAATTCACCGACCGGCTGACTCTTACCAAAATCGAGAACAACTCGGTTGAAGTTATAGAGAAAGCCTGCAACAAAATCCTGGAAGAAACCCGCGCATTCCTCGCCGTTACTGATGGCCAGGCAAAAGACCCACGCTCAACTGACTTTGCCGAAGCGTTGATGGCAGTTCGTTTCTCGGACTCCGTACTACGCAGTCATATGAATGGCGGTGGATTGATGGTGGTGTATAACATTACTTATGACACTCCCATAGCAAGAGT
>AMFJ01021654.1_pt1 | contig 24596 bp, 18 predicted proteins | sample 427208 | NCBI WGS metagenome assembly AMFJ01 (sample SAMN02954298, study PRJNA114691) | groundwater metagenome | biome: aquatic; feature: subsurface aquifer; material: sediment; isolation source: subsurface aquifer sediment | place: USA: Rifle, CO | collected 2008-08 | reverse complement strand
GGACTTGTTCCGGAGGGTTTTTTTATTGTAAAAAGTAAAATAAAATTGATTTTTTGAGTTAAATGAATAAATTAGACGCTATTAATTTTAAGATTATATAAAATGAACATTACAAGCGCAGAAATTCGCCAAAAATATTTGGATTTTTTTAAAAGTAAAAATCATTCAATTCTAGAGTCAGCACCAATTGTTCCAGAAAATGATCCTTCAGTGCTTTTTAATACTGCTGGAATGCAACCTCTTGTGCCATATTTATTGGGCGAGAAACATCCAATGTGAACAAGATTAGCTGATGTGCAAAAATGTATAAGAACAACTGATATTGAGGAAGTAGGTGATAATACTCATCTTACTTTTTTTGAAATGCTTGGGAATTGGAGTTTGGGGGATTATTTTAAAAAAGAATCAATTGAAATGTCATATGAGCTTTTGATTTCTCCAAAATGGTTTGGAATAGATAAAAAATATCTTGCTGTCACAGTATTTGAGTGAGATGAAAATGCTCCGAGAGATGATTTTTCAGCTGAAGTTTGGAAATCGCTTTGAATGTCAGAAACAAGGATAAGCTATATGTGAGCCAAGGATAATTGGTGGGCAGCAGGACCAACCTGACCTTGTGGACCTGACACTGAGATTTTTTATTGGGTATGAGAGTGAGAACCAAGCCTAGACTCAAATGTGAAAAATGATGAAAATAACTGGATGGAAATCTGGAATAATGTATTTATGGAATTTAATAGACTTTCTGACTGAACTCTCGCTAAACTTCCAGCTCAAAATGTGGATACTGGTATGTGATTAGAAAGAATTACAACTACTCTAAACAAGAAAAAATCAGTTTATGATACGGATATTTTTACTGATATTATAGCAAAAATTAGAGAAATAGTTTGAGAGAATTACAATGAAAGAAGTGCTAGAATTATAGCTGACCACTTGAGAGCCAGTGTTATGATGATAGCTGACGGAGTATTTCCAAAAAATGTAGATCAATGATATATTCTAAGAAGACTTATCCGTCGTGCAATTCGTGAATTTTACAAGATGAATTTTGAAAAACAAATAATTTCTGAAATCGCAAAAATTTATATAACTCAATTTGAAAATATCTACACTTCTGTGAAAAATAATAAAACTAAAATTATCGAAGAATTAAACAAAGAAGAAGAGAAGTTTTGAAAGACTATAAAAGATTGAATTAAGGAATTTGAGCGTCTTGTAAAATGATTTGAAATTGCATTTGAGAGAAGTGGACAAAAAATTATAACAATTTCTTGAGACAAAGCTTTTAGACTTTATGATACTTTTGGATTTCCACTTGAAATGACAGAAGAATTAGCCAAAGAAAAATGATTAGGAGTAGACAAAGAGTGATTTGCAAAAGCTTTTGAAAAACATCAAGAACTTTCAAGAACATCGAGTGAATGAAAATTTAAATGATGACTCTCATGAGGTGGAGAAATGGAGACAAAATATCATACTACAACTCATTTACTTCTTGCTTGATTACGCAAAGTTTTATGAGATGATGTATTTCAGGCAGGGTCAAATATTACAGCAGAAAGACTTAGATTTGATTTTAAATATTGAGAAAAAATGACTCCAGAGCAAATAAGACTCGTGGAAGATTTCGTAAATGAAGTAATCCAAAAAAATGCAAAAGTAGAAATGAAAGAGATGAAAAAAGAAGAAGCAAAAGCAAGTTGAATTGTCGGAAGTTTCTGGGAGAAATATCCAGATATTGTAAAGATATATACAATTACTTGAACTGACGGAACAATATATTCCCAAGAACTCTGCGGATGACCACATATCGAAAATACCTGAGTTTTATGAAAATTTAGAATCACAAAAGAAGAAGCTAGTAGTAGTGGAGTGAGGAGAATTAAGGGGGTTTTGGAGTAAAAATTTAAACCAAAGTCAAAATTTCATATCAGTCCTTAGTCACAAGGATAGTATGTTCAAATTGTGCTGAAAGATTTCAATCGGTTGTTTTAACTGTCCATCAGTCTTTGAGTAGCTTTGTTCTATGATCTCAGATATTTATCATCGGTTCGATTGTAAAAATCATTCCGGGAGCCATTATGGTTCAGTTATTTTTCTGAGCTTTGTGATAGATATATGGTTCTTCGTGGAATTGGAGTCAGATTCAATGTCCTGTATATTCTCGCACTACTCAATATCATAATTTTTCTACATATTTTGAAATTTCAAATCAAATATTTGAGGTATAATTTCCGGGAAATACTTGTCATATTCATATCTCTAGAGCCTTCTTGGTTACTTCAATTAATTTCAGGGCCTCTTTTGATACATTTCAAACTGTATACATTCTTGAGGTATCTCAAAAATATCAGGCCTTAAAAACAGTGACATCAATATTTACAATATCTCAATCTTTTAGAACTTCGGATTTAGAGGGAATTCCATGACAAATCGTGTCATTAATTGAAATACAAGTATATTTTGGGTATTGATGATAACCGATACAAGCCGACTTTCATCCGTTTTGCATAATAAAAGCATTGCAAATATGATCAAGTTCCTCGGTTGTTATTCAGACTTTTACATATTGTTTGATATAATCTAGAGTTAGCGCAGCAATTCTACTTGCCTCTTTGATTCCTGCAATTTGAATTTCATTTTTTATAATAACTTTAGATTTTGACATTGTTATTTTATTTTAAATAAAGCGAGCCATCCGTGACTTACATAGTTTTGGAAAATCTGGAGAATTTCATCTTGGCTTTTTGGTTGAGTTTTGTTTATATAATTCTCTAGTGGAAGCAAATACGAATATTTATCCTTAGATATTTTTTTATCTTTTAAAAGATCTAGAATATGATTGTAACAAGCTAGTTGTTTTTGGCCTCTGTTTATAGTTTCTCAACTGCCAGTATATGATTCATAATTAACTCAGGCCATTGTCATATAATTTTCATTTTTTTCTTCTAGCGCAATTCTAAGACATAGACTATCAGTTTGGATTAATTCTAGTTTAGAGCTTTTAAATGTTTTTAATAAATTCTCAAATCTACGGGTCAAATCATGGCGAGGATCCTTATCAATTGTAGCAGCATTTAAGTCTACTAGGAAATAATTTAATCCCATTTTTTTCATTCTATCTACAGTTACGTCTGGATTTTCATTATAGAAATATTTATCAAAATTTGAGACTAAACTATCGTCATAATAACGGTCTCTATTATTGCTTATAAAATAAGTTAAAAATGTTCAAATTCTATAAATTCAACCAGAATTCTGATTATCTTTTGGTGGATTTAGAACTTCTAAATACATTTTCTTTAGCGTATTTTTTGCTTCTGTTTTTATTGTTAATTGCGTGTTATAATCAGCTCACATTTTGGTTAAATCTGTGTTTATTACTTCTCTTAAAAGAGATTCTAGCTTATCTAGAGAAGGTTTAGTTCAAATATTTTCAGTTATTATTTTTTTGAGAACTTCATTTTTTATAGATGCAAGATTTGTGGTAATTAATTTATTCTGGTCATTAATATTTAGAGTTGCTACAATGCTAAAATAATCAGGATGACTTCCAAAAATTCATTCTTCTTGATTTACAAGTCAAGCTTTAAATTCGCTAAATCCAGCGGCTTTTAAATTACTAAATCCATGTGGAACCCCAGAATTTACAAAATAAACTGAAACTATTACAAATAAAATTAATGCTCATAAAAATTTAATTGAATTATATTCAGGGTTTGAGTCTTCGCTAGATATGTAATATCCAGCCACGCTAATCATTAATAAAAATGAAAAATACATTGAAATTCAATACCAAACAATTCCGTAAGCCGCAATTACAAATATAAAAGAATACATAGTATTAAATACTAAATTAAGCTTAAAAACTTGACTTGGCTTGTCATTTTTAAGGGAATAAAGAAAATATCCGAGTGGTATCAAAAATGCTAGAGCAATCCAAATATATCATATAGGTAAATTCTGTGTTGCAAAAAAAGCAGTCAATTTTTCACTTGTTCCTGGAATTATAAAATAAAGATATTCAAGTATTACTCCACCAAAAATCACAAATGACCAAGCTACATTTTTAAAATTTAAAAACAAAAATACTATTGGAATTAAGGCTAGAAAAATATATCAAATTTCTGTATATTCTCAGTTTTGATTTCTTTGTAGTGTCAGATTAAAAGGAAGTTTTAAATAATTATTTATTCAGTTCTCATATCCAAAATATCTTCACAAATCTTCATTTGTAGTTTTTCCACTGGATGAAATTGCTTGTAACTGCTTGTCTTTATTTTCTATTTTAGCCAATTCTTCACTAGAATAAATTTTTGAATAATCTGAGAAATTACTTACAGTTTTTCAGCCCAGAATTCATCAAATAGAAATATTTGGGTAAACCTCAATCATATTTTTAACAAGCCAGGGCATGGCAGTAATTCCAATTCAAATAATAAAAACTAAATTTATCAAAAATGCTTTTTTAAATGAGTCTAGCTTATATTTTTTGAAAGTATAAATAAATAAGGCAACAGATATTATAAAACCGATAATTGAGACATAATTAATGAAATTAACATCATCTTTTGGATAATTTACATTAAGATGATTCCATAATTTTAATTTCGTAAATAAACTTATAAATAAGAAGAAATACCCTAAAAATCCAGAGAATCCAAGCTTAGCATAAAATATTACTCAAATCAAACCTAGAATTAGCATTAAAGTCGTAAATTTTATAGTGAATGCAAGTCATACAATCATTCAAATAACTCAGATTAAAACTAGATAATCTCTATTATCAAAAAGTCAAGAATCTCAGCTTTCTGATTTAAAAACAGATTTAATTTTTGAAAAAACTAAAGAAAAAATTCAGGCTCATTCTTCTTTATAATCGAGGTTTTCTGTCTCCTCAACTAGCTCACTCTCATATCATAAATATTTCAAAAATAAGTAAAATATAGCATAAATTCAAATTGCACTTACGAAGAATAATCCAGGATCGAGTTTCATATCCTTGGCTTGTTCAAATATTACCATTGGCATACTGATAAAAATTGCCGAAGCTAGAAATGGCAAATTTATAAAAGTTTTTTTACTCGTTTTAAGTAGGGAAGTGAGAGCTAGAATAATTACAATAACCGACATTACTCATCCGATTTGATTGAGGAAAAATGCCTGAGTTGCGCTGTTAAACATATAACCAATCCCAGTTAAACTTTGCCGAGCTGTCATTCAAATTCAAGATAGTATCTGTCAATTTGCAGCAAATATTTTTGGATAATTCATATAAACTCCCAGATCATCCCAACCAATTGGCATTGGTCTAACGGCATTTATAAAATTAATTCAAACTATAAATGTGATAAAAATAAATAAAAGCTCTGTTGTAATTAGATTTAAATTTATTTGTTCATAAAAATCTCAGTTTATTTTGTGGTTGTCTAGTTCAAATTTCTTGGTATAAAGACTTACAAAAATATCAGCAATTTCCTTAAAAGAATATATTAAAAATACAGTCAAAATCCCAAAAACTGTCCATAAATTATAAAATCAAATAGATCAAAATATCACAAGAGGTGTCATAAATAAAACAAAAGCAAACCCTAACGAGATTAGGAATTTAAATATAGAATCCTCACTTTTAAATGATTTTATTTTATTTAATATTTTATTTGATGCTCAAAGTGAGATTGTAATGATAAAAAATGGTAGAAGTAAATATCAAATTATTTTGAAAAATAAAACCATTCCACCGGATTTTTCTATTATATTAAAATAAACAATACTTAAAATCGATAAATTAAGTACGAAATATCACAAAATCGAAAGAGGTGAAAATTTTACTTTTTTCCCTCAAAAATTAAATTGGATAAATTTATAAATAGCGTAAATTACAATTATTGATATAAAATAAGGAGAATATGATCAGTCGAAAACCTCTTTATGAAGTCATCATTTGTAGTATATTCCAATATAAGTTATACTCACTAGAAGAAGTGAAAACAGGTTTATTAAGTATGCCATATAAAATTTGTTAATTAATATTATCTTTTTAGTATTTTTTTAATTTCTTTCAAAAACATTTTGAATTCTCTCTGGTTGTAAATCATAATAGTGATTATATAAAAAATTCAAATAAGTAAAATGAAAACTAAATTATATAATCTAGAATTAAATCAAAAATAAGGCAAAAAAAATTCTCTAATTCATAGATTTAAGAAAATTATTAACACCAAATTTTTGATAAAAAATTTGTAATCAAAGGTGACATGATATGATTTTAATGCCTTATTACTAAGATAAAAAACTGGTATCCAAGAAAGTCATACCGCAAGTGATGAACCTTCGACTCACATTAATTTTATAAGAATTAAATTTAGTGGAATATTAAAGCATATTAGTCATATTCAAAGAATTTTTACTCTATCTTTTATTCTTCAGATTCAAGCCAAAATTTGGAAATTAATTTGTAATAAAAAATTAAAAATCATAAAAAATATCGAATATTTTAGAATTGTTCAAGAAAATATAAATTTATTTCAAAAAAGAATGAATGCAATTTGTTCTCAAAAAACAAACATAATTCCAGAAACTGCGAGTGCTATAACTCAGAAATATTTGTAAAAAATAGATCTAATTATTTTAATTTTTTCTAGATTATTGTGTGAATTTAGTTCAGATATCACCGGAAATAAAAATCAAATAATTGGAGTAATAATCAAAAATGGAATTCAGATAATACTGAGATAATTTGTATAAAATCAAGCATCCCTTGGTCCGAGTAAATAAATTATAAGTTGCATATCAACTTGGCTTAAAATCATTCAAACGTTCGCTGCCAGTAGCACCCAAAGTGCGTATGAAAATATCTCTTTAAATAAAATTTTATCATAAATTATTTTGACTCATTTTAGGTAGGTTTTGTAGTATCTGTTATAAAAAAGGATGTATGAAAAAATTATTCAAAAAATAAGTCAGAAAATCCAGGTCCATGAATAATTTTGTAGAGTTCAAACTCCAGAATACCAGAAAAATAGAGTAAAAACCAAAATTGCAATCATTCTCACAAATTCAGATCATTTCTGATATTTTGTGTTTTGTGTGGCTCAAAATACAGTATTTACTATTTGAAATAAATTCATTCAGATAAAAAACAAACAAAAAACTTTGAGAACATATTGAGTTTCTAATATTAATTCTTTTGCATGAAAATAATTAACTGCGAGGTAATCAGATGTAAAATAAAGCAATCCTCAAATAAATAGGCTTGTTGGAATTTGAGCTAAAATCGCGTAAGCTAGAGCACTTTTAAATTTAGAATAATTATTTTCTACAATATATTTTGGCAGGAAATAATTTAAACTTTCAGTAAGACCAAGGTCATGATATACTGTAAGAAGTGAGATTAGACTAACAATTCAATATAAAATACCAATCTCTTCAACAGATAAATCGTGAGATAAAATAATTTTTATAATATATCAAATTGGACCAACTATAAATGAAAATAAATACAGCCAAAAGCCTTTTTTTATAAATTTCTCCCCCAAAGTCTCATTTTTTTCAAGCATATTTTGTGTTATTTTGATTTAATTATGAAAGAACTAATTCTTTTGAATTTATATATTTAATACTCTTCAAATAAGTATTAATTTTTTCTTTTGGAATAGAAATAAATTCAATTCAAACAAGCATTCAATTAGAATCTAAATCACATATAATGTTCTCATTTAAAGGAATAGTATTTACTATTTTATCTTCCGAAAGTTTAATATATCAAGCATTTGCTTGGTCACTATAAGTCGCATTTATCATATATAATAAGCAGTTATTAAAATAAGATGTTTTCAGTTTATTTGTGTAATTAATCTAATTTTTTTATTATTATAGGTTCATTCATAAGTTCTTCTTCAATTCTCGTCTTCATATTCTCAATTCTCTATAATATATTCTATAGATTTTTTCGAAATTCATCTTTGAATTAATCTTTCTATAATATGATTAGTAAAAAATATTCACATTGATTAATTAAATTATTTATGATTACTTTCTAAGTATATATTTTTTTGGAAATTATCAAATTTTAGTGAGTATTTTACTGAAAAAATCTTGAAAATATATTTTAGGAGAAAGATATATCAAAAGTCAATACCTTTATGTTTGATTTTTTTGATACTAATGTGGTAAAATGAAAGTGTTAGTTTAAAATTAAAACAAAAACAAATGAAAAAATTTATAGCAATATGTCTAATATTATTAAATATTCAAGCCACTTATGCTTCTTCTGATAGCAAAAAAACGGATTTAAAGAAATTTATAATTACAGCTTATTATTCACCACTTCCAGATCAAAGTATTTATTTAAAATGAAATTATAAGGATGAGGTAATTCTTAATTGAGCCTGAATTAGATGAGCGAGCGGAAAATGAGTATATCCTGGAATGCTTGCAGCCCCAAAAACTTATTCTTTTTGAACTAAAATTTATTTATCTTGAATTTGAGTTTGAACAGTTGATGATAGATGATGAGCGATAGTTGGCTCTGGGAGTAGGGGATACGATGGAGATAGATTAGATATTTGGATGTGATATGGAGAAGAGTGACTTAAAAGAGCTCTAACTTGGTGAAAAAGAACAGTTTATGGGAAAATAATAAATGAAAGTGAGAATAAAAATTACGATGATTTAAACTTAGAAAAATTTAAAATATGAAAAGTATCTTTGTCTAAAGTTAAAGTTACACCAACTGAAAATATTGTTCCAGAAAGTATTTGAAAAAATAGTAAAACCGAAGATATAAAAAAAGCACAAGAAATTTTTGCAAAACTTGGATTTTATAATTGAGTTATAGACTGAATTTATAATAAACTTTTAATTGATGCTATTGCGGATTTTCAGATAAGTTCTGATTTACTACAATCTAGTTTCTCATCAAGTGCAGGTTCTTATTGACCAAAAACAAAAGCAAAATTAAAAGAAAAATATTTGGCTTATCTAAAAAATCAAGAAATTTCAAAAAAAGAGGAGGCTAAAAAACAAAAAGAATTAGCTATAAAACAAGAAGAAGCTAAAAAAATTGTAAATACTTTCTGAACTCCAAAAACTGGAGAAGTATGAAATCATGTAAGAAATCTCCAAAAAACAATGAAAGCGCTCGGATATTTCCAAGATAAAGAAACTGCAATTTTTTGACCAAAAACGAAAGAAAGTATTATAAATTATCAACTAAAAAATTGAATAATAAAATCAAAAAATGACATTGATGCTTGAATTATTTGAGAAAAAACTCAAAAATTTCTACAAAATGATTTAATAAAATATTTTATGAATAATAAAGATAAAGTGTCTTAATACAAAATTGTAGTTAATTTTTTTCACCATTTTCATATTCAAAACTAATCGCCAATATCTTTTCATGACTATCTCTAAGTCTTTGTAAATTTTGTTCATCTTCCTTAGTAAAAATAATCTGTTCTCAGACTTCTTTATTCTTTTTTAAGGCTTCTTCTAATTGGTCTTTTTTATCTTTTAGTAGGGTAATATTTTCATTAAACTCACTTAATTTATTTAAAATATCATTTTTGTCATTTGTAATCATTAGTTTTTTGAGATTGTCAGTTGCTTCAATAATATCTATAAATTTTATTATAATAGTTGGATCAAATTGAATTGTAATTTCTTTTTTTGGTTTATAAAATAATCAATTCCATTTTATGGAATAACATAATTTATTTTCTTCTTTCTCATTAATAATATCCCATTTATCTAGAGCAAGTTCTGTTTTTTCTCAGTATTTAATTAATCATGAACAGCTTATTAATTCTTTATTCACAATGTCAATAATCTCTCAAATATTCAATCAGGCTCTACCATCATAAATTCTTCTAGAAACTATAGCATCAATTGTATCTGCAATTCTTATAACTCTAGATGATTCTGGTATATTTCTTCAAATTAATTTATTAAAATCAAGTGGATCTACTTTTTTTCATTCATTACATTTTTTTATTAAATCATCGAGAGTTAAACTACTATCTCAATCTGGTGAATAAAAATTTGAATGATGAATCATTCACCTCAGAAGTAATATATCCATTCATTTATTTACTCATTTAATTATTCCATTTCCAGTGTGAGAATTAATTATTATTTTTTCTTCTGGAGTAAGATAAGAAGGTTTTTTTAAAATCTCATCATCTATCCGGTTTTTTCAATAATCGTGTAAAATTGCTTTTACTTCTAGAGTATTTCTCTTTGCAAGACTATATCAAAGCCGTTTTCATATTTCATTTGTATAATCTTTAACTCTATTTATATGTCAGTTTGTATATGCATCTTTTTTCTCCATAATGTCTGATACCATTATGGATAATGTTTTATACGATTTCGATAATCTTACATGATTTTGATAAATATCGATTAATTTCTCAACCTCTTCTTTAATATAATTTTTTTCTTGTTCAAATATATATTTAAATGTTTTCTCGTAAATATCGTGATAAATAAATGCAATACTAAAAAATCAATTTTCAATTCTTTCCTCTTTTTCAAATCTTCATATTTTTCATTTTTTTGCTTTTAGTTCTATTCTTACTTTACACAAATTATGAAATAAAATTCAAGCTACAGAATTTCAAATCTCTCTTTCTATATTAACAAAATCTACTCAATCAATTTCACTATCTCTTTTTTGGATTTCAAGAATTATATCAGAAATTTTTTCTTGTAATTTTTGTCTTTCAATCAGAGAGAATTTTTCTTTATATTCTTTGATTTCACTTTCTCATTTACTTTGTAAATTCTCGGGAGTTACCATGCTTGAAGGAATATTAAAAGAATTTTCAAGTTCTATCATTCAAATATTAATTTTAATTTGCTTAACAAGTTCAGTTGAATCTTCAGGTATGTAATTTCAATATTTTTCTAAAAAAGTTAAATAATATTTTTTTGCTTTTTCTTGTGATTCTTTAGTCTTTCAAGCCGAATATAGTAGTGCCAAACTCAGATAAAGCTTTCAAAAATTGTATATTAAGTTATACTTTGAATTTGATTTTATATAATCTTCTATTTCACAAATTACCTTATCACAAATTTTATTAGCTTCATTTTCATTTTTGCATTTTTCGGCAAGACATTCTTCTGGCTCACATATTTTTAAATTATTTGAATACTTTGTTAAAACAAGTTCCAAAAGAAGTATTTTGTATTTTTCAAATACTATATTTCATTCTTTGTTGTTAATTAAATTTCTTATTAAATTTGAAACTGTTTTATTGTCAAAATCAAAAAATAACATCAATTTATATACTACAATTATCTGGAAAATACCAATATTTTCTCAAATAGTTCAGATAAAATGATTAATTACATCTAGTCTTGTATTAAAATTATTTAACTCGTCTTTATTGCATTTATTATATATAAGTATAAGCTGTTTTAATCAATCTAAAACTATTTCTTCTCTATCAATATTTACATATCAATTATCTTTTCCATTTTTAATTTTAAGTAAACTTACATATGCTTTATTTCAATCTTTTACCATAACCGCTTCTTTTCTTTCTTTTTCTAGAATTACTCATTTTCTTTCTCAGAAATTGGATGTTTGTCTCAATTCAAAACCATAATCTATTTTTTGTTCTGTAGAAAATTGCATAGTATCACTTAATTCAGGATTTTCATATCTTTTTGTATCTGTCTCTGTATTATCCAAATTCGCTGAAAAATTAGCATATATTTTTCATAACATATCTTGTAATTTTGATATTTGTGTTTTTTGTTCTGGAGATAATTTTAGTCGTTTTTCAGTTTCCACCAAATAATTAACATATGGATCAAAAAGTAATATTTTGTAAGTATCTTCAGAAATATTTTTTATTATTCATAACAGAAGTGATTTTACTGATGAAGAAATAATATTAAATAAAGACTTTCAAATGCCTCTTTCTTCTGTATTTACACTATTTATTATAGTTAATTTATTTAAAGTATCTATTAATTGCAGATATTCTTTTAATTGTAATAATTTGCCATTTTTCTCTATTCCTAATATTTTATTGTTTAATAATTTTTTTATTCAGCCCATCCCACTTCTTAAATCATTTATTAGATTAAAATTAGATTCTTCTCCAAATAAAAAAAGCAAATAACTTATCTCTTCATATGGCTCATTATTACAATCCATAATTTTTGAGTTTATATGCTTGGAATAAGCTATAATTCACTCAGTAAAATAAGAATCACCTCTTAATTTATCAATTAATTTTGTTGGAAAATTTTTATTTCTAAAAAATAGTTTTTTGAGATAATTTAAAAAAATTCTCATTACCTTATTTGATAATTTTGGATTTTTTCAAATTAATGATTGTTTTTTTACACACTCATATAATTCTATTAAATTTTGATGTCAATTTTCTTGTTCTTTGAAATTATCCTGTAAAAACGACAAAATTTCTTTAGTGTTTTTTGTAGTATTATTTGTTCAGTTACATCAATTTTCTGAAGAATTTATTTCCTCCTTCATTAATTCACAAATTCTTTTATTTCTAGTAGGGCTCATTTCTTTATTTATAGAATAAAATGAAATCAATACCTTCTTCCAAATTTGTGGGAATTAGATTATAATACATTAATTTAAATAAAATTCAAATTAATATTTTTATATTAATTTACAAACTCCAATTTTTATTTTAAAAATAAGTTGACAATAAAGATTTTGTTATTATAAAGAAAGTATTAATATTTATTTGAAAAAAAATATGCTTAATTTTAAACATTGAGAACAGCCAGATGGAAGTGTAGTTGATATATATTGAAATATTATTTCAATGGAGAAAAGAATTGAAATAATGGATAGTGTTGCAACTCTGCCTGTAACTCAATATTTAGATGAGATTATGAATCAAGTTAAAAATAACCCTGTAATTATTGTAAAAGCACCGACTTGAAGTTGAAAAACCACTCAAATACCCAAAGCCTTATCAAAACTTTGAAATATTATTTCTACTCAAGCAAATACCATTGCTACTCAACCAAGGCGTGTCTCAGCTGTTTCTATAGCCGATAGAGTATCACGCGAATTAATGGCAGACTCCGGAGATAGTAGCTATAGCCTTTGAATGCGTGTTTGATATAGAACTGGTGAAAGTGTAAGTTCTAAGCATACATCTGAGATTTCTTTTCATACTGATTGATTAGAATTGATGAGATGGTGAGTATCTTGAATTCGTCCTAGAATTTCAATTCTTGATGAACTTCATGGATTTACCGTACCTTTGGAAATGTTATGTATGCAGTTAAGAAATCTTTTATTAAAAACAAAAACTGATATAAAAGTTGTATTAATGTCAGCTACTCTTGATTCATTTATTTTACAAGATTATTTTAGAAAAGTAAGCAGTGATATACCAGTTATTGAAATTCCAGGAAGGACTTTTGAAGTTGAGAAATATTTCAATCCAGAAGAGAATTATATTAGTACAGTTACAACTCTAAATTCAAAATGAGAGGATGTTTTATTATTTCAGCCTTGAAAAAAAGAAATACTATCTACTATAGCAGAACTTAGAAAAAATGTATGAGCCAATACTGTTATTCATCCCCTATATTCAGAATTGCCTATTGAAGAACAAACAAGAGTACTTAATAAAGAAGATAATACTCGAGTTGTAATTGTTTCTACAAACATAGCAGAAGAAAGTTTAACAATACCACATTTATTTGCTGTAGTTGATCCAGGAATAGAAAAAACAGTATTTGTTAATAAATATTGAGTTGAGGAATTAAGAACTATCAATATATCAAAAGCAAATAGTATGCAAAGAGCTTGAAGAGTTGGGAGAACAAAGCCAGGAGTATATATTAGAACAAATCCGACCCCATTTGAAGAATTAAGAGATTATCCAATTACCGCAATAGAAAAGGAGATGCTTGATAGATATATTTTAATTTGTTTAGTTGATGGAATTGACATGAATCAACATCTTGAAACTATGTTTATACATAAACCTTCAAAACATTTATTTAATTTATCATATTCTAGACTAAAAAAACTCTGAGCAATAAACCAATCTGGAAAAATAACTGAGCTATGAGTTAATTTACTTAAACTGCCTTTATCAGTTTATAACGCTATGATTTTACAAGAAAGTCTTGATAGATGATGTAGTGCAGATATGATAGGAATTGTTGCAATCCTCGAGAAAAAATGATTTTTATCAAAAACTGCTGCGTGGAAAAGTATTAAAATGCACTTAAAAAAAGAATGAGATTTATTCGCGTATCTTGATTTATTTAGATTAATTACAGCCAAAGAGCTTCCAAAATGAAAAATTGAACTTTTTGCGAAAATCTGAATGGATACAGAAGAAATTAAACTTTTTCAAGCTTTAAAATGACAAAAAATGTTTTTTGAAGTAGTGAATTTAGAATCGCTTTGAATAAAAACTAAAAAAGTTTATGAGATTTATAATTTAATTGAAAACCTAAAAGATAGATTTGAAAGATTATGATATACTCTAGATAATTCTTGAAATTTAGATGATAAGAAATTGGCTTTACTTTCTGGAAATATGCACAATGTTTTTAGATATAATGCTAAATCTAAGACATTTAAAAATATGGACTGAAAAATGCCAATTGAATTTAAGGCTTGAAATGTATCATTAGTAGACTTAGAAGAAGGTGGATTATATATCTGACAACCATTTATAATCTGATGAGTTGATGGAAAAGATGATTTTAATTTACTTACAAATTTGACAAGAATTGACCACTGACATTTTAAGGAATTTAGTGAAGTAATTGTATGAAAAGAGGACAGTTGGGAATTATTTGGACATTCTAATCCAAACACTAAAAAGGCAACAATTAAAAAAAGTGATATTGCACTTATTAGTATAGATAATGAAAATGATTTCGCTTGAGCTATTTCTGAAATGTGAGACAAGACAAAAGCAAAACATTATATGGCAAAAAACTGGCTTCCACACTATTTAATTGCACACAATACTTATATTACAAAATTCATAAAATCTAAGTGATCAGATTTTAATTCATCTGTATTTACTCAATTACTTAGAAAAATTACAATATTAGAAGAGCACAGAATTGACACGAATAATTTTGCAAAAACTCAACTTTCTTTTAGAGACGATACTACAATTTTAGATACGTTTTTAAAATCAGAGGATCCTGCTATTAAATGATTTTTGGCTTGAAAGAAAATAGATATAGAAAAGTGAAGTAAACCTCATAAAATTACTCAAAAAGATAAACAAGAAATAGTATGAGCAAATGATTCTAATAAGGAAGATACTCATGAGTTTAAAGAATACAGAAAAAACTACGAACTTCTCCTAAAATCAATAAAACCAAATAAACTACTTTCTAATTTAAAGGAATTAAAACAAGAGCATTTAAGAGATATTTTTGAGAAAATTGGTGAAAACAAAGCTTATTCTGAGATGATTTTAAGTTATTACGACCTTATAAAAGTTCATCTTACTAGAGAACAAATTATAACTCATATTACTGAATTAAAAGCTATTTCAAGAAAGAAAACTATTCTAAAAAAAGTAAGAAGTAGTAATGAAATTCTTAAGAAATTTATATTAAATGTGAAAGAATGTATTTTAAAAAATTGTGATATTAATGCTTTAAATATTGGAGAATTTATTGAAGACGATGAAGAAATTAAAAAATTTATTTCTTGACTAGAATTAATTAGATCAGGAGATAAGAGAAAGAAAAATAGATGATACAGAATGATCCAGGGTCCAATTTCAAAATTGGAGAATAAAATTCTAAAAAACAATACAAGAATTCATAAATTGCAATTAGAAATTAATTTTGATACTCATTTAACTCTAAAAAGATTATCTACTTGTGTAACTAAATTCTTTTCTAGTTTATTTGAACAAAAATATTTTGAATCGACTATTTTACCAAGAATTAATTATATAGTTACTAAAGCTTTAACAAATTATCTAGATTGAAATATAAATTTTGACTCAATATTGACTAATTTTATTTTAACAAAAGATTTTTCTAAATTAAAATCTTGAAACGAAATTTTTAGGCTTCTTGAAAAATTAGAAGATGTGGATTATGAAATAGATTGACATAAATCACATATTTTAGATTGAGTTAAAGAATCTAGGGATGTAAAATATATCCAATCTATGATTTTAAATTTATCGTCTTTAAAAGACAAAAAGTCAAGTCTTACACATCTTATTAAAAGTGTTATTTCTACTAAAGAAAAACAAAAAGAAGTATTGAATGGCTTAAAAAGAAGAGAAAGGATTTTAGAACAAAAATCTCCATTAATTGAAGAAGTTGAAGATAGATACGATATTTTAGATTTAAAAGATATAAAAGAAAAAAGAGTAGAAGAAAAGAAAATTCCTAGACATAAAGCAAAAAATAATAATGAAACATTTCAAAAATTAAAAAAAGATAGAGATATTAAAAGAACAGAAGAAAAAAGAAAAAAAGAAGAAAAAAGACAAGAAAATATTAGAAAAAAAGAGCAAGCAAAAATAAGGAGATTAGAAAAGAAAAAATTAGATGATGAAAAAAGAGAACAATTTTTAAAAGAGGAGCTTCCAGTAATTAAGGCTAAAGAAGCAATAACAATAGAGGCAAAAAGAATAGCAAAGAAAACTTGAAAAACTAAGAAATAATTTAAAAGATTAATTTATGAATACTAAGTGATTTGATGCTTTTGTTTGAAAGCACGCTAATAACGTTGAAACAATAGGAATTGATATTGATGAGGTTTTATCTCATTTTCTTGAGGCTTATTTGGAATTTTATAATTTGAGAAATAGCACAACTTTCAAAAGAGATGATTTCTTTAGTTATAATTTCTGGGAAGTTACTTGATGAACTAGGGATAGCGCCATTGATAGTGTTCATGAATTTTTTGAAACTCACCATTTTACTTCAATGTCACCTTTTGAAGGTTCTCAAGAAGCTATAGAAAAATTAAAAAAATTATTTAATCTAGTTATTATTACTTCTCGTCAAACTTCAATAGAAAAAGAAACAAAAATATGGTTAGAAAATCACTTTCCTTGATTTTTTAAGGAAGTACATTTTTGAAACCATTTTGGAAAAGATTGAACCAAAACTTCTAAATCAGATATTTGTAAAAAATTATGAGTAAAACTGCTTATTGAGGATTCACTTGGTTATGCACTAGAGTGTTCCAAGGAACATATTAGCACAATATTGCTTGATAGCCCATGGAATCAAACAAATGAAATTCTACCATCAAATATTATCAGAGTAAAAACTTGGAAAGATATCCTCGAAATTCTTGAAAATCCTAAAAATAATCTATCCAAACAAATCCCTCAAAACTTCCAAAGCTCTCTTTTGGTCGATAAAATAAGGACTAGTCGCGACTGTGATTAGTCTTGATTTTTTGGCTATGCGTAGGATAAAATTCTTTTTTAAATTATATGAAATATAGTCCATATTTGGAGAGAAAAAATCAAGGTCTAGATTTAGGATAAAATCTTTTTTTAATATATTTTCATCAAAATTAAGTATTTCACTTTCTCCGGTAATTTTGTGTAAATTTCAAATTAGCTCAGTTTTAATAGCTGGTGAGATATAATTCCCGACATTAAGTGTATAATTTGTATATTCATAAACTTTATTTAAATTGCCCAAGTCTTTTTTATTAATAAAAATCTCTGGATTCCTGGTGTCAGAATGCTCGTCAATGTGAATTAAATTTATTCATTTATCAATTGTTCAATTGTTTAAGGCTTCGCACCAGAAATAAAAAGCATGATTATGGTTATCAAAGATATAAACCGGAACGAAGTTCCAGTTAGTTTTAATAAAATTTTTTAGTCAGAAATAAGCTTGTTCAACTCATTTTTCATCTATTTCAATAAATGCTGGTTTATCTCAAATCTGAGTACCATTAATAGTTCAATCTATTATCGTTGGCACAAAAATTTCTTTATTTTTTCTTATCTCATAAGAAAAAATATTGTTTCAAATAGGGGAGTTTAACGTAATTGAGCTTTGATACATTTTCCTAATTTTATTTCTTAGTCATTTTATTTACAACTATTTGTTGGGCGAGTGTAAAGAGAGTTCAAATTAGCCAGTAAATTCCAACTCCTGATGGCATAAAATATGATGTAACAGCGAGCATCGCTGGCATTCACCAAAGCATAAATGCATTCATCACATTTGGATCAGGCATAAATTCTGAAACTGGTTCATCAACCATTTCATCTTTTGTAATAATTTCTCATTGTTTTGTTTTAGTTTTTTTGTGGAATGTAAGAGATGATTTTATCTGTAAAAATTGAGCTAATCAGATAATTATAGCTAAAATTATTCCAGATTTCCATTCTTGAGCTATAAGATTTAATCAGAAGAAATTTGAATTAATTTTTGAAATATCAAAATTTGAGAGCGGAGAATACAAATAATAATAATTTGAAATACTAGTAATACCTGATATAACCCAATAAAGCACAATCAAAAGAGGGAATTGAAGAAGCAGAGGAAGACATGAACCAACTGGATTTACCTTTTCTTTTTTATATAATTCGAGTAATTCCATTCAAATTTTTGCTTGATCTCATTTATATTTCTTTTGAATTTCTTTAATTTTTGGCTGAATTGTCTGCATTTTTTTGCTATTCACAAGTATATGATGCTGAGGAACTAGAATAATCAATCTAATAATTAGAGTCACTATAATTATGGCAAAACCAAGATTATGGTCAGGTAAATTACTTATTAAAAATACAAATAAATTATAAACTGGAGCGTAAAATAAATTTGAAAATAAATTATTAAAAAATCATTTTTCACTCTCTGTAAATGATGTCGTATACTCATTATTTCAGGTATTTAATTTAAAACTATAATCACCTGGAACAGAAAATAGCTTTGAAATTGGATTAAAATTAAAACTATATTTCGCATTTGGTTTAATATTTACATCCACACAGAAATCTTTTGGAATATTTTCGCCAATTTTCGCTGAATCTTTAAATATTGAAAAATCCTTACAAGTGTTGAAATTAATTTCTCCAGAATTACTATTTGTTAGTTCCAATACCGGTAAATTTGGCACAGTGTAGTCTTTACTGAGTACTTTTAGAGTTATTCCAGAAGTTGCAACTTCTTCTTGTTTTTTCCCTGCGGGGAAAAACAAATTAAAAACTATTAATGTAAGCAAAAATGCTATTAAAAAATTTAGAATTTTTTCGTTTTTCATAAGGTTTTATTGGTTAATAACTAATTCTACTTGTTCTTCTATGTTTTCTATTAAAGAATTTAGATCTAATCATAATGTTTCATTGACCTTTATAATTTCCAATCATTGAATAATTTGAACCATTTCATTAATAGATGAATAATAATCTTCTAAAATAACTGTTTCTTCCTTATTTAGAGAATTATTTTGGTTTTTAGCTTCACAATAATTATAAATACTTTCTACAAAATCGTATACTTCATTATTTAAATAATTACTAAATTCTCTTAAAATAAACAAATTATTCTCATTATTAGATTTATCTTTTAGAGATTTTATTATATCAATAACTGTAAAATTATTTTTCTTTAAATCCAAAAGATTTTCATCAATATTTCATCTTAAATCAGCCAACAATAAGTCTCTAAATTTCTTTCATTTTTCTGTATTATTTAAGTATACCAATTTATCCATTTTAAGATAAACACCTTTTTGAGTTACAGGTAAATCATTAAATGTTTTTTTGGCCCTATTATAAGATGTAGCCAGATTAAATCAGGGCATAAATCATTTTATACCCAAGACCGATAAATCAGTTCAAGGCCTATACGCAGGTAAACATAATTCTTGCATAAATTTATTAATTATTTTTTATCTCTAAAACTAACAAGTTTTAGAAGTCTATTTTTAAAATTTATTCTTTTATCTTCAGTATTTTCTACAGCATTTCATACTGTAATAAGCTTACTCGCTCTTATCATTTCTGATTTTACTACTTTGTACATTTTACCTTTGAAATCTTGTTCATATAATTGCAATAAATCTATAGCCTCTTTAGAATAAGTTCATTTTTTTTCAACTTCTTTTTGGTAGTCTAATAATTTTTTATGTAAAATTCATAGACTATGACTAGATTGAAGGTATAATCAATAGCTTTCAATTAAAGAATTTACTCAATTATTTACAACTGAAAAAATACTTTTAAGTGAACTACGAGTATCAGCTAATTTAATATCTTCTATTAGAGTTTTTAGTAATTCATCTCTTTTTTTCACATCTATTCATTTTTCAATAATTCTTTTCATTTTGTGCTCTAAATCTCAAAATCTCACTGGTAAATCTGGGAAATGTTTTAGAACTTTTTCTTCTGAAATTCCTGTTTCATCAGAATTTTCTAGATAAAGATCTATCTCTTTTACAGCTGCTATTGTCATAATGTTTTAAAATTAACTATTAAAAATTTTTTTGAGTGAAAAAAGTATGTCTTTTTCAAATTCGACTATACTTGCTTCAATTCTTTTGTCAAAAGTTTTTCATTTTTTTGGGACAAATACAATATCAAAGCTTCATTTTTCAATATAATCTGCCACTAAATCATAAAATTTTCTTCTGAAAAAATTTCTATTTACAGAAGTCTTGGTATTTTTAGTGCTTAGAAGTATTCAAAATCTAGAATAATTAAGCCTATTTGTAGCCACATTTGCAATAAATCCATAAGAAAAAAAAGGTTTCTTGTATTTCAAAACCTTTTTTAGTGAAGATTCATTTAGTCTGTATATTTTCTTTATCATAAAGACTGATTAAAGAAACTAAGCTTTTCTAAATCTCTCAGTTAATCATGGATAAGTAACAACTCTAGCAGTACCTCCTGCTATAATATGAAGTTTTGATTTTCCTCTTTTTAATTTATATCTTGTAGGATATGACACAGTAAGAACATGTCTTCATTTTCTTCTTCTGTCTTTTAAAACATTTAATCCATTAGAAGTAGAAGATCTCTCAAGATATCCGTGAGTTCTCAATCTTTTTCTTTTCTTTAATTTACCTAACATAATTTAGTAATTATTCAATAATATAAAATTTACCAGCTTATTTTATGGAAAAAATTTAAAAGTCAAAAAATTATTAAATTTTCTTTCATTTTTTCATTTTTTACCAGTTTTTTCAAATCATTTTTTGAGAAAATTAAAAAAAATTTTGACAATAACGAAAGTTTTCATAAAATGCAGAAGCTTTTTCAAAAAGTAAGCCACTTTAGCTCAGCTGGTAGAGCGCCCGCCTTGTAAGCGGATGGTCGTCGGTTCAATTCCGACAAGTGGCTCCAGTATAATCACGAATATCTAATCACAAATTACTAATTTAATTAGTAATTATTAATTTGTAATTAGTAATTAAAATGGGTCGATTCCAGAGCGGTCAAATGGGGCGGACTGTAAATCCGTTGACTTCGTCTTCGTTGGTTCGAATCCAACTCGGCCCACCATTGAATTGTCATAGGACAATTAAGAAATATAAAACATTTATGCCGGGATGGTGAAATTGGTAGACACTCTGGTCTTAGAAGCCAGTGCCGCAAGGCGTGAGAGTTCAAGTCTCTCTTCCGGCACCATAAATTAAAAGTTAGCACATAGCTACTACTTAAGAGGATAATTTTTGAAATTTTCCCTAAACCTAACCAATAATAATATGAAAAAAGGTATACATCCACAATTTTTTGAAGATACAGTTGTAGTTTGTTCTTGTGGTAATAAATTCACAACAGGAAGCACTATAAAATGAGAAATTCGTATTGAAAGCTGCAATAAATGTCATCCTTTCTTTACTTGAGAAAAAAGACTTCTTAAAACAAGTACACTTGATAAGTTTCAAGCAAGAAAAGCAAAAACTCAAGAATTGAATTCAAAATAATAATTTTCTTTATAAAAAAAGTCTCATATGAGACTTTTTTTATTTATAGATGTGTTTACTTAAAATTTCAAATTATTCATGAAATATCTTTACCTCCCATGAATTCAAATAATATAACACTCATCACTATCATAAATATTCAGATGATTATATATTTAAATATTCATTTTGCCTTTTTCATTCTGTCTTCATTTCAAGAACTTGTCAATATAAGGAATCCTGCATAAATTATAAGAATTATCACAAGAATTCCTATAAATCAAGTTGCAAACTTAATAATAGTTCTAGCGATTTCAACAGTTTCACTTAAATTCGGATTTCAAAGCTCATCTCAATTACATAGTGTTCAAGACCAATCTTGTTCACAGTCAACTTTTCAATATATACTAAAAACAAGTTTTGTTGATATTTTAATCAATAAAAATCAAATTATAGCAGCAGTTATTGTTTGGATTCATTTTTTATATCACTCCTCATTTCATCATCATGTAATCATCCTATAGAATGCAAATATTGCCATTGAGATAAATACAAATGAAGCAAATAATTCAAGCAAATGAATAAGTGGCCAAATAACAGTATTGGAAAAACTAGCTGCAGTCGCCTCTCAAATGCTTTTGTCATACATAGAAACAATGGCGACGTATGAAACTTGCATCAACATAATTCAAATAGATGTCCACAATATTCACTGTCTCCATTTTTTCAAATCATCATCCCCTCATCATCAAAAAAACAATCTAAAAGTTAGAATTAACAAATAAACTATCGCGATGGCGATAAATAAATTTTTCATATCTCTTGCAAGATTGAAGATAAATTTACTTATTCATTTTTCTCAGGTATAATCTCATGAAAAATGATCATCTTGTTTATATGTATCTAAGTAACTTCATCTATTGCTTCATTTTTTCGGATCAGTTTTAATATCAAGATTAGTGTTTATTTCATCAGATAAAATATTATTTGTATTTACGAAATTCTTTAAAGATGTCGGATTTATAATTGAGGTTGTGTCTGAGACGATCTCATTATACCACTTTGGGTTTGAGATTTTCAAATCACTTATGAATAAATTATAATCATCGTATAAGTTTGTAAATTTACCAATTTCTTCGTTTTTTCAACTTCAAGAGGCGATAGCAATTTGAGTTTTTTCTAACTGAGTCGTAAGTCAATCAATTAAGACATCAAAATTTAGTTTATCTTTTTTTTGCTCGCTGCTACATCATATGAATGAATCTCATAATTGAGTAAAAACTCATATTCAACCCTTGGTATTTAGACACCAGATTTTTTCCAAAGAGTCAGCTACACTGTCAACATCTCTGTCGCCCAATTGGTTTGTACAACTTGAATCACAAGATCAAGATCAATTAACAAATTGAATATTGTCTTGATTGGTAAGTTTTTCTTCATCTATTCAGTCATCGATTCAATCTCAATCAGTATCGGGATTAGTAGGATCAGTTCATATTGTTTTTTCTGTTCAGTCATTTAGGGAATCAGAATCAGTATCTTTTTTATAAGGATTTGTAGTAATATGAATACTTTTTTCATATATGCTATCAGCCCAAAATGTTCAAGTATATCAATTTGTTTCACTTGTATTAATGATTCAATCTCAATCGATATCAGAATCATTATAATCAGGAATTCAATTTGAGTTCGTATCAATTATTTTTTGTTCATGGCTACATCAGGCCGCATCTCAATTTTGGTCAACAATGGCATTCTTAGGAGTGTTAGGACATTTATCAAGATTATCTTCAATTAAATCTCAATCTCTGTCATTAGCTGCATTATAAGCCGCAAATGATATTCAACTAACAGAGAATAGTAAAAAAATTAATATTAATAGTTTGTAGATTTGTTTCATAATAATTATATGATGACTAAATTATTCTTCATTTTTGATTATTCATAAACGAGCCTCTATTTCCATATCGACATATTCTTTTTTTCTTCAATACATTTTTCTTGAATACTCCTTTATTATTTTTGATACTTCAGGATTCTTGTATGTATTGTCCCAAAAAGTTTTCATATCGAATGGACGGGTTGTAGCATTATCGATATTTAGTTTACAATATGTTGTATAATTTGCAATTCAAATTATATCTTGTTGAGATAAAAGAGGTGCATATTCTTTTTCAAGATATTCAGCATCTTCGGCTCAAACTTTAAAACTCATAATTGTTCAGGCATTACCGAATACAGCATCTTTAATTGAAGGTTTTCAGTCATTTTTTTTGTTTCATCAAATTTGTGCAATGAATTGGTGAGCCATAATCAAAGCAAGATGATACTTACGAGCTTCTGAAAGTATTTCTCAGAAAGTATCTGTCGCAAAATTCTGGAACTCATCCACATAAAGGAAAAAATCTTTTCTTTGATCTTCCGGAGTATCAGCTCTGCTCATTGCTGCCATATTTATTTTCGATACGAATATCAATCACAAAAGCTGGGCATTAAGATCTCAAATCAATCATTTTGAAAGATTTACCATAAGAACTTTCTGATCATCCATTATTTTTCTTATATTGAAGGCCGACTTAGGTTGCCCGATAATATTTCTTATTGTTGTATTTGTAATAAAAGGTCAGAATTTTGAAGAAAAATAGGGAATCATTTCTTGTTTTTCACGATCTCAAGTATTTGCATATTCATAATCCCAAAA
>AMFJ01033631.1_pt1 | contig 24612 bp, 22 predicted proteins | sample 427208 | NCBI WGS metagenome assembly AMFJ01 (sample SAMN02954298, study PRJNA114691) | groundwater metagenome | biome: aquatic; feature: subsurface aquifer; material: sediment; isolation source: subsurface aquifer sediment | place: USA: Rifle, CO | collected 2008-08 | reverse complement strand
CATTGGTTGTTTTCTCCCACTGCATTCCTGTTTTTTGCATCTCTCTTTTTTCTAGAGATGGAAATGTTTTGAGTGTGTCGGCACCGGCTCCCTGAAGACCTGTGCATGCCAGTGTGGCAATTATTATAGCTATATAGTTTATTGTCCTCATAGTTTCTTAATTCAAAAGTTCCGGCTTATCGTATTTTCTTGGAGTTGGATCGAGTGTTATCACAAAATCCTCGGTGCTGTTGTTTACATCCTTAAGGATAAATCTGTTCCCTTCAACTGAACTTACTTTACGTTCAATGGACTCGTGAGTGTATCCCGAAGTTGCATTAGTGAAAGCAAAACCTGCATCCACAATTGTCTGAAACCTCTTTAGGTTAATATCGGGTCCTGTTGAAGCATTGTTCTTAAGACACTCTACTCCGTCAAGTACAACTGTTACTGGAACTCTTCGGAATCTCTCTCCCGATGTCTTTCCTGGCGCATAATACTGAGGCCACGAAAGAATATCCTCATTTGTCTCAAAAATGAATACCGCATTTCCGCCACCTGTCATAAGATTGAAAAACTTAATCGTAAGAGAATTAGACAATATTGGAAGAGCCTTTACATCTGGATTCCCCATCCCATCTGTCTCTTTAACTTCAAAGTCGGCATTAGACAGATCAATTGATGTGGAGGCACTTGTTGTGTGATTTCTTGCATTCTTTGCTGCTATAACAATAGATTTGCCGGGCGCAACAGGATTGTCGTTGCCGTATCCCGGGAATTTGCATATTTGTCTTGCATATATATAATCTGGGTGATCTTTTGCAGGATACGCAGGAGGGGACATTGATTCTGCAAGTGCCAGGTATTTCCCGTCAATGTATACCGTATCTTCAGAATTATTATATATCTCTATATAGGCATCTACAATATAGTTCTTGTTTGCATTATCCTTCGTACCTGTGTAGTATACTTTCGAGATAAGCAGGCTCTTGAGAACAAGTTTATCCAGAACTAGCTCTATATCCTCTTTGGTAAAGAGTTTCTTTCTGCCTATGCCTGCCTTTAATATTACGGTCGCCTTATCTTCAATAAGCTCTCCATCTGTAATGAGCTCTTTGTACTGAGCTCCGGTCATCTCCCAGCTTGTGGAGATGCTGTACTCATCCGGAATTAGTTCCGGAATTAACAGCAAACCGCTTGAATTTGTAGTAAATTTATATTCGGCAGAAGCACTTGTGAAAACAACCTCCTGATTTGCATATTTAATATCGCTCCTAAAATTTTCAGGCATTTTGAATTCAATATTCATGTTTCTGATCGGAAGAGGGAGCTCTCTGGTACAAGAGAGGGATGTCAACAAAATTGCCAGAATTCCGGTTATAATTGTGATTTTTTTCATATTCCAGGTTGTTATATTTTAACTATTAGCTCCATACCAAATGAGAATGTTCCTACATTTCTCTCTGTGAGTGTGCCTGACTTTGTAGTCGACTGATATGGGGTGTAGAAGAATGCATTATTCACGAAGAATGAGAATCCGAGTGACTTAGAAATATCCTTCTGAAGTCTTCCGTTTACAATCCATATTGGTTTCTGAATTGTAGGGTCGATATCTTTTGGATCTCTTATCTGATCCTGAAGCAATATGCCCTTTATCCGGTATTCAGAATCGTTTAGCATACCCGGAGTTATCTCATGATAACTGAGGTCTGTGTCAAACCATCCGATAGGAGAACTCTTTTGATTGGTAGTATTTGAGTAGTTGTACCATATAACCTGTCCGGTAAATGAGGCTACCATCTTAAGCTGAGGTATATTGCAGACAGCTCTCACTACTGTACTGAACCTGCGCTGAATATCTTTCTGAAGTCCTGTAGGATACTCAAGTTTAAACGGAGGGGTGTTTACTCCTCCCTGTCCGTATGTTGACGAAGGCAGAATTCCTTCCGGATTTGAATAGTTTGGACCTGTTTGCCAGTTGGATGTCTCCATGTATGCACCGCTCAGGTAGAACGATGTTCTGATAGCTTTTATCTGACCAAAGTAGAAGTCGAATTCTACGCCTCTGTCAAGGCTGGCTTGGGTATTGCCGATTCTACCGGTAGTTGTATAGACAGTATCTACCCTTGCCGGATTGCTCCAGTCAACCGTTGGTTTTTTGCCAGGTTCAATGATAAGTCCGCTTTGAGCAGTATAGAAATTTGAAAGGAAGGTCTGATATTCAGAGAAACTTCCAAAGCCATTAGGCATGTAATCGCGGTAAGCAACCATTGAGAAGGTCATATCATTTGGAAGCTTAACGTCAAAGCCCAGTTCTGCTTTTGTGTTTGTAGCATTCTTAAGTTTGTTGTTCCTCTCTACATATGTAACATAGGTCTGATACATTACAAGCTGAGATGCTATATCTACAGGCAGGTACTTTGCAACCTCCCTGTCTGTATATTTTGCCTCAGGATAAAGGTGTGATAATCCCGGAGTCTTTGAGTTTCTTCCCCATCCTCCGCGGAATTCCAACCATTCATTAACCTTGAGTGAGGCGTTGAGCCTTGGTGAGATTGAGTAGACATACTCAGGCTGACCCGGTTGAAGCATATCCATTCTCAAACCGGCCTGAATCTTTAAGCCTGCAATTTTTCCGAATTTCCAACTGATATTGTCCTCAAAATAGGCCGATACCTGATTGATGGGTGGAATATCATAGTATGGCCTTGGTCTTCCGTTACTATTCGGTCTGAGTGGAAAATTATCGTTGTCGTTATAGAATCCCCTTGCCCTGTTCTCCTCGTACCTGTACTCTACACCCATATTGAATCGCTGACGGAACTTGTTGATGTTTGCAGTAAAAGTATTAGATACTTTGGCATAAATATTTACAGGTTCTGCAATTGTCCCTCCAGATGCCTTGTAAGAATTGGCAACATAAGGTACTTCATAGTAGCCTGTTGACATTGCAGAAATTATTGGCATTCCGCCTCCTGCCGACACAATGGTAGAAGTGCGTGATTCGTTGAAGGAGTGATTGTATCCGAATGAATAAGAGAGGGTTCTCATTAGTTTCTTATTGAAACTAAGCCTTCCCGAATGGCTGAACCTTAATGAGAGGGCCTTCTGGGTAGTCTCGCTTCCTTCAATTATCAGGTCGGGATCGTTGCCCCTGAAGTCAAGCAGACTGCTCACATTAAATTTGGTGTTTGTATACCAGATTCTGCCGATTGTCTTTGTATATGCAACACCTCCTGAAACTCTGTCAAAGGAGCTGCTCTTTTGTCTTGGATCGCCCCAAGCCTGAACGTAGTCAAAGTTTGAGTTTAGGCTACCGCCGTTTTTGCCGAGTTTCCATCCCTTTCCCACAGAGGTATTCATTGAAATTGGATTGATCTTTGCCCTGATTTCGTATGGAGTATAGCCTGCTTTTGTATTCACAATAACTGCTCCAGATGCAAGGTCTCCATACTCTGCAGATGGAATACCCCTAATTACTTCAACGGACTCAATGTTATCTGCACCAATTTGCCGGAGGTCTACACCTGTTGCACCAACAGCATTGACAGAAGTCTTGTCCATGAGAGAGGCATTGTCCGACACAGGAACCCCGTCAATCATCACAGATGTTCCGAATGCATTGTTTGCATTGGATGTATTAAGTGTTCTGATCGTAATCTTCTCTGCCGATGTCATATCGCTCACGCCTGTTACAAGCTGACCGGGGATAAGCTGCATAAGGTCTTTGAGACTTGTAGCCTGAAGGTGGTCCATGGCTTGTCTGCCAATTTTTGAACTTGTAGATGTTCCGGCAACACTGCTCTTTGCAACAACTGTCACCTCTTCAAGCTCAAGCGATGTTGGTTTTAGGGAAATGAGCAGGTTTAGCGGAGATACGAAATCAAACTCAAGAGTATTGATTTCGTATCCCAGCATCTGAACTTCAATTGTTGCTTTTCCAACGGGTACATTTTTCAGTACCATTGATCCGTCAATGTCTGCGACTCCATAAATGCCATATTGCCTGATAACGGCAGTAGCGCCAATAACAGGTTCTTTGGATACAATGTCTAAAATTTTAAGTTTAATGGAGACAGGCTTCTGATCGCCGGCGGCAGGTTTTTCTACGGCCTTCCTGGGAGCCTGGATAAGGAGTATAACTCCGTTGTCAATCTCAAACACAAGCCCTGTTTTTGCAAGGATTACCCTGAGGACTGTCTCGACAGAGGTATTGGAAGCTGAATAGGTTATACCCTTAATGCTCTTAAGGTCACCCCCTTTGTACAGGTACCCCAGCCCGGTTTGTTTTTCTATCTGCTTAAGGCACTCATCAAGGGTTGCATTTTGTACCCTGAAGGATGTTACCTGCTGCGCATACGCAGTGACAGCCGAGAACATCAGCATTAACAGTGCGAGTAGAAGAAAATTTAAGCGAACGGTTCTTTTCATCGTTGGTTTAGTTTTGGTTATGAGGATTGCTGCAGAATATGATTAATTACTTTCTGTAGCTTACATTTATTGTATTGCCGACTGAGGCGAATTCTACCTGAGATACTCTGGAGAGTTGCTTTAGAACAATCGACAGATTGTCGTTCAGAGGGATTTTTCCTGTAAACCTCTCCTGCTCAAGTTTGATATTGTCGAATACCACTTCTATATCGTATCTTCTCTTAAGTACTTTGAAAATGTCTATGAGTGGCTCCTCCTCTATACTCATAAAATTGTTTATCCATGATGTGTAGAGGTCTGTGTTTACTTTAACTGTCTCGCTCTTGTCGTTCATCCTGTCATAACTATACTGCTCTCCCGGTGCAATTACACTCTCTCTGCCATTCTCAGATGGTATTGAAACAGCACCTGACACCAAAGTGGTGACAGTTTTGCTCTCTTCCAGATATGAACTAATATTAAAAGATGTACCCAGAACTCGTACTTTGTAATCGTTTGTCTCGACCGTGAATGGAGCCTTTTCATTTTTTACAACTTCGAAATATGCCTCCCCGGTTATTCTGACATTTCTCTCTCCTCTTGCAAATCTTACCGGATATTTGATTGAACTCATTGCATTGAGCCACACTTTTGTTCCGTCACTCAATACAACAGAGTATGATCTACCCTTTGGAACATAGAGCTCGTTATATTCAATTTTAGCTGCAACCTCTCCGGGCTGAACATTTACTTTTGCAGCCTTCTCATAGGAAATTTCACCAGCCTCTCTGTCTACCTCAACTCCAGATGCTTTAACTTGATTACCTCCTATTGAATCAAGCATAAGTTTTTCGCCCGATGCCAGGGTGAGAACAACGTTCCCGTTTGCGGGCATCAACTCCTGACTTGTAACAGAAACAAGTTGCTGAGTTGTGTTTTCATTGTTAATATTAAAGAGTATTGATGCTGCAAGAACTATTGATGCCGCAGCGGCAGATATTCCGTAAATCTGTTTTTTGTTTGCCTTGAACCAGAATTTCATCCAGCTGCGCTCAGGATTGAGCCTGTCTGTGAACTCCTTTCTCTCAATATATTTGCGTGCATCCTCCCCGGAAATCTCATTCAGCATCCTGTTTGCCAAATCCTTTGCCTCCTCCATCGCCTTTTTGTATCTCTCTTCCATATAATATCATCATTACTTTCTGACATATAAACGCAGAAAAGAGAAAAAAGGGTGACAGGAAAATGAAAATTATTGAATAAAAGGGAAGACCAGGAGGACGAACATCTCCCCGAATTTTTCCCGCAGGATTTTATATGCGCGCTGCTTGAGAGTCTTCACCGTGTTAACGGTTATCTTGAGATTGTTTGCAATTTCACTTATTGAATTACCCGAAAGTGTAAGCCTGAGTATGTTTCTCGTCTGAGGAGGTAAAGTTTCTATAGCCTTGTCGAGGAGTCTGAACGCCTCCTCTCTCATCGCTTCATTTGCCTCTTCTTCAAGATGTGCAGCCTTATCCATGTCAGTAATAATATTCCTTTTTTTGCGAAGATGATCTATGCAGGCATTGCGGGTAGATATGTAAAGATATGACTTGAAGGCAATTTCATTAGGAAATTCAGGATTACCATTCCATACCTTTAAAAATATTTCCTGAACGATATCTTTGGCATCCTCCTCACAACCCACAATTTTACTGGCAAAGTGAACCTGCGAAACAAAGAAATCCACAAAGATATCTTTGAATGCAAACTCTTTACTCTCAATTATGATATAGTGTCTCAGCATTATCTTTTCTTACAATCTCTCAAAGATAGCGATTTTGATAAAAAAACGGCAGTCGTATTTACAAGTCGTTCAGAAAACAGCGAACAAAATGTGATATGGCAGAATAAATCATAAGTAATAGATGTTGAGCTTGCTGACAAAATATTATTAAGAGATCTCTTGTTAAGAAAAGTGCTAATAAGTATATAATGCGCTGGTTGTTAATCAGTTCCGTCAAAGTACGCCGTTACCGCCCTTCCTCGTCCAGAACGGTTGTGTGGTTTTTGAGCGTTTTGAGGATGATGTACAATACGGCAGAGGCAATAGTGGCGCCGATAAGAATATAATTATAATCTGTGCTGCCTGTTATGTATTTGCCTACTGTGTCAAAAAGGCAAAACACAAGGAAGGTCTCTGCAAATCCGTTCTTCTCTTTTTTAAGTACTTTCTTCCAGCTGAAGGAGACAGATGGTTTTACGAAATTCTTAAAAGAGGGGATAAAAGCAGGTTTTTTGCTTGACCAGTTGATGTAAACTTCTCCAAATTTATTTCGAAGGTAGCTCTCTTCGGCATACATTATTCTTTCGTAGTATATCCAGTACATAAGGCAGATAGATACTATGAACCAGAGATTTCCGGTGAGGAGGGTAATTCCAAACCACATGAGGAAATTTCCCAGATAGAGCGGGTGCCTCACTGTTGAGTAGATACCGGTTGTGTTGAGAGTATCTGCCACCTGTTCCTTCACGTTTCTGCCGGAAGTGTTTGCAGGTGTGTGGCCAACGGTATAAACCCTTATGGCAAGTCCAAGAAGACTAACGGCCAGGCAGAAGTATAAATAATAGTCCCTGGAAAACTCATCGTTTAAAATGCTGTAGTCGGGGTTTAATATGGATCTTAGATAAACTAAAAGGCCAATTACCAGTACAATAATTGGCAGATAACTTCTGTACCTGAACAGCCATATTCCTTGTTTTTCGAATTCTTCTCGCAGTGCCATGTAGTTTCTTGTTTTAATTAACGGCAAATCTATGAAGAATTTTGCAATTCACGTTATAAAGAAAGTGTGATATCTTGTTTGTCCGGTATAGTAAAAGAGAATGTTGAGCCAATGGCGGGTTCGCTTTCGACCCATATTCTGCCACCGAGCAGTTCCACATATGCCTTTGCAATAGAGAGCCCTAATCCTGCACCCTCGTATTCCCGTGCAAAGGATTCGCTACCCTGGCGAAATCGTTCAAAAATATACACTATTTGTTCGGGAAGAATTCCTATGCCGGTATCTTTCACAAAAAATTCCAGTTCATCAGGATTTCGGCTGCAGCCTAATTCAATAGAACCCGATGGAGTGAATTTTATAGCGTTTTTAATAAGATTTGTGAGTATTGCATTTAATTTTTCTCTGTCGGTATTAATTTTTCCCTCAGTTAACGGCAGGCTGTTATTAAGAATTAGCTTAATACCCTTTTCCTGAGCCTGAGGTTTGAGAGATTTGTAAACGAGGTTAATTTGCTTGTTTACATCCACTTCCGATATGCTTGTTTTCATCAGTCCGGCTTCAAGTGTGGAGATGCTCATAAGATCATTTATTATGTTGAGCATTCGGGTACCACTCTTTTCAATTATTCCTAAATATTCCTGTTGTTCGTCTTCGGATATCTTTACCTCTCTTAGAAGTTCGGTAAATCCAAGAATACCGCTCATTGGAGTGCGAATTTCGTGGCTCATGTTGGCAAGGAATGCACTTTTAAGCCTGTCGCTCTCTTCTGCCCGATCTTTTGCTTTTATGAGTTCCTGTTGTTGAGCAAAACTTTCGGAGATGTCTCTGATAATTACAAGGCGGCTGCCCGGTTGGTTTTTAATTCTCTGCTTTATAATCTTATAAGCGATTAATTCATTTCCCCTTTTAATTTCTACTCTTTCAAACGGTCCTTCCTTTGTTATGGCATTAAGTAGTGGAATAACGGTAGCCCCGGAATCGTCGGCAAACAAGCCGAGACTGTTTTTGTTTGTAATCCCAAGATAGCAGAGGGCAGCAGAATTCACGTCCTGTATTCTGTTTTGATCGTCGAGAACAATTATTCCATCCTGTAATGTCTCAACCAGAGTTTCTCGTGCAACAGGAACAAGATCCAGAAATCTGTTGTTAAAAAAAGCATAAATGAGCATCACTCCGCTTAATGCAATGCTTGCGGGAGTTAAATCCAGGCCCGGAGTAATGTTTATATCTGCAAGATATAAGAGGCTTGCGCTCCAGGGCAGTAAAGCACCAATAAAAATTATCCATCCCTGATAGAGGAAAGCCTTTCTATGACGGAAAATAAATTTGAAAATATATACCGATCCTATAAATAGCAAAATATAACTATAGAGAACATATCCAACCCAAAAGCATATTCCATGGTAATAAACTATCAGGTTTGACTCCGGGGAAATTGCCGAATAACCTGTCCAAAAAAGATTGTGTTTATCGTTTGTGAAAATGAGAGCCAGCGTGATAAGCGGAACGACTATGAGAGAAATAATATGTTTTGGTAAGAGGTATTTGTCATGACTTGTATACCGGAGAACAAAAATTAAGTAAAAAACCGGTACAAATGTTCCTCCAATAAATTCCAGTTTAGACCAGAAAATCTTTTCAGATACTATGGATGCAGAAGTTTCGAAGATTAAAAAAGTTGCTCCAATTCCGGATGCAATTAGCAGCAAGGCAACCTCTAACGCACCTTTTGCATGTTTTCTCCGCAAAGCAATATATGCTGCAAAAAAAGACACTAATGCCGTTATCAGGAAAAAGAGGGAGTATATGGTAAAAGTCATGATCATACGCTGCCGGAAAATATTGCTCGCATTAGTGTTGCTGAACTATTAACATCAAATTTATTAAGAATAATAAATGTATTTGCCCATAGATCGCTTACCAAATGCTGACCGTTTGCTGATTTTCTGCTTATTAAGTATACAGATACATTTAATAATCATCTGATTCACATCAATAGTTTCATTCTGTTACTTAATAACAAAAATAATGAGTAGATTTACAAAAAAATACATTTTATTGCTTAGTATTTAAATAGTTAAACTGTCAAATAATTTATGTTAAAATGAAATCAATCAATTATTTGTATTTTGCCTTATTGTTTGTTGTTTTTACTTCAAATAGTGCTCTTGCACAAATCGAAGTTGCGAAAAGTGACACAATTATTACCGAACAAACTCCGATAGCAGACAGCCAGGCCCTTCTCCCGAAGAAATACTTAATTACCCAGCGATTGCTCTGGGGAGAAAAGGGGCTTATGCGCAATTTTAACAGGTTTGAACTAACCAGGGAAAATCGCAACTTTGAAGAAGATATACGGGAAAAAATGCTCAAAGCCCACCGCTACATTGGTTATGCCACACTTGCCGGTATGGTAGCTCAGGGAATTGTGGGAGAAAGGTTATATCGTGGGCAAACAGATTTAAAAGATCTTCATGCCGGAATAGGCGCAGCAGTAAATATCGGCTATTTTACAACTGCCGGTCTTGCTTTTTTTACTCCGCCGCGTATGGGAGAAAGGCCAACAGGGTTCAGTACATATAAACTGCATAAATATCTGTCAATAATCCATTTTTCGAGTATGGTGGCGACAAATATTCTTAGCGAGCTCGCCGAAGACAATCCGAAATTGAAATCTGCCCACAGAGCAACTGCATATGTGGCTTATGGTTCGTTTTTTGTTTCAATGGTGGTTATCCATTTTTAATTAACACAAATTTTATTATCATGGAATTCTCAATTTTTAATATTTCTCTTTTTCTGGGAATGGCCGGGCTTCTTGCGTTTATTATTTCATTCCTCACAGGATTGCGTTTTATTAAAATAAAGGCGAAATATAAATTGCACAAACGTATTGGAATAGCGGGGTTTATCGCGGTGTGCATACATGGATGTGTAATGTCTTATTATTATTTTTTCACTTAATTAACTTTACAATATTTATATTATGAAAAGAGTTTTTTTCTCTTTAGCGATTCTTATGCTTTTACCATTAATAGTAAAAGCAGATCCTCCCAAAAAAATCAACTTGAGTTATAATGCCGAAACGCAGAAACTTAAAATTGAAGCTGTTCATCCTGTACCAAATACAGTCAAACACTATATTGACGTAATTTCTATCTATGTAGACGGAAAAGAGGTTAAAGTGTTGAATCTCCAAAAACAGTCTGACAAACAAGCCGAGATTATCGAAGTGGAAATTAAGCAAATTGTAAGTGGAAGCGAGGTAACTGTAAAAGCAAGATGTAATGAGTTCGGCTCAAAGAAAGTGAGCAAAAAATTCTAAGAAAAATTCAATAACTTTATGAACTAAAATTTTAACTGGAGGGAATATTATGTTTATTAAGAATCATTCGATTTATCTTTTATCGGTACTATTAGTTTTAAGTTGCACCTCGGAATCTGAGAAACTGGAGTCGGCACTTCAAAGCATTTCGGTTCAGGATATCCAAGCCAGGATTGAAACTCTCGCGTCAGATGATTTTGCCGGCAGGGCACCATCAACCCCTGGTGAGGTTAAGACAATCAACTATCTTGCACAGCAGTTTAAAGAGATAGGACTAAAACCGGGAAACGGCGAGAGTTATTTTCAGGAAGTTTCATTGATAAAAATCTATGCCGATAAATCGATGGTTTTCAATATATCTAATGGTAAAAAGAAATTAAGCCCCGAGTTTGCTAAAGAATTTATTGGCGGAACACCACAGATAGGCGATTATATTATGGTAGACAACTCAGAAATTGTATTTGTGGGTTATGGAATTAATGCTCCCGAATATGGATGGAACGATTATGAGGGGCTCGATGTTAAAGGCAAAACAGTTCTTATGCTAATAAATGATCCGGGCTATGCAACTTCCGACTCAACCCTGTTTGAAGGCCGGACAATGTCGCTTTACGGCAGATGGACATACAAGTTCGAAGAGGCTGCGCGCCAGGGAGCAACAGCGGCAATTATTATTCACGAAACAGGAGCAGCGGCATATCCTTGGGGTGTGGTCCAAAACAGTTGGTACGATTCAAAGCTTTATCTGGAAGACAATATGTTCTTAAAATCGGACCTGCAGCTGCAAAGTTGGGTAACAACAGAGTGCGCCCAGAAGTTGTTTGATTTAGCAGGCGTTAATTACAATGAAATTTCAGTTTCGGCTTCCAAACGCGGTTTTAAGCCCGTTAAGATGAACGTTACGGCATCTGTAAGCATCAAGAACAAAGTAGAATATGCAAAATCAAACAATGTTGCCGCTGTTTGGCCGGGGAAAGACAAATCCGACGAATATTTAATCTATACGGCACATTGGGACCACTTTGGAGTGAATCCGGCCTTTGAAGGTGACTCTGTTTTAAACGGGGCGGTCGATAATGCCACCGGTACCGCTGCGTTGCTTGAAATTGCAGAAGCTTTTACAAAACTTGCAAAACAACAGGATCGTTCGGTGCTATTTCTTGCGGTTACCTGTGAGGAGCAGGGTTTGCTGGGCAGTGAATTTTATGCAAAGAATCCACTTTTCCCTCTCGAAAAAACAGTAGGAGTTGTCAATATTGATGCTCTCAACATTTTGGGCAAAACAAAAGATATGACAATTACAGGTATGGGGAAATCCAATCTTGACCATTATGCTGTTTCTGTTCTGGAAAAATACGGAAGATATGCCGCTCCAGATCCAATGCCGGAAAAAGGCGGATATTTCCGTTCGGATCATATCAGTTTTGTGAATGCAGGAGTACAGGCGCTTTACCTTTCAAGAGGAGTCGATAATGTGGAGCATGGTAAAAAGTGGGGCATGGAACAAACAGAAAAATGGATTGTCGAAAACTATCATAAACCTTCCGACAATTATGAACCTGAAAAATGGGATTTTGAAGGAATGATTGAAGATCTTAAAATCTACTTCGAAGTCGGGTATTTAATAAGCAATGCCAAATAGAAAATTATTCTTGCAATAAAACTAATAGGTAAGGATTTGCTTCATCTTTTTAAGTAGGTTCACGACAGTTCTTCCCTGAGCATTGTTCAATGCCTGATCTTGTGGGTAAAACGTTGATTCGGATACAATCATGAAATCTTTTTCCGGATCGTAATATGCGACGGTGAGGTATCCCAGATGGTCGCCGGTGTGGCCATACCCTAGTCCCTCAGCGAATTCAATGCCGAGACCGTATGACTCATTGAGTGGAAGGCATTCCATCATTTTGGTAACTTGTTCAGTGTTCAGCCCAGCCTTGCCCCTAAACAAATTCCTGTAAAATGTGGCAAGATCACTGAATGTAGATACAATATTGCCTTCTGCAATTCCCCAGGACATATTAAACATTGTAAAATCGGTATTGGTATTATCCAGAAAATAATACCCGTGCAGGAAGGGTGCCGGGAGAGAGGTGTCTTTGCCGAGGTATGGGAATGTTGTTTGGTGTAAATGATTTTTGTCAAGTATCTCATCCTTTACAAATTCGTGATATTCTTTTCCGCTTACCCGTTCAATAATTGTCGCAAGCAGTGTATAGCCGTTATTGCTATAGTGATGTTCGATACCGGGAGGGCCATAGGTGAGCTGGTGCCTTGAAATGAGCCCGTGAAGTTCATCCAGTGTAAACTGATGATAGCGGTCTTTTTGCAAAAGGATGGACATATAATAAATCTGCCCAGCATACCAGGTGTTCACAGTATCCGGTATCCGCGAATTTACCTGATCGAAAATATTTGCCCTGTGCTCTAAAAGCTGACGAATTGTGATTCTGTTTTTGTAAGGGATATTGTAAGTGATATCATTTGGAATATATGGGATTATTGTTCCCGGAATCATTGAAGAAATAGTGTCCTCGATATTCAGTCTCCCATCTTGATCGAGCATCATTATGGCAGTTGCAGTGAAAGATTTTGTTATGCTGGCTCCACGAAAATGAGAGTTGGCAGTTGCGTCCGGATCGAGACCGGAAGAGACGAAGAAATTACCTTTGGGGCAAACTATGTAAATTCCGAGCCCGCCTTTCCATCCATCTATTTCGGCGGTGTAATTCTGCCAGGCAGTATCTATTGAATTCTGAAGAATCTTTGTATATCCCGATCTCGATGGATTATAGGATTTGTTACAACCAAAGATTATGGCCATAAAGAATGCAAGGAAAACTAAATGTTTTGTTTTCATTTGAGCAATTCTTAATAGAAACACTATATTTTGATACGAGTCAAATTTAAAGAAAATATGCTTACCTTAATACGATAATTATGTAATTCTTTCACAATGAAAATAAGCATTACCGGAGGCGGAATTTCGGGTTTGTCGCTCGGCTGTTTTTTGCAGACGAGGGGGTTTGAAACCGAGATTTTCGAGAAACATTCTGTGCCGGGAGGATTGTGTACGAGCTGGAAAAAAGGAGAGTTTACTTTTGATGGATGCCTTCACTGGATACTCGGATCGGATTCCGGAAGTTCTTTTTATAAGCTTTGGTCGGAATTGCTGGACATGAAATCCATCGAATTCGTGAACCACGACATCAGGGTTGCGATTGAACTAAAAGAAAACGAAGATAAATACGGCAACAAGGTATTTCTTTTATATACCAATATCGGCAAGCTGGAAACCTATTTGCTGGATCTTGCACCCGAAGACAGTGTGGCGATAAAGAGTCTTGTAAAGTTGATCCGGATAATTCAGAAATTTGAAGTGCCTCCGATGATTGAGAACATTTCTCGGTTGCAGCCCTTAAGAATGAAAATGGGGATGATTAAATATCTCCCTTTTTTAGTTCAGTTCATAAGATGGAAAAATGAGACTAACTTCTCGTTTGCACGAAAGCTAAAAAACCCTTTCCTTAAAGAAGCATTTGAACTGCTGTTCGACGGCGATGAGGTAAATCTTATGGTTATGGCAATGCCTCTGGCGTTTTATGACAAGAAAAGCGCCGGTTACCCCGTGGGAGGATCGGCAAAATTTGCCGGCAGAATTGCGGATAAATATGAAACTCTTGGAGGGAAAATCCACTACAATACAGCGATTGACAAAATAATTGTGGAGGATAATGTTGCAAAAGGAGTATTGCTTTGCGACGGAACTTCTGTCTATTCAGATATTACAATTTCTGCTGCCGACTGGCATTTTACAGTTTTCAAGGCACTTGAGGGCAAATTTGTGGACCACAAAATACTAAAGCTGGCAGAATTGAAAAAGCTTGAAGTTTATCCATCTGTTATGCTTGTATCTTTAGGTGTTTCACGGGACTTCAAAGAACATCAGCATTTTTTTCGTTTTCCGATAGAAAAAGAGTACAAATCTCCGGACGGAACAGTATATAACAGAATTGAAGCACATATCTATCACTACGATCCAACTCTTGCTCCAAAAGGTAAAACTATAATCGCAATGAGTTTTTATACCAGGAACGGAGAGTTTTGGATAAATCTCAGGAATAGCGACAAAGAGGAATACAACCGTTGCAAGAACCAGTTTGCAACTGCAATGGTAGACTATCTGAACGAGAAGATTGGTGGAGTAAAAGAGAGTATTGAAGAAACGGATATTTCCACACCTGCAACTTATCAGAGGTACACCGGTAATTGGAAAGGAAGTGCACAGGGATGGTTTCCGCCCAAAAATCTATTGGCACTTTCACCGGTTTCTGCAACCCTTCCCGGGTTAAAGAATTTTTATTACACAAGTCACTGGTCAATTCCCGGAGGAGGACTTCCGTCTGCGCTCAAAAGTGCACATGATCTGGCACAGATAATAAGACTTAAATACAAATGAGAAATGCTTGCCGTTTATTTTATTGTAACCCTTATCGCCCCCTGAAAACCATAAGTGGCAAACGGTGCATCCTCATAAGTGAATGCCGGAAACTTCTGACGAAGGATTTTTATGAGTTCGGCCCTCAAGGTTCCTGTTCCTGAGCCATGTACAAAATCGATTTTGCGACCCTTCTGAAACCTGTTTGCCTGCAATGTGCGCTCAAACAAATCGAGCTGATACATCAAAGAATCGGCCGGAGCAAAGCTACGATATGCTTTTGCTATCTTTTCAATATGGAGGTCAATCACTAAACTTTGGGTTTTCACACTGCAAAAATACCGATTCTTTATATACTTTTGTATTTATGACGATGGTTTCACTACTTATATCTGCATTAATTCTTGGGTCTTTCGGCCCCGACGATGCAACAGCTGTTTACAAGGAAAAAATCAAGGAAATTGCTGCATCAGCAAAAATTCCGCTTATTCAGGTTGAATACAAATCGGAAAAGAAAACGATTTCATTCGAGTCGGCACAATTTGAGTATTCAAAAGAATCTGCAGACTGCAATACTGTATTTCAGGCAGCATCACTCAGCAAACCGGTATTTGCATATATAGTTTTGAAAATGGCCGACAGAGGCGAGATTGACCTTGACAAACCATTGTTCAATTATACCGATATAGACAGGTTTACAAATAAGTACCTGGCAAAGCTCCTCACAGCGCGGATTATCTTGTCCCATAAATCCGGTTTACAGGACTGGGCAGCAGCCCCTTCTTCCGACGCATGGCCTTCATCAAAGATAGAGTTCATGTCCCGCCCCGACTCTTGTTTCGGTTATTCTGGCGAGGCCTATGCCCTATTGCAAAGGGCAGTCGAAAAAATCAGAGGAAAATCGCTTGAGGAAATTGCTGTAGAAGATGTTTTTGTTCCTTTTAAAATGTCAAACACCAGTTATTTATGGAAGAGCAGTTATGACTCTCAGGCAGCATCGGGTTATAACGATAAGGGTGAAAACAGAGGACAGGGACGGCACCCGCGTGCAAATTCGGCCTATACACTCAGAACTACAGCCGCAGATTACTCGAAGTTCCTTACCGTACTTGCAAAAGGAACCGGACTAAAATCGAAAACCCACAAAGAACAGTTGACCCCGGCCGTTAATGCTGTGTATAAATTTGGCAATGAAAGGCCTTGCGACAAATATATATTCTGGGGATTGGGAGTAGGCATTGAAAAAAATCCGGAGCTCGGCGATATTATATTTCATTGGGGCGATAACGGCAACTTCAAAGCACTCTTCATAATCGTTCCTGCCCAAAAGAACCGTCCTGCAAGTCACCTTGTGTACTTTACAAACAGCTCATTCGGACACGACATAATCAATCAGATAGTGCCGCTCTTCTACAATAACAAGACACCGTTGCAAATAAGTGCCTGGATAAACGACTAGTTTCCAGCACTAAACGAAAATTTACGTTAAATATTTGTTTTTTTAGTTGTATAACTGAAAAACCCGTTATATCTTTGTAAAAACAGTTACAAAGATGAAAAAACTTACCAGAAAAGAAGAAGAAGCAATGAAGATCCTTTGGAAAGCAAAAAAGGGATTCATTAAAGACCTGATTAATCTTCATCCTGATCCCAAACCTCTTTATACAACTTTTTCTTCTCTCATTCGCGGGCTTGAAGAGAAAGGCTATGTAGACCACAAAGCATATGGTAAAAATCATGAATACTTTCCTAGTGTAAAGAAAGAAGAATACAGGAAATTATTTATGAAAGAAGTTGTGAGCGATTATTTTGGCTCCTCTTACAAAAATGTTGTCTCGTTTTTTGTGAATGAGAAAAAGCTAAATGCCCAAGACTTAAAAAAACTAATTGATATCATTGAAAAGGGAGAAAAAAATGGATAATTTGCTTTTATATCTGTTAAAGGTTTCCCTTGTTTCAATGGTGTTATACCTTACTTATCTTCTCCTTTATAGCCGGGATACTTTTTACCGGAGAAACAGGATTTTACTTATAGGAATTTTGCTGGTATCAATAATATTACCATTTATGAAAATTTCCAGTTTCTTCCCGGTTGATGCAGCTGATGTGTCTACAAATTCGGTGACCGTATTAATTGCGTCGGGATCCAATATTGGAGCAACTGTTTCAGAGAAAATTACCTCTTTTGACTTGAGCAATTTCCTCCTCTGGATCTACTTTTTTGTCGCAGGCATTATTCTGATAAAGGTATTGGTAAGTTTGACCAGAACCTACATGATAATCAGGAAAGGAACTTTACTGGACAATGGTTTTCCAAAAGTTGTTCTCACTGATATGGAATATCCACCTTTTTCGTTTTTTTCAAACGTTGTAGTTCCAAGAAAAATTTATGAAGATGGAGATTACCTTGAGATACTGAAACATGAAAATGCTCATGTCCTGCAAGGACATACTTTTGACCTGCTCTTAACCGAATTTCTGATTCCGTTTTTGTGGTTTAATCCGTTTATCTGGCTAATAAAAAGATCAGTTATATTAAACCATGAATATCTGGCAGATAACATAACAATAAAGGGCGCGTCAAGTGTAAAAGAATATCAGTATAAATTACTAAACATCGCAAAATATCAGATGAATACTCCTCTTGCACACAATTTTTCAAGTTTAATTAAAAATAGAATTATCATGATTAACAAAAAACCAACACGTAATTATGCGGCGCTGAAGAGTATTATGATTCTTCCGGTAGTTGCAGTCCTGTTTGTGCTATTTTCATTCAAGCCGGAATCAAACACATTAATGAACGGTTCTCAGGGACAATTATTCTCAAAATCTTCAGAATCTGAGATTACTAAGTTTGTAGCAAAGAATGTTCTCTACCCTTTGGAAGCGAAGAGCATTTCCGATACTGGAAAAATTTTCGTTGTAGTAAAAATGAATAAGGGAGGAGTAATAAAAGATTGTAAAGTCATTACTGAAAAAGACAAAGTAAAAGTTCCAATTTTGGAAGATATAATAGTGGTTGCTTACAAAAGTAATTCTACGAGTGTAGCAAAATCAGATAAAGAGCATCTGGCACTTAAAGCAGAATCTCTTCGTGTTGCAAATAAACTTTCTGAAGTTCAAATACCGGAGTGGAAAGATAAAAATGTTGAATTTGCTATCTCCATAAATTTCCAGTTACGATAAGCAGAGACATAATAGTTAGTCTTATATGAACAGCATAAGAAAGCCTCTCAGTCAGATGATTGAGAGGCTTTTTGTGTGTGGAATATAACTTTATGGTATAAGTGAAACTTTATAGCAAAAATTAAATAGTTTACGGTATACATGAAATAATAATAGTATTTGCATAAAGTTTACGATATACATAGTAAAAAAATTAAGCTATACTGCCCGGTCTTTTCGAAATATTTCAGTACAAAATATTCAAAATTAAACTTTTTCCACGGGTACTTGTATCTCGGTAAGCCACTCCTCTTCTGACTCTTTGTTCCAAATGCCGTCGATGTAGCAGAACCTTGGACTGTCGACAATCCTAAAGCCGTTTTGCTCGATATATTCGTATAATTGGGCAAAAGTTTGAGGGAATAAGTCATAGACTCCATAGTGATTTACACAAATTGCAGTTTTGACTTCTGCAACATCTTTGAATTGAATCATATCCGAATTCTCCCGTTTTTCAATAACGGCTTCGCAATACTCAAGATCGATATTTGTATCACTATACTCTTTGTTGTGGTCAATTGTATAGGCATATTCCGGATTTGCGCAAATGCACCCAAGCCGCGCCATCTCAGGCCCTATAACATTTGGGCACAAATGGAATAATTCCTGATAACTTGTTATAACTCTTCTGTGGCTGGCAACTATTACAGCCGGTAATGATTTGATAATTACTTGTTCCATGATTTTCTTTTTGTGGAGTGTGCTTTCCAATCGCGATAGTTCTGTTTGCCTCCACTGAAGATGTAGCATTTCCTTTCTACATTGTTCAATTTTCGATTTAATTTGATCAATATCCGGTGTTTGATTTTCTTCGTCAAAGACCTCCCGAATCTCTTCAAGATTGAATCCCAACCTTTTTAGAAAAATTATTTTATTCATCTTATTCAGTTGGTCTACCCTGTAATACCGATATCCGGTCCATTGGTCAATTTCATCGGGCACAAGAAGTCCTATTTCTTCGTAATGGCGTAACGTTTTAATCGTAACCATGTTGAGTTTGGAAAACTCTCCGATTTTAAATTTGATTTTGTGTTCGTTCATAAACTTTGCGCAATGTTTACAGATACAAATATATACTATGACCCAGGGTACGAGTCAAGGGTCTGTACGGAAAAATTCAAAATTAATTTTTTTTATAATAGCAACATTGGCGAAGTCAATTATTTGCATAAGGTTTATATTTGTACTTGAGAAATATGAGAAGTGATGAACAACACCAATTCGACACGCGAAGAGTACATTAAACGAATCAACATAGTCGTTGAATACATTGAGTCGCATCTTGACGAGGATATGGACTTATGCAAACTCGCATCAATGGCAAATTTTTCGCAGTTTCATTTTCATCGTATAACAAAAGCTTTCCTGGGCGAACCTATTTATGCCTTTATCGCGCGAACAAGAGTCGAGACTGCAGCTCGGCTGCTGCGTTATACCAATGATGAAATCTCGGACATTGCCTATCGGATAGGTTTTGAAACACCATCATCTTTATCCAGAGCCTTTCGAAAGCATTACAGTATCTCACCATTAAATTATCGTAAAAACATTAAATTCAAGATTATGAATCCTGTAAGACAAAAGATTACAATAGAACTTAAGAAACCGACAATCTCGGTTATAGAACCAAAACAAGCAATTTATATACGCCTGATGGGTGAATATAAAAGTTTGGATTTCGGTTCGGCCTGGCAACGTTTGTGGGGGTATGTGAAGAGTGAGAAACTCTTTTCGGCCGGTATAGAGCATATCGGAGTTTACATAGACAACCCAAACGTTACGGATGTGGATAAATTGCGTACAGATATTTGTTTGGTAATTTGCAAACCTGCCGTTGCAAAAAATGAAATTGGAGTTAAGACAATCGAAGGAGGAAAGTACGCCAAATTCACATACATCGGTTCATACGAACATCTCGGCGAAGTATATGATAAGATCTACTCCGAATGGCTTCCAAACAGCGGTGAAACTCTTGGAGATAGGAACTGCTTTGAAAAATACTGCAACAATCCGATGAACACTGCACCTGAGAAGTTGCGGACGGAAATTTATGTACCCCTGAAATAATGAAAAGAGGCCGACTAAAAAGAGATTTTTAATCGGCCAATTTTTTAGTTACTCCGGGTAGTAATCAATTCCAAAACAGGGTAAACAGGCTCGCTGAATCCAAATTTCCTGTAAAGCTTTTCGCCGGCTTTTGTGGTGTGCAGAGAGATTTTGCTGATACCCCGCTTCCCGGCTTCATCAATCAGTTTCCGAAGGATCATTGCAGATATGCCGTTACTTCTTGCGGCAGGTATTGTATACATATTCAGAATGTCTCCTTCGAGGTAAGACGATTGGTTGAAATCTCCCGGTATTTTCTTAATTAACATTGCTCCGAAGCTTAGTATTTCGCCTTTAAGCTCTGCCATATATGCGAAAAACCGCTTTTCTGCCAACGCCTCTTTAAAATAGATGGTCAGCTCTTCGCTGAGTTTGTTCTGATATTCAGGAGATTGTTCCCCCTGCAGTTCAGTAAGATATGCCATCCTGTACTTGGTCAGAAGCTCAATCTCATCCGGCCCTATCTCCCTTATTCTAATAACTGTTAAATCGATTTTCATATGAAAAAAATCAATTTCTTGGCGGGAAGTAATTGTACATTATATTTTCAATATGCCAGAACATAGGGGTAACTCCCGACCCTGCAGAAGCAGAAATTTTGGCAAATACAATAAATGCAGGTTTCCCGTTGAGTATTTGTTTCATTGTCACCTCAGTTCCATCCTTTTTAATCAGTTTGAAATCCGGAAGCTCCATTCCATCAATATCGCCCTTATCCCATCCTTTGAATGATGGTTCAGTTCCTTCGGTATAGGATTTCTTGTCATCTCTCCTGGCGTTTTTCCCATTTGCGACGAAATCTTTGAGATAGTCGTCAAGCGGGCCTTTTGCTCCAATAATTCCCTTTTTGGCTGCGACATTTAGTATATTGAAAGCGAATTCGTCGTTTCTGTCATTGTTTTTAGCCAATGCATTGTTGAAACCTCTTATATATGCAATTACACCATTTTTATCTACAACCATACCTGTTATCCCATCACTTATCGGAATCGCCTGCACCATATGAAGCCTTCTCAGAAAATCCGGCATCTCCTCAGGCGTGTAGTAGAATTTCAGGTGGGGATATCTAGATTCGTCAAATGCCTCTCTGGGTGAGTTAGTTACTATAACAATTGTCTCATCCGGAGAATTTTTGTACTTCTTGGGCATCTTTTGTGCATCCATTGATGCAGGTAATAAAAACAAAGCAGCCAAAAGAATTGCTGCTAAAGACTTTGCAGTATTTTTCATATAGGATTCTTTTTTGGTTTGAACAAATATAATAATAATGGGAAAAACATCAAAACGGAACAATAAATAACCCTAACTAGTTATAAGGAATTGTGAAACAGAACTTAGATCCTTTTCCAAATTCACTTTCAACCCATATTTTGCCATTTAGCAGTTCAATATATGCTTTTGATATAGACAGGCCTAATCCGGATCCTTCGAAATTTTTGGTTATAGTTTCATTTGCCTGACGAAATCTGTCAAATATTATATCCTGATGATCTGGTTGAATTCCTATACCCGAATCCTTTACAGAAAATTCAAGGAAATCTTCCTTTTTTTCATAGCATATTTCAATTATACCCTCATGAGAGAATTTTAGAGCATTCTTAACAAGGTTAATCAATACAGCATTTACTTTGTCTTTATCTGAATGAATTACAGATTCACTATCCGGAAGTCCTTTAATAAGTGAAATTTTTATCTTTTTTTGCTCCGCTTCCAGTTTGAAAAAACCATAAATATCATCTATTTGTTCATTCAGATTAAACTTAGAAATGAAAATTTCTACGAGCCCGGACTCAATTTTCGAAATATCGATAAGATCGTTTATTATATTGAGCATGCGTTTACCCCCTTTGTCTATGAAACTGGCATATTCCTTAATTTCCTCGTGAGAAATGTCCGGTTCGTTAAGCATTTCGGCAAATCCGAGTATACTGTTCAATGGTGTACGGATTTCGTGACTCAAATTGGCAAGAAAGGCAGTTTTAAGTCGGTTGTTCTCTTCAGCTTTCTCTTTAGCTTTAATCAATTCCCGTTGTGACAGAAAACGTTCAGATATATCTGCATTAAAACCATACCAGACAATGCTGCCATCTGGCAACTTTTCGGGTGTCGATTTGGAATATATCCACTGGATTGGCTTACCGGGTATTTGCACACGGAATTCACAGGTAAAATAAGTTAAATGTTTTGCAGAATATTCGATATCTCTTATTACGCTCTCAGCATCTTCCGGATAAATTACACGGGAAATAGGAGAAAAATCGTCCAAAACATCTTCAGGAGTACATCCAAAAATATTTTTTATACCTTCGGAAGCTATCGGAACGCAATAAGATCCGTCTGGTTTTCTTTTAAACTGAAAAATAAGGTCCGACACATTTGAGGAAAGTTTTCTAAACTGAATATCTTTTTGTCGAACCGTCTCTTCTGCTATCTTAAGTTCAGAAATGTCCTGAAATGCACCCTGCACTTTAACAATTTTCCCATTCTCATCCTTTACGGCTTCTCCAATAGTTCTGACCCAAACCCGCTTCCCACTATTGGTTATTATCTCCAATTCCTCATCATAGGGAATTCCATTTTGAGCACAATCTGTAAAAACCTTTATTATTCGATCTCTACATTCAGGTGCATAATAATTAATACCTTCTTCAACTGTAGGTGTGTAACCCGGGGGCATTTCATGAATAGCAGCAACTTCATCTGACCAGTATGAACGGTTTTCTTCAAAATTAACATTCCACCCGCCAAGTTTTGCGCTTTTTCCTGCAATTCTCATTAAATCGATACTTTCTTCCATTTGTTTAGTCCTTTCGGAGACTAAGGCCGCGAGCCGTACATTTTCACTGCGTTTATAATTATTGGCTGCTTTAATTTTCACCATTGATCGAATCAAAGCATTAAGCTCACTTTCATCAATTGGCTTGGCAATAAAAACTTCGGCACCGCATTCCATAGCACGAATGCGGCTTTCTTTGTCACCTTTAATAGCAGTAATTAAAATTATGGGTATATCACTTAAAATACTGTTGGCTTTGAGTTTTAAGCAAACCTCAAAGCCATCCATTTCGGGCATTACGATATCGAGTAATATAACATCCGGATCTTCTTTGGCAGCCAGGTGAATACCAGAAGTGCCATTCATTGCGGTAAAAGTGATAGCCTCGGGGAATGAATCCTTAATCAATGCTTTCAGAGTAGTCAGGTTATCCGGATTATCATCAATTGCCAAAATTTTAATTTTACTATTTTCCATAAAGCACTTCAATTACTGTTTTTCCGAAACAAGACAGATGTAAATATAATAAAAAGGGATAGTAATGTCAAAATGCCCTTTTTATCTTTTCCCATTAGACGAAACAGTCCATGAATTTTAAACGAATGCCTGTATACATACTGCAAAAGGAATGTAGTTCATAAGAAAAAACAACTCAAATTTTAAATTGTATGTAAACAATTAAAAATTAAATCTAATTTTGCCGACCTTATTAATAAAAAAATCACATTTAATGAATCAAAAAAATGGAAATCCGGCTGTAGTCGGTCTGGCAGGGTTTGGTTTAACAACACTCTTATTACAGTTTCATAACATTGGACTTCTGGGTCTTGGTCCCGTGCTTGCAATGGGAATTATTTTTGGAGGAGTAGCTCAAATGATAGCAGGTTTCCAGGAACAAAAAATGGGTAATAACTTTGGGTATTCAGCATTTGTGGCCTATGGCAGCTTTTGGATAGGCCTCGGGATAATATGGATTCTAAATATTTTGGATGTCTATAAATCCTCATCATCAGATGTAGGTTATTTTATGCTCGCCTGGACATTGTATACAATAATAATGTTCATAGCGTCTTTGCGCGTTCATAAAGCTATGGCCGTAACATTCTTTTTGCTGTTGATAGGCTTTGTATTATTGGTAGTTGGTCACTTTGGAAATCCGGTGTTTAATGTGATTGCCGGTTATGAGTTGATATTTTGCGCATTATCTGCCTGGTATATGATGGCGGGAATCATTATTAATGATCTTGCCGGTAAAACTGTACTGCCAATGGGGAAGCCATTTTTTGATAAAAAGTAAAGGGTATATACAAACCCGGAGCTTGGCCGGGCAAGCGAAGATATGAAAAAAGCAGGTAGTGATACCTGCTTTTTTTGTACCCGGAGCCGGGATCGAACCGGCACAGCCTTGCAGCTACTGGTGTTTGAGACCAGCGCGTCTACCAATTCCGCCATCCGGGCATTAACTATCGGTAAAACTGGACGCCAAAGGTAATTAATTTTTTTTATTGAGCAATAGTTATGGTGCGGCTGCGCCGCGACCTGTTCCGAAATAGGTTGACTACCCGTCGCCGCCAAAAAGGGG